>Ga0265294_10006593_pt1 | contig 13909 bp, 8 predicted proteins | sample MunlanPumphouse3_FD_192504 | JGI IMG/M metagenome (GOLD analysis project Ga0265294, IMG submission 192504) | Groundwater microbial communities from a municipal landfill in Southern Ontario, Canada - Pumphouse #3 | ecosystem: Environmental > Aquatic > Deep subsurface > Groundwater | place... | reverse complement strand
ATGCTCAAAGCAAGTCAAAAGGGATTGTTTGCGATTTTAACCTGTTCTTTAAAGAATCGCAAGAAGAACGAATAAATAAATTTTTATCCGTATTTTAGGACTAGACAATTATGTACAGATTAGTAGAAACTTATTGTACATTTGTACAAAGAATTTTTAATTATGACTAAGAAAATATTTTTTTGTTTTTTTTTACTGGTAATGTTAACTTCCTGTGAAAAAGAAATTGCGCAAAATCAATCACAATTTATCGGAAAATGGGTAAATAAAACGGTTGATAGTAGAGAAATTTTTACAAATGATGCCTTTGTAATGGATTTTCGTGATGATGGTGTTCAGATGTATGCTTCTGGCTATACTATAAATGATAATGATAAAGCATGGATGGAAGGGTCAGGCTATTCATATTATGTAAATGGGAATATTATATATATAACTGGTCAAAGTGTTCTCGGTTCTGTCTTTGAAATACAATTGAACATTATGGAATTAAACGAAGAAGAAATGATTTATACGGTTGGTAAAATGATAATTGACGATACTTCTTTTGAGGATTCTTCAGTTTATGTTGTTAAAAAAGTGACTTCGGAAGATAATAATAATAAAATCATAGGATTATGGCAAGGGCATTGTATCTCTTCCGGATCAGCTGATACCGAGGATCACCGTTGGGAGTATTTTGTAGATGGAACATATAATTATTATATATATGATGACGGTGAATGGACTACAAAGCAGGATAATGAAGGCACATATTTCGTGTATGGTAATTTGTTTGCATCTAATTGGACAAATGATTATGTATCAGGAACCACAGGAAGAAATTTTGAATGCTGGGATATTTCAATAAACGTTTCTGGTACATTTATGCAGTGGAGTGGTTATCGTCTTGATGGAACTACTGTGGTTTATGAAATGGAAAAGATAGAGTAAAATAAAAAATAAAGTATAATAAAAAGAAGATTTCTTGTTTTAAGAAATCTTCTTTTTATTAAGTACTTGTTATTTTATCCTTTTTATGGTTTTTATCATCTCCCTTTTCAGGCGTGGTGATAATTGTTCATCTTTTAGACATTGTTCCATTGCAGCAGCAATTTTCTCTTTCTCAATAGATAGTTTAAACCAGCCTAAAGCTTCAGTCATTAAGACCCGGATATCTTCGGTTTCTGTTGTGTCGCAGGCAACTTGAATCAACTGATTTATTTTCCAGTGCAGATTATTGTTTCTTAAATATCTAATGTCCGATTCACGGTCTTTCCCCTCTTTTGACATGATATTTTTCATTTGAGAAGAGACTCTCTTGGCATTGCGTTGTACATGTTGCATTTCAGCATAATATGAAGGAAATAGTTCAGGGTTAAAAACGTTCAAGGAGCTATTTGCTGCATATTGAGCTCTGATTACTTCGTTTGAATGTAATTCAAGGTTAATAAGAGGTTCTATAAATTCAGTGGCACCCATATCTCCTGCAAGATGACAACTCTGTCTACGGATCATTTCGTACGGGTCATTAATGCCTTTTAAGATTACCTTTTTTACATTGTTGTCACAATATGGAGCAATAGCTGTGAGTGCTTGAAGTCTTACTATCCAGGATTTATCTTGACAGAAAATATCATATAATTCATCGGAAGATATGGCATTAAGTTTTGAAAGCTGTTTGATAGCCATAGCTCTGTATATCGATTCTTTTTCTGACAGTTTTTCTTTCCAGTAATCAACAGCATTTTGGATACTGCTTACATTTGCAAGAGCGAGATTCAGTTCTTGAGAGTTTACTCCTTCTGTCGGGGTAAATCTGAATGTAGGGTCACCAATCAGATGTGATTCAAGATAAATAACTTCTTTCTGCCAAAAGCCTATTCTTATACCCAATGCAAGATATCCGATTAATTGATCCGCTAATTTGTCTTGAAGAACGTTAACGGTATTGCCTTGAGCAACCACATTGCGTCCGTCGTTGAAAACATGATAGCCGGCAACATATCCGGGTTGATGGAATGATCCATTATAACAAGCGTTGAATATTGTTACGCGTGAGCCGGTTTTAAGTTTTTCAATATCCTTAAGAACAATATTAACGTCGGCTTTTGCCAATGAGTCTCCAAATCTTTCTTTTGCCATTTCTTCAGGAGAAAACATATTGATGTCAAGATGATAGTATTCACAATTCTCTTTTGCAAATTTTTCAGCTTTTTCTCCCTTGAGACGTTTGTAATAATTTCTCAGTCCTCTTTTCAAGCAAATGATATTATCTTCCGTCGTCTGAGCTGCGTAAGGACCATTTATGTATTGTGTTTCCGGAGCCCCATGTTCGCTAAACATAAATACGTCTGTATTAGGACGTTGAATTTCATTATAAAGGTTGTACTTCATATAATTGGACTGCCTGTAATTGTAGAATCTATTCCCTGATGCTTTTGTGAATGCTGCAGGAAAATATTCTCTGAAAACTATTGGCTGTTGTCTCCATACTGTCATACAATCTGAGTTGTAACCACTCCCGGCGAAGAAAATTAATTGATCCAAAGGATTTGTCTCTTTGTGTGCGGTGACAACCTTTTTTAGATATTTTTTCAAAACGACATATTTGTCCCCGGGAAATTCTGCAGGTACCAGCATACGGGCTGAATAGAAATTTGGATTTAATTTTTGTGCACCTTCTTCAGTCAGATTATAGTAAAATTGGCGGGTATTAACAGAGTCCTTACATATAAACTCAAAAGTAAGATGTAGGTCATCATAAAAACGATCTGAAGTGACAGATGACTCTTCCATCGGAAAAGTATTTTCATTCATTTTGAAAGCAGTGGTCATGTGCTGAGCCTGCCTTATTCTGGCAATAGGAATATCTCCGATGAAAACCATTCCTTCAAGTGCAGGTTTTATTTTTGATAGCTTAATAATCTGTGCTTTAACATCTTCCGGTTTGCCCCAGTCAGAAGAGAGAATATATGTGCCGAGGCCTTCGGATTGAAGAACTTCCCTGTATTCATCTATTTCCTCTTTGCATTGGTTATATGTTGTATTATCTACAAAAATCGCAAAGGAAGTGGCTGCTCTAGGGTCGCATTTTACAATATTAACTTTATCTTTTGGCGCTGCAAATGATGTTCCTGCAATAATCAGGGCGCAAACCAAAACAACAATATATTTTAGAATATTTATTCTTTTCATCTCATGTATTCTTTTAAACGGTTAATTGTTTTAGTCAATTCATCCGCAAGTTTTGGATCTATGTTTTTTTCATTTTTAAGAATTGAATCGAACGTTTCAATAATTTCGCCTTTGCGCTCTGAACGTACATACCAGCCAAGTCCTTCTGCAAGGGCTATTCTGAGTTTTACATCCTCTTTATTATTATCAATAATATTCAATACATCATCAACTACTTGCGGGAATGGATTGTTGCGTATCATTACAACATAAAACATCCTGTTCCTTTTGCTTGATGTTGTATCAATAATACTAGTTAGGAAACCGGTTCTTGTCCTTTCCGCTGCATTGAGCATGTTTTCCACTTTTTCCCAATACTCCTTTTTGTCGTAAATGTATTCAGACTTATTAATAGCTTTCTCAAAAGTTTCCTTCAAGAGAGGGATACTTAGATGATGTGCTGTGAAGCTTACATTAAATGCAACTCTCTCAGATAAATAGTCGTTTAAATATAAATTAACGATATATGGAACAAAATCATTTCTTCCGACTCTTCCCATATAATATACAGCTTTTCTTCTTATAAACTCATAAGGATCTTCTGTTGCATCTTTAAGCAACTGTTGATAGTTGTTGTCATTATAATATGCCAACAAGTGCATGCATTGAAGTCTTTGGGTGTAGTAAGGTGATTCCTTGTAAGTTTTATATAGTAATGCGGACATTCCTTCATAGTTGAGGTTGAATAACTTGTATAAGGCAAGTGAGTGAATGTCAACGGGGAAGTTATGCCCTAATATTGCCAACCAGTAATCGGTATCAGTAGAGTGCATTTTTATACGTGGCATTTTAGGCCTTGCGAATCTGTATGTAGGGTCACCTATAATATGAGATTCAAGAATATTTATTTGTTTTGTCCATTCGCCGATTCTCATGCCACAAGCCAAAAGACCCATAAGGTCAGTTGAGGATTTGTCCTGTAATACATTTACCGAGTTGGCAAAACAAGCTATGGTTTTTCCTTTTGAAAAAATATATTCTCCTGCAACAAAACCTTCATTTCTGAAGTCACCGTTGTAGCAGGCATCAAAAACAACAACACGCGGGTTTGGATTTGCCTTGCGGATATCATCCAGGATTATACCTGTTTTCAGATCTTCCAGGGAGTCTTGTGCTATTACTTTTGGGTCAGAAATTCCTTCAAACCAGGTTGAGTCTATTCCATATTTGTTAGTAAGATTATCTTTTGCCTCCTTAAATGTCATGGTACTTCTCCTTTCAACGTTTCTCATGTATTCGCGGACGGCTCTTTTTCCATTTTCATAGTTTGCATCTTCATCAAGTGCCGGTGGATTTCCGGTCAGATATTGTCTTTCAGGCATACCGTGTTCATGGAACAGCATCAAATCAACATCCTCCCTCTTGAGCTCTTCAATCATAACTTCCTTCATGAAAGGATACATATTATATATATAGAATTTAGCTCCGTTTGCATCATTTTGAAATGCAGCAGGAATTTGTTCTCTCATTGTTATGCTCTCATCTTTCCATGCAGCAAGGCTGTTTGAAAAAGATCCTTCGCCTGTATAGGAAACAATCTTATCAAGAGGATTTTCTGTTGCTCTCTCTGTAACAACCTTTGTAAGATATTTGCGGATTTGGTCATATCCGGCTTCTCCCTTCAATGTAGATCGGATTCTACCCGAATAAATTGTGCAGTTTATCCTTTGTGGAGAATCTCCTCTTAGCCAATAGTAGAACAGGTGGCTATAAGTTGTGTCTCTTTGTATAAAGTCAAATTTAAGGTTAAGGTCATCGTAAAAACGGTCAGAAGGGACTGATGAATCGTATAGCGGGTTATTTTCCTCATCCATCTTAAATGCGGATGTAAAGTGTTGTGCACCACGTATCATGGCAATGGGAATATTACCAACAAAAACAGCTCCTTCGAGCCCTTGTTCTTTATAGTATTTATCAATGAAGAATTTTACATGTTCAGGAGATTCCCAATCTGCTGAAATGATATAGGTGGCAAGACCGTCTTTTTCGATGACATCTCTGTATGCCATAATTTCGCTCTTGCACGCATTAAATGTTCCCTCGTCAACAAAGATTGCAAATGAATTTCTTACACTTTGGGTTGGGGGAATAATATTTTGCTGCGCTCCCAGTTGGAAGCACAGCAAAATAAAGGATATTATCAAATAAGATTTTTTTCTCATTTCTTGTTAGTCATTTTATTAAAAAGTGAAACCTACAGATACCGTTGCAAATATTCTTTGACTTGGAGTTTGTAGTATACTTGAAATTGTTTCCCATCTGAAATTACTTCCATCAGCATCGGTCATACCTACCAGGTTATTTGTATGATCGTTTGATCTGATATATTGGCAGTCACCTTGAACGTATAAAGCACTTGATTTGCTTACAGGGAATGATGCATTTACATTAATACCAGCTTGGATATAATTTGCTGTTAGAAAAGCTATATCTCTTTCGAACATTTCTTTAACTACTGTAGATGTAGGATTAGCTCCGGTATAATCATAACCGCCATCAATATTGTAGTTATAACCAACATTTACACCAAGTAGTACCGAACTGTTTCCAACCATAAAGTTTTTCTTTCCATTCAATTCAGCATAAACATTTTTAGCGGCTAAAGTAGATTTAGGAAGTATGTATTCATCTGACCTATCGCTGTAAGTAGCTTTTAAGCCTGCTCTCCAATCATATCCCTGCTCGCTTACTTTGAATAAGTCATAGTTAAGAGATGCAGCGGTAAATTTGTAGTAACTTCTGATGAATTTTGCCATAGTAACCCATTGTTGAACTTCGTAAGTCTTATCAAGTTCCTGGATGAATTCAATACCATTTGTATTTTTATAGTAACCATCAACAGTAACCTTACTGGTATAATCTCCGTTAAAGATTGCTTGAATATTTCCACCCATTTTTGTTTGAACTGTAGATCCCATTCTTTTGGGTTTTGAAGGTGTCTGGAAAACATCTATAACCTGGTAACTGTAATTACCTTCAGCCAAAACATCAAAATCGGAATGATACCCGTATTGGATAGCTCCACCAACAAGATTTTGTTTGTAGTAGAAAATACTCAATCCACCAAGACCACCTACAACACCAACAGAGTAATTTCCTAATCCTTTCATTACATAGGCATCTTGATCGTGTTGACTGTCACTGTTTATCGGAGTTGTTCTTTCAAAAGAATTTTCATATGTTGCGGATAAACCGATAGTGTGGTTTTCACCTATTTTGACAATAACTGAAGGTGTTGCAGAAATACCATACTTGAATGAAGAACATCTTGGGTCAATTTGTTTGGCTCCGGTTTTAGTATAGTATTTTGCAGCAATACCGAATCCTACAACATCCCATAAAACAGGAGTCGCAGCTTTAAGTTCCATATCATATGACTGTTTTTTCCAGTAACTTTTGTTAGGATCGGCAATATAGTATGGCATATCGGCAACAGGATCAAGCATGATGGTATTGAACTTTGTTCCATTTATTGTAGAATTATTATATTGAAATTTTCCCCAAATGCGTGCTTCTCCTAAATTTGTAGCACCTTCGGTGCTGATAGCCAAATTATTCTTAGAATCACCATCCTGTTGAAGTTTGTATTCTCCATTTTCATTACTGTAACCAACTGTTAGCAAATTGAAGTTGTCAACCGGTGTGATTATCATGCCGGCAGCGTTGGTAGTGTTGAACCATACTGATTTTGCTTGGTTGATTTCAAGAGAAGCAGGATATGTAACAGATTTACTTACCTGAGCCTGAGCTGAAAATAGTGAGCTCAAAGCAACAATAGAAATAATAATATATTTTTTCATTTTATTCATATTTATTGGTTAGTAAATTATTTAGCCCAAGTATTCCATGAAGGAATTCCTGCACCGTTACGACGAACCATTGCAGCATCATTGACCTGGAAGTCATCAGTAGAGTTGTTTGTATCCCAATATATTACGCGGCCATCTGATAAAGTCTCTTTAATTCTTCTGCTAACGCTCTTTCCGTTGTATGTTCCACCTGTAAATGTAGCACCTGCATCAAGAGTTGTCGGCATTCTCTTATAAGTGATTTTTGTTGCATTGTTTACCAATTCAACACCATCAACGATAAGATCGATAGGAATATTTTTACTTTTATCTGTTTTTCCTGTAGGCTGCACGTATGTATTAGGGTCAATTTCTCCGTCAGGGAAAAATATACAATAAGCTGCACCAAATACTGTAGCCAACCATTGTGTTCCATAAACAGTGCCAAATCTGTGCTCCATATTTATAGCATTAGGATTATCGGCATTCACAGTTTGATTTTTAATGAAAGTTTCAAATTCCGCACCGCTCAAATCAACAGGACTTAAAGGGTTTTTATCTGCAGCAGTGTGATTATGTGCAAGTTGTGCTATGATAACAGATTCACCAGGTAAAACAGGATAATCTGTACCACTTCCCGGAGCTTGCCATATTACGCCGAAATAGACATAGTTTTCAGGCATTCCGTCAGGAACCTCCCAATTGTAAGTTGCAGTTGTGGCTGTAAGTGGAAGAAGAGTACCAATGCAAAGTCCGTCAACGTATTGAACTTCTTCACCGTTGTTGTATATTTCATAAAACTGATCTTTGAAATAGTAACCGGTTGAACCGTTGTAGTAGATTTCTTTAATTATCAGGTCTCCGGCTTTTGATGCATTTACATCAATTGTGAAATTATTACCTGATGTCGTTATTTTTTCGTTTACGATACTTCCGCTATAATAGTAGGTAAAACCTTTGTATGCAATATCTCCGGTTACTGTTACTGTATAAATTCCCGGTATAATATCAGCTACTGATACTTTTCCGTTTGCGTCGGTAGTTTTTGCCACTTCATAGTTATCATCATAGTTTATGAATTTAACCGTATATGTGTCCGGACGAGGCACATCGGAAGCAACAGCATTTGATGTTACAGCAACGCTTGCCGAAATATTGGCAATAACCGGAACATCAGTGACTTCCTTAAATTGTTCACAAGAAACTAATGTCAACAATAATATAAATAGTGTTATATATTTTTTCATCTGCTTACTTATTTAATGTTAATTTTAAGGTCAAAGCCGAAGAACAATTTATTATCAGTCAAAAGTTCCGTAAATGAACCAGGATTTGCTTTTGACTCGTATAGAGGGCGATTATTTAACATATTGTTTGCAAAGAATGATGCAGTTAAGAATTCGCCTATTTCCTTAGATATGTTTAGGTTAAATGTTACTGTAGGAAAATATTGTTCAACAATGAATCTTGTATCTGATACAGCATCAAACATATATGCAAATTCAGGATCGTCTTTTAAAGAAGGATCAAAAGTATATACTTTACCATCTTTATATGAGAGATATTGTATAAACATTGTATCATCACCATATTCAGTCCAGAATTTTTCCATCCAGTTAACTTGGGTTGCAAGGGTTATAACAAAACCTAATTCAGGAATGTTGTGAGTAATTCTTAAGGTAGTGATGATTTTATCTTTATGACGGGTATATAATCCTTTCTCATAAATAGCTATGTTTTTTTCCATTTCATTACCATTGCTGTTTGTGCCGAATGTGTATCCTTGGTTTTTATAAGTTGAACTCATCCATGCGCCATTGATAAAGAAGGACGTTCTGATGGCATCAAATCTGCCTAAATCCAATTCAAATTCAACACCTTGGTTGTGTGAATAGATGTTATTCATAGGTTTTGCATAACTTGAAAAGATGTTATAAGTATTTTCATATTGTGGAACGTAACTGCCGTTACCGTCAGATACTGCTTTGTATTGGTCAAATGCTACCAATTGAAAACAACTTATGTCAGTTCCGAGGTTATAACCATTTTTCATTAATTCATCATATCCTGTAACTGATAAACGATATCTATTAAATAATTTTAAATCAAATCCAATTTCTGCTTTGCGGTTCTTTGCAATCTCAAGATTATCATTGTTAGTATCGAATACGCGAAGGGTTGATACCAAAGTATTGGTTTCTTCGTTGAAATAATTATTATAGTTGAAATATGCTTTTTCAGGATATAGATATAAAGCTGTAGGAGCTTTAGCTGTAATACCCCAACCTCCGCGGAGAGTTAATGTTTTTGGAATTACATCAATTGAAGCGTTTATACGTGGAGAAATGGCTGCTTTTCCGTTAATCAAGTCAAAACGTCCACCGGCTGACAAATTGAAATCCCTGTTTGCAAAGGTATGTTTATAAGTGTCTTCTGCGAAAAGACCAATTTGATGGATGAAAGGAATATCATAATAAGGTCTTCTTCTGTAAGCAGAATTTGTTCCAGATGCACTTCTATAAGGAGGCGTTTCATCATCATAAACTTTACCTTCACCAAGGTTTCCGTCAACTTTATAATCGGCACCAACCAATATGTGATTGTTTATATTACTCCATCTCTTATTGAAATTGGCAGAGACTTTTGCATATCCGTTAAGTTCTTTACCATAAATATCGTAGTGGCAGAAATATGAATAAGGTAGAACCTTTACCCAATTTGCACTTTCACTAGCGGGAATATTTGTGATTTTATTTCCGGTAATGTCATAAACATCTTTTCCTGCAATGTTGGATAATACAGCTCCATCATATAAGCAATTTGATTGTAGGGATGTTGCATTTGTCAAAAGTTGTTCTTCCCATGTATGCTTGTCAGTATAGCTTACTGAAGCGTTATATTTGATTGATTTAAGCCAACCTTTATTTACAGTAAGGGTTCCATAAGAGTTAAATCTTATACCTTGTTCCTTGCCGCTTGATGAAAGTTGAGATCTTGTATCATCAGGGTTTTGTTCACGTGTGTCTTTACGATAACTGAGATCTAATGAAGTTGTAGTACTAAAATTTTCTCCGAAATTCTTAGACCACAAACCTTTAATGTTAAATCTCTGATAGTATGCATAAGCTTCGTAAGCATAGGTGTTATTATAAGCGTAATCTCCGCTGATATTCAGGTTACCTGCTTTTTCTCCAAGAGAAAAACCTTTGGAAACAGCTGCCTGATAGGTTAGGGGATTAGTTTTAAGTCTTATACTAAGAGGTTCTTTACCTGCTTTTGAACGAATAATTATAGCACCGGTTGTTAGATCTCCATATTCGGCAGAAGGAATACCTCTGATTACCTCAACAGATTCGATATTGTCTGTTGAAATACTACGGGTATCTGTACCTGATAATGCATCACCTGCACTGCCACTGATTGAAGCGGCTAAAGTTTGCATATTTGCATTTGATGAAATAGGGGAACCGTCGACGATAATTGAAGTACCTAAACTGTTCATGTCTTTGCCATAAGTTGTATAAGAATTGCCTACTCCGTCAAAAGTAGATCTCAATGTAATCGAGCTTGCTGATGATAGTGTAGGGTTTGTTATTGAAGCACCCGGCAGCAGTTGCATGATGTCTCCCAACGAACTGGTTTGTAAGTGGTCCATGGCCTGTCTTGAAATGTTGGAAGCGGTGGAACTACCAGCCTTGTTTTGTGTTGCCAATACTGTAACTTCTTCCAAACGGAAGTTAGCTACTTTCATTTCGAAATTGAATTCGTTATTCTTTCCCGAAACAATTGTAATAGCTTGTTCAATAGTTTCCATCCCGACAAATTGAACTTTAATTGTTGATTTTCCAGGATCAACTTTTTTGAATTCATATCTGCCGTACTTATCAGTTGTAGTGTAAATCTCCGCAGGAGATAACACAACTACTGCAAACTCTACCGGTACATTCGTACCTTGCTCTAATACTATACCTTGTACTGTCGTATTGCTTGAAGCTTTGTTTTGACCAAAAGCTGCAAAGGAGACAAATAAAAGGCAAAGTACTAATGCTTTGCGGATTTTTTGCATAATGTTAAGATTTAATTGGTTAATAGATAGTCTTTTATTTATTATTTAATCTGTTTATAGTTTTTATCAATTCATTCTTTACTACTTCATCCTTTTCTATTGATACTAATTCCTTACATTTTTCAATGATATAATCTTTTTTATAGGAGTAGAGGTACCATCCGAAAGCTTCTGCAGCTTGTGTACGGAGATTCTGATTGTCACTTTCTTTTATGAATTGTAACAAATCATCAACACAATTAGGGTCACAACTGTTTCTAAGAGCAGAAATTGTGTATCCTTTGTTTTTATCCGATTCAGAAGAGGAGTTCAAGCTTTTAAACTCATTTAATGTTTTTTCTGAAGGGGAAAATATATTTTTCATTTCTTTCATATGAAAAAAGACTCTTTGAGATGTTGTCGGATCAGCAACATATTTTTCAATTTCAGGTTTGAGTTTAGGATCTCCCGATTTTGCGGCAGTCAAGGTACTCAACCGTTGAGTCAGTTCGTAAGAATCTTCCATGCCAAGTAAAATGGCTTCAACAAGATAATTGTCCGCGCGTTTTTTAAGTGACATAAAGGCTTCAAGACGGATGACTGCACTAGGGCTGTTTCTTTGAATTTCAATCAGATCTTCAGATGAAATTGCATCGTTTTCTGATAATTTTTTAATAGCAAGTGCTTTAAGGTCAACTATATTGCTTTTTATTAATTTGTTCCAGTATTTGTTGTTGTTGTTTTCCAGAACAATACTTCTGTCAATATTGAATTGAGGATATCTGTTTTCAAAGCAGAATGTGGCATCACCAAATAAATGAGATTCAAGAGTCAACTGCCCTTTTGCCCAGTTTCCTACACATACTCCTGCATTCAGCAGTCCCATTAATTCATTTGTCCATGTATCCTGAAGAGTGTTTACGCTATTGGCTTTAACAACCATTGTTTCTCCTGAATTAAATATGTAATATCCTGCTATATAATCATCTTCACAGAAAGCACCGTTGAAGCATGCGTCTAGAATTACTATTTTTGCGTTAGGAACATATCCGTACATGTCAGGAATATTGATATCCATTGATGCTGAAAAAATACTGTCTGCTTCGACCACTTTTGGGTCAAAAGAATTGCTTACCCAATTTTCTGGCACATCGTAGTTTTTCATGTAATTTTTTTTCGCGATGGTGGTATCAGCAGCATCTCTTATTTTTCCTCTGAAAAATTTCTTTGAATATTCAATCCAGTCAGTGGTCATAGAAGATGCAGGAGTAGCACTTAGATATTGAACATCTGTTGAACCGTGGTGATGCAGAATAGCTAAATCAAGTTTTGGGTTTTTTATGGCCGACATAAGTCTTTCCTTGACAAATTTATCATAATCATAATTTATGAAATTCAAATCAGCTCCTCTTTCTACTCCAAGAAATGGAAATTGCTCACGTAATGCCCAAGCCTCATCAATTCTTGCACTCATAGATTCAGAGTTATATCCATGCCCTGCAAAATAAAGAATTTGAGACATCGCTTTACTTTTCTGTTTTTGAGCAATTGCTTTCTTTAAATATTGTGATATTGCTTCATATTTGCTTACTCCAGGGATCAAAGGGGGTTTGATTCGTGATGAATATATATTACATTTTATTTTTTGTGAAGAGTTTGCCTCTAATGAATAATAGTGCAATAATTTAACGTTTTCGTCCTGTTTTAAATAATCAAATTTTAAATCGAAATCATCATAAAATCTATCAGATGGTATGGAAGAATCTTTCCAGTCTCTCTTTTGATTCATCTTGAAAGCGGTAGTAAGATGTTGGGCATCTCTAATCATAGGGACGGGGATGTCTCCAATTAGTATAGCACCTTCAAGATTTTCATTTTTATAAAGATTTTTTAGTACAGTGAGGATTGAATCGGGATGATTCCATCTGTCTATAATAAGAATACCTTTTTTGCCACTATTTGTAATAGAGGAAACGTAGGCCTCAATATCATCCTTAATGTTTTCATATGTGGTTTTATCTGTAATTACAGCAACAGATGTTAATTTGTCTTTTGCCTGGAGGGCAATCAATGAGAGTAAAAGTAATACCGATGAAAAAATTATTCTTTTCATATTATTCGTTTTATATTTTTGTGATTAGAACCGAAAAGAAAGAACTAACACATTTGTAGAATGTGCAGCAACAGTCGTAGAAATAATTGGGCAAGTGTCATTTAGTAAATGATGAAATGCAAAAATAGTTATTATAATGACATATACAAGTGTTTTTTTAATAAATTGATTTATAGTTTCGTGATGAATTTTTAATAAACTGATATTAAAAATGTAGATCATATAATAATTTATTGATTAAAAAACACTTAACTATAAAAAATGTTACAAAATATGATAAAAATTAAATAATATCTTATAATGATAGGGACGATAGCAAATGTTTCAGCAATATTGATTTTTTAATAATTAAACCTCATATTTGCCGATAGCGGATATGGTTTTATACTTATTTCCGATAATATATTTATTTTTACAAATTGATAATATTAAATAAAACAATAAATAATATGGTTAGCTATTTTAAAAAGTGTTGTCTGTTAGTGACATTACTTTTACTTTCAATTACTTTAAATGCTCAAAAACCGGCGTTGGATCACTCTGTTTATGACTCTTGGAAATCATTGGCAGGAATATCAGTCCCATATAACGGTGTGTGGGCAGTCTATTATGTTTCTCCTCAGGAAGGAGATAGGTCATTAGAGATTTTTAATATTAAAACAGGAAAGAAATATTCTGTTCCACGTGCGTCGATTGCTTCTTTTTCTGAAGATTGCGAGAAGGTAGTATTTAAAATTTCACCTTTTT
>Ga0265294_10006592_pt1 | contig 13909 bp, 15 predicted proteins | sample MunlanPumphouse3_FD_192504 | JGI IMG/M metagenome (GOLD analysis project Ga0265294, IMG submission 192504) | Groundwater microbial communities from a municipal landfill in Southern Ontario, Canada - Pumphouse #3 | ecosystem: Environmental > Aquatic > Deep subsurface > Groundwater | place... | reverse complement strand
CGTACTTTGAATCAATACAGGCTTTTTGTAAAGTGTTTTTTGGAGTAACATGGGTCGGGAGTGTTTATGAAGCTAGCATCATGGAATGTCAATGGGCTTAGGGCTTGCCTCCAAAAGGGCTTTGAGGATTACCTGAATGGCGAGGATCCTGATTTTCTGTGTCTTCAGGAGATCAAGCTTTCACCAGGTCAGCTTGAGAAGGACTTCAAGGAGTATCACTGCTTCTTCAACTATGCTCAGAAGAAAGGTTATTCCGGTACTGCGATTCTTGCAAAAAAGCAGCCGATTGCAATCAGCCTGGGCTCGGATGACGAGGGAAGGGTGATTGAGCTTGAATATCCTTCTTTCTTCCTGGTCAATGTCTATACTCCGAATTCGCAGGAGGGGCTTGCACGCCTTGACTTCCGCCTTGATTGGGATGACAGGTTCAGAGCTCATATGATGGAACTTGATTCGAAGAAGCCGGTTCTTATCTGCGGCGACATGAATGTTGCCCGCAGCGAGATGGAGCTTAAGAATCCGAAGAGCAATGAGCGGAATGCCGGATTCTCTATCGAGGAGCGTACCAGTTTCCAGAAGCTTCTGGATGCAGGCTTCACAGACAGCTTCAGGCATTTCTACCCCGATGTCCGGGGTGCCTATTCGTGGTGGTCGTACCGTTTCCATGCAAGGGAGAACAATGCTGGATGGAGAATAGACTACTGGCTTGCTTCAAATCGCATTGTTCCTCTTCTTCGTGACAGCCTCATCAGAAGCGATGTCACTGGTTCGGATCACTGCCCTGTGGTGCTTATCGCTGATTTATGAATTCCATCGCTGGCACAGGAGTGCCATCGTTGAGGCTTGACTGCCATTTCTGATGAAGCTTCCATTCAGGATGCTTGGAGAATGCAGCTTCGTTGACGCTGTTGGTATATATGATCTTCTTTCCTCTGGCTTCGGACAGGAACATGTCAAGGACTTTCGCCGAGAATGGGTTGTACAGATAAAGCACTGCGTCATCTGGAAATGTTGAGGCTATATCAATTGCGTTGTCGCAGATGATGCTTATGTTCTTCTTCTTTGCGAACATGTATGAGCAGAAGTCTGCATATGTGCGGTCTATTTCAATTCCAATCAGATTTCCGCTGAACCCTCTCAGGCTCAGGTATCCAAGGAAGCGGCCCATCCCGCATCCTATGTCAATGATTGTGTCATCCCTCTGAAGGGCGCATCTTGATATCACACTTCTGATGATTGGGTAATCCGAGCTTTGAACTGGGTTGGCTCCCAGCATCAGTTCATAAGATGTGTGATAAACCCCAGTCAGTTTCTGATGGCTGATTCTGTAGTCGAGTATTGCTTCTTCAATCGAGTTCAAAAGGTTTGATGACACATGCCAACTATGGCTCATTAACAGGAAACAATCAAGCAAATATTTGAAATAAAAAAATTTACTTATTTTTACGAACATTTCCAGTTCGGCAGTTCGCATCCAGTTCGGTTAGTTCGGTTAGTTCGGCAGTTCGGCAGTTCGGCAGATCGGAAGTTTGGAAGCAGTAAGCTTATTTCAATACTTCTTCTGATGTTTTTCTGATAATCGTATCGAGAGGGGAATGGAAAGGGCAGAAGGCATTGTGGAGAAAAAAGGTTTTTATGGATATAAAAAGGATAAATTGACAATCTCTGTTGAAAAACGGAGTAAGAAACTGTAGATTGAGAACATGATTGGATTCTTCATTAAAAAATCATTCTTTGACGGTTGGGACAACTTTCTTTCTCTGCTGCTGTTCAACCTTGGATATATAATCTGCACCCTTGGAATACTGGCAATCCTCAGCTATCTTGAAGCATCGAGCTGGATCACATACCTGCTGATCGCAGTAGTGCTGCTTGTATGGTGCCTGTATAACGGAGGCGTTTCAGGAATGGTTCACCAGTACAGCCGCTACACTCATGAAGGATTCGCCTTTTTCAAGAAATCACTCAGAAAGCAGCTGACTCACAGTCTGCTGTACTTTGCAATTGTGGCCGGTCAGATCCTGTGCTGCGTCATTGTGATACCATTCTATCTGCAGTCGCTGCAAGGAATGCTTGGGACAATACTGGGAGTAATTGTGTTCTGGGTCGTGCTGTTCTTCGCCTTGGCGATGCAGTATTACTATCCACTTGCCCAGACGATGGAGAATGACAAGCCGCTGAAGACATTGAAGAAGTGCTTTATCATATTGGCTGATAACTTCGGATTCAGCCTGTTCTTCGCCCTGTATAACCTGATCAATACAGCGCTTTCAATTGTCCTTGCATTGATGATTCCTGGTGTCACAGGAATCATGCTCTCCAAGGATGTTGCAATGAAGCTGCTGATGTTCAAATATGATTACATTGAAGAGCATCCTGAACTAACGGCCAAGGAACGCAAGCATGTTCCATGGGACGAACTCCTGATAGACGAGAAGGAGAAAGTCGGGCACAGAACATTCAAGGGCATGATTTTCCCTTGGAAGGAATGACGATTCCCGTTGAATAGGAACGCAATTTCATTGTATCATTTCCCTTGGTTACGGAGGATTCACGATGAGCTATGAAGTTGAAATAAAGGCAAGGATCGATGCAAAGCAGATTGAAGGACTGAAGAAGAAATTCAGTTCACTCGAAGGCACTCAGATACTTGGCGATGTCCGCAAGGAAGATACATATTTTGCGGTACACGAGACGGATCATCAGCTCTTCCGTGTCCGGCTTCAGTCCATAGGCGGAGTTGAGGATGTGCTTGTGACATCGAAGCCTCTTCGTACATATGAAGGAACGGAAATCAACAAAGAGCTGGAATTCCATGGAAAGGCTTCGGAATCGGACACTATCAAGGAGTTCTTCAAGAGCCTCGGGTATGTAGTATGCCTCACCAAGCTCAAGACCGGATGGTCATGCGTGACTCCGAAGAATGACTTCGAAGTCATAGTGGAGATCTTCAAGGTTGATGTTATTGGATACTTCCTTGAAATGGAGATCACATCCATCCAGTCATGCGAGACTCCAGAAGATGATGCCATGATTTCCAAAGCTCAGAAAGCGCTTGTCGCACTGCTGGAGGATGTAGGAATCAGCGAAAGATCGATTGAGACCAAATCCTACCGGAGCATGATTCTCGAGGCCCGGGCAGAATCCTAGAACGGATACCAGAACATTGTCTTGAATCCGAATCGCAGAGTGAGGCTCAAGGCAAGCCAAAGTGCGAAGATGGACAGTACTGTCCAGTCTGAAGCTCGAAGCGGCCTTGACATGTACCAAGTGCGCTTGTCTTCCCTGCAGAAACCTCTGAGGACGAGAGCCTCGGTGATGACATCTATGCGGTCCATTGAAGAAAGCACAAGAGGGGCAATGACTCTGCATACGCTTCTGATCCGCTGCGAAAGCGGAACATTCTTTGAAATATCAACGCCTCTTGCCTGCTGGGCATGCATGATGTGGCTGAACGTGAGAGACACTTCAGGAATGTAGCGAAGTGCAAGTCCCACCGAATAGCTTATCCTGTACGAGAGGCCGATCTTGTTGAGCGATGAGGCGAACTCGGATGGATGGGTGCAGCTTGCAAAGGCGAGAGCCATCGGGAAGATGGTGAAGTACTTCATCGTAACTATCATAAGGTACCACAGGGTTTCGAGAGTCAATGCATACTTGTCAGAAGCCTGACCCAGGATCACAGTGCTGGTGCCGATGTATTTCTGTCCCTGGTCAGGCGAAAACAGGAAGATGAATATGGCATTGACCAGAACCACATAGGTTATAGCGAGGAAAAGCGGCCGGAAAGTCTTGAACGGGACATGACTGAGCTTCAGGACAATGAAGCTTGCAGCCAGCGACACGGCAAGGATGCGGATATCAAACGTGGTAAGGCACAGGATTACCCATCCGATGAAAACAAGGAACTTGGTCACGCCGTTCAGACGGTGAATAGGAGAGTCGACGTCCTGGTAGCTAAGGGCGAAGGCGAACTTCTGCTCTCCGGACTTCGCCTTCCGGACTTTGTGCTTGGACGGCGGTGCTTCGGGTACAGGAGGAAGCACAGAAACAGGGCTGGTGTCGATGGCCCGGGACTGCTCTTCGGACTGGATGAACTTGGAAATGAATAGTGAGATATCCGAGATTCCCGCCTGTGATGCCAGATCGAAAAGGCTTGTCTTCTTGAGATTCGCCTTCTCGAGAAGAGGGCCGTTCGAGAAGACTTCGCTTACAGGTCCGTCGCATAGCAGATGCCCGTTGGAAAGAACCAGGGACCGGTGGGTGTATTCAAGGGCCAGATGCATGTCGTGGGTTATGAACAGTATCGTGATTCCAAGCTCGTGGTTTATATGGGTCAGGAACTGCATAAGGTCTGTGTAGCGGCGGTAATCCTGCCCAGCGGTCGGCTCGTCGAGAATCAGGACCTCAGGCTGGCTTATCAGGATCGAGGCTATTGTGACGCGCTTCTTCTGTCCGTATGAAAGAGCGCTGATAGGCCACTTGTTGTAAGCCTTCAGGCCGCAAAGCGAAAGCATGTCCATGACCCGTGGCCGGATGTCATCTTCGTTCATGTCTCTTTGACGCAGGGCAAATGCCACTTCATCGTATATCATTGTGTGGCTTATCATATGGTTCGGATTCTGCATCACATAGCCCACAGTCCGTGCTCGCTGGGCTATAGTGTCGTCAAGTGCAGGTGAGCCCTTGATCCTGATAGTTCCCTTGTCAGGAGCAATGATACCCATGAGAATCGATGCAATGGTGCTCTTGCCTGCACCGTTGTTTCCGAGAAGGCTTACCATTTCGCCTTTGGCAATGGTGAAGCTGACATCGGTTAGGACAGGCTTGATTCCATCATATGAGTAGCACAGGTCCTCGGCTTCTATAATAGGCTCTCCGGGAGGCAGGGCTGGACGGAGAGGCTGGGATGCTGCCCAGTTCTGAAGAAGAGCGCGGTTGTGTTCCCCGATTTCAAGCGTGCTGGAGTCCGAGACCTGCGGGATTTCATCGAGATCGCAGCCTGCGGCCTTCAGCGCCGATAGAAAAAGCGGCTCACGGATGCCAAGCTCTGGAAGAAGAGATGAGCGAAGCAGCTTCTCAGTGGTGCTGTCACGGACTATCGTGCCCTCGCTCATCACTATGACCCTGTCGACAGGGCGGTACAGGACATCGGCAAGCCTGTGCTCTATGATCAGAATCGTCTTTCCAGTTTCCTTGTGAATGCGGTCGATGAGGTCAATTGCCTTCTTTCCCGTTGCAGGATCGAGGTTTGCAAGAGGCTCATCGAAAAGAAGGATGTCCACATCATCTACCATCACGCCCGCAAGAGAGACCCGCTGCTTCTGACCTCCGGAGAGGTCTTCAGGACTCTGTCGAAGAAAATCCTCCATGGATACGATCCGTGCCATATTCAGGACTTTTTCCTTCATTTCGGGAAGGCTTCTGTTCTGGTTCTCAAGTGCAAATGCAATGTCCTCTCCGACAGTTATGGCAACGAACTGGCTGTCGGTGTCCTGCATGACAGTTCCTACGTGCCGTGAAAGCTCATAGATGTCCCAGTCCTTCTGGTTCTTGCCGCATATTTCAAGTGTACCGGTCATTTCTCCCTCGATTGATGAAGGAATGAGACCGTTGATGCAGTTTGCCATCGTTGACTTCCCGCAGCCGGAAGGGCCTGCGATCAGGATCTTCTCGCCTTTCCGTATAGAAAGGTTCAGATGCAGAAGGGTAGGCTCCTTCTGGGAGCTGTACTTGAATGAGAAGTCCTTGAATTCAATGATCGGCTGTTCCATTCTGCTGTTCTCGCGTATGGACTGAATGATTCAGCCCATGCGCAAGCAGGCGGGTTTTCCCGTCTGCAGGATGCTATTTGGCGTCTTCGGCTGTCTTGTCCAGCTCGAGGTTCCGTGTCTTTGCAAAGCGGCTTGCAACCAGCTTCATGAGAAGCACGCCGAGGATTGCAATCACAACTGTGTTCACCAGGGCAACAAGAAGCTGCTGGGTGATGACCTTATCCATCGGTTCAGCGAACAGAAGATAGTCGAGGATTGCGCTTATCATGTATCCGATGAAGTTTGCTCCGAACGAAAGGCCGATGAAGATTCCGATCTGCTTTCCATTCATCTTGCCTTCCTTGAGGGCATTCTTTGTGATGATCGGATAAAGTCCAATCAGAGCACCGCAGATTGCAGACCCGGCTACCCATGTGAACCAGACGCCCCAGCCTGCGAACAGGTCAGTGATCCAGTGGCCTAGGAATCCGACAAGGGCTCCAACGATAGGCCCGTAGACTCCTGCAAAGAGAGCCAGAATAGCCATTGCCGGCTTGATGGTGGTGTTTGCAAAGATTGGGATTCCAATCAGCCCGCCGAATCCGTAAAGCGCTGCTCCGATTGCAACGACAACGACAGCTTTCACTGCTGTCATTGATTTCTTCTTGTCCATAGCATACCTCCTGAATGTGTGTGCATTGTTCCTATATAAGTTCGAAGGCTATCTTCCAGCCTTCGCCAGTTCCGATTCGGTAAAGCGATGCAAAATCGCCTTTGTTCACAGCCACTGCAAGGTTGAGCAGGCTGTTCACATAGACAAGCGACTCTCCCTTTGCCACTTCGGAAAAGCTCTTGCAGTAGGCAAGCTCATATCCATAGACCGTCAGTCCTTCATGGGATATGGTGACGCGGAAGCGTGAACCGACGGGAATGCCTGCTTCCTCGAGAAAGCTCTCGGGGATGTTAGTCCAAAGCGAACCATAGCGGGTATCAAGAATATCGATGGCACCGAACAGCTTCTTGCCATGGATTTCCGGTGCAATAACGTCTAGCTTGACATAGTTTTCAAGGACGGGCCCGACATCCTCGAATGATTCCTTTCCGCTTGCAAGCAGAGCTCCGGTATAGGCATAGACATCGCGACCCTGGAATGTGTAGCTTTTCTGGCTTCCTTTGAGGCGGTTCTTGTCACCCTCGATCTCGCGGATCTCGGTAATGCCGACGGTGCGTGCAATATGCGTGATGGTGCCGTTGTCCGGCGTGACGATAAGGTGGCCTGAATCAGTGAGAACGGCAATGCTCTTCCGGCTGCTTCCTACCCCTGGATCCACGACGCATACGAACACGGTTCCTGGTGCCCAGTATGTCATCGCCTGCATCAGGCGATAGCTTGCCGACCAGATATCGAACTGAGGAATCTCGTGGGTGAGGTCGTATAGCCTGATTTCCGGGCTTACGGCATCTGCAACCGCATACATAGCGCTCACTGCTCCGTCCACACGTCCGAAATCGCTCATGAATACCATGCATCGGCGGGAAGTCCAGGTTGTTTCTGTCATATCAAACTCCAAGGTGATTCTACCATGGAAACGCCTTTTTTTGAATACTTATTGCCAAACCCATATTCTTCGCCATCATTGGTCATGAAATCACTATTCTGCGGCCGGTTTCTGGTTCGGTGAATATCCTTGCATCCGAATGGAACACGCTTCGAAGCGTGTCTTCGGTAATCGCCTGCTCGGGGGTGCCGGAACAGACAAGAGTGCCATGGTCAAGTACGTGGCAGAACTGGGCATATTGCAAAGCCGAGTTGAGGTCATGGATTGCACAGAAAATTGAACGACCTTCATCTGCAAGAGTGCGGGCAGTGCGAAGAAGCTGGCTCTGGGCCTTTATGTCGAGGTTGCTCGTAGGCTCGTCCATCAGAATGAGACTGGTGCGGCAGCAGATAGCCCTGCACAGCATCACGAGCTGGGCTTCTCCCCCGGAAAGCTCGCATGCCTGACGGTTCTCAAGCTCGGTGATTCCAACCATCTCCAGAGCCGATTTCACGTCAGAATCCGAGCAGGGCCTTCGTGCATAGTCGGTCATCGAGATTATCTGCTTCACGGAGAAGCCATCGGGTAGGATGTAGTACTGCGGGACGAATGCTGCAAGCTGTGCAAGCTCGATCTGATTCATGCCTGAAGTGTCTCGGCCATCGATCAGTATATGGCCAGAACTAGATTTGAGTCCCCTGAGGATTATCCTGAACAAGGTGGATTTGCCTGATCCGTTTGGGCCCACAAGGGCAGTGAATTTTCCCTTTTCGGCAGTCAGGCTAAGGCCGTTGAAGATGATTCGGTCCTTGTAACCGCCGCACAGGCCATCGATTTGAAGGGCAGCTTTCATATAGTGTTTCCTTTTCTTGATGCCAAGCTGACGAACAGTGGCGCTCCGAGGATGGAAGTGATCACTCCAACAGGTATCTCGGCAGATCCAGCGATGGTTCTTGCAGCTGTATCTGCGGCAAGCAGGACAATAGCACCAACAAGGGCGGTGGTAGGTATGAGCTTTCTGTGCTCAGGCCCGCACAGCGCTCGTGCAATATGAGGTGCCAGAAGACCTGCGAATCCAATCACGCCGCAGAAGCATACTGCAGCGGCGGTGCAGATCGTGGCTGCGCCAAGCATGAGAATTCTGGTCTTCTCTACATTGAGCCCTAGTGACCTTGCACTGCCTTCATCAAGAAGCAGCAGATCAAGTGCTCTTGCTCTAGGTACGATGATTGCAAAGCTCGCAGCAGCGGCTGCAGCCATTATCAGCACCTTGTTCATGCTCATTGAACCGAAGCTTCCCATCGTCCAGAACAGGACGCTTGAAAGCTCATGGCGATGCAGGTATACGATAAGAGTTGTTATTGCGGAGAACAGGCTTGAAAGAGCAACTCCAGACAGGATCAGAGTCCGCTGGCTGTTGTGAGATATGGCCATGACCAGCACCGAGGCAAGCATCGCTCCGGCAAATGCCAGAAGCGGGATGCTAGGCAGAAAGCCTGAAGTGATTCCCGCAAGGGTTCCGGCAGCCACCGCAAGCGAAGCCCCGCTGGATACTCCCAGAAGATATGGGTCAGCCATCTGGTTGCGGAATACTGCCTGGAACACGACCCCGCACAGTCCTAGCATTGCTCCGCATAGCACGGATCCGATAACTCTTGGAAGCCGGATGCTGCGGATAATGTACTGCTGGGTGTTCTCGACCTTTCCGAACAGTGCGCTTGCCACAGTGGCCAGATCAACTTTTACGCTTCCAATGCAAATCGCCAGCAGAATGAGGGTGCATAGGACTATGCAGAGGATGATGATCAGCTGTGAAAAGCGCAGGGTTCCTTTCATGTCAGAACAGCTCTGGGTGAAGGACTGCCGCCAGGTTCTCGACAGCTTCGGCGGTACGCGGGCCTTGACGGTCCATCACGTCTCCGTTGACAGTAAGCAGCTTCTTGTTCTTTACTGCAGAAAGCGCGCTGTACGGCTCAGTGGTCTCGAAGTACTGGCGATCAAGATCGAAGTTTGAATAGCTGTATGCGGGGAAAACGATGACCTCAGGATCCTTTGCAAGAAGCTGTTCGCGGCTATAGGTCCAGTATGTGCCATCGGAAGCTATGTTATCTCCTCCGGCGGCCTTGATTATTTCGTCGATGTATGTATCGCCTGTTGCCGTGAAGTCACCGTATTCGCCGTATCCGACGCAGTAGTAGCAGCTTACCTTCGCAGAGCCTTCGATTCTGGCTTCTACAGCTGAAATCCGTTCCTTCATGGACTCAATCAGATCCTTGCTCTGGTCCCGTGCGCCGGCAATCTGTCCGATTTCTTCTATCATGGCATAGGTTCCGTCAAGTGTTTCCTGCATGTCTATGACTATGACGTTGAGCCCGAGGCCGCGCAGCGAGCGGACTGTTTCCTTTGAGATCAGAGGGGAGCAGAGCACTGCATCAGGCTCGGTTGCCACGACTTTCTCGATATTCACATCGTAGAGGTCTCCGACTGACGGAACAGCTGCGGCTTCGGACGGGTAATTGCAGTAGTCGGTTCTTCCAACGACTGAGTCGCCTTTGGAGAGGGCGAACAGCGTTTCGGTAATATTCGGGCTGAGCGAAACGATGCGCTGTGGACAGGATTGAAGGACTGTCAGAGTCCCGGTGCTGTCAGTTGTGCTGAAGAATGCAGCAGGCTTGTCCTCTGCCATTCCGTTCGCAGAGACTAAGGCGACGGCCATGAGAAGGATGGCTACGATTGAGATGAATCTTTGTTTTTTCATTTCATGCTCCTTTGAGAAAATGTCTGGGCATGAAACTGCATACCCGAATCGGTTCTCCGCCGATTCCAGCCTCACAGGCCGTCAGGTGACTTCGCAACAGGTTTCCTGGCTTCGAGGATTTCAAGAAAAGCGCCTTCCCGCAGCTTGGTGCAGTGGTATAATGCTTTCCTTTGCCTCTTCACAGTGGCGGGACCGTGCAGGATTCTGACCTGCTTCCCTAGTACGCAAAGTGACTTGATTTTAGTATGGCTCTTGCTTGATGTCAAGCCGCGTTGTGGGTTAGTATGAATTCATGGGTACAGTTACTATTTACACAGATGGCGGATGCAGCGGCAATCCCGGTCCGGGAGGCTGGGCTTTCGTCGTTCTCTCAGCAGATGGGAAGATGATTGCTTCACGCAGCGGCGGAGAGGCGCATACTACGAACAACCGGATGGAGCTTCGTGCTGTGATAAGCGCAATCGAGGCTCAGGAATCCATGGGGTTTGAAAAAGCTACAATCTGCACCGACAGCCAGTATGTGAAGAACGGGATCACCGACTGGATCAATCGATGGAAGCGCAACGGATGGGTGAATTCAAAGAAAGAAGCGGTGAAGAACCGCGAGCTGTGGGAAGAGCTTGATCTCATGGTTTCAAAGCATGAAGTGGATTTCTGCTGGGTCAAGGGCCATGCGGGCATCAAATACAACGAGATGTGCGACCAGATGGTGCGCTCTGAGATGGAGAAGTTCCTTTGAGTGCTACGCTCTGGCAGCTTTTTTCAAGCTTCTGCAAGATCGGCGCCCTTACGTTCGGCGGCGGCATGGCTATGCTTCCGATGCTTGAGAAGGAGGTCGTGGAACGCCACGGCTGGGCTTCTGAAGATGAGCTTCTTGATTTCTATGCATTAGGGCAGTGCACTCCGGGAATCATCGCAGTGAATACTGCTACTTTCGTAGGCTACAAGCAGAGGAAGGACATCGGAGGCATTATTGCCACGCTTGGTGTTGTCTTTCCTTCTTTCGTGATCATTCTTCTGCTTGCCACTGTTCTCAATGCCTTTGAAGGCAACGTCTATCTTCTGAAAGCTTTTTCAGGAATCAGGATTGCTGTGTGCGCCTTGATCCTGAAGTCTGTGATCTCGATGGCACGCAAATCCGTCACTGACATAGCCTCAATCTTTGCAATAATCATCGCAATTGCAGTTAATCTCGTTCTGGGCGTATCAACTGCATTCGTCGTGCTGGGGGCAATAGTTGCTGGTGTGATCTATCATCTTGTGATGAATAGAATAAGAATGAAGAAAGAGAAGGGCAGCGTATGATCTACCTTCAGCTGTTCTGGGAGTTCTTCAAGACTGGCCTGCTGTCAATTGGAGGCGGGCTGGTCACTCTGCCTTTCCTGTTTTCAATGTCAGAGTCGCATCCTGAGTGGTTCACTGCTGCTCAGCTTGGGAACATGGTCGCAGTCTCTGAATCCACGCCAGGCCCGATTGGAATCAACATGGCCACTTATGCAGGCTTCAATGCAGGCGGGATCATTGGAAGCATCGTTGCAACCGGTGCCCTCGTGCTTCCATCAATAGTCATCATTCTGATTATTGCAAGGGCTTATGAGAAGTACCGCACCAGTGTTCTGGTCCAGGATTCATTTCATATTATTCGCCCTGTCTCCACGGGCATGATCTTCTGCGCTCTGTTCACCCTTGCTTCTATAACCCTGTTCGATCAGATGCATATTCAGTTGATTCCATCAGCTTTATTCGTTGTTTTCTTCATCCTCTGCATGTCTTTCAAGAAGGTTCATCCAGTTGTCTGGATTGCGCTTGGAGCTGTTTCTGGCATGGCCTTGCTTTGATATTTGTCTCATTGCAGGCGAATTAGGAGGGTTTGGCCAAAAGTAGTCATAAAAGTAGTCATAACCAGAAAGCAATGCTATAATTTATTCATGGAGGTCATTATGGCATTGCCGATCAGCATTGAATCATTGCTTGATGGAAGAGAAGTCGAGTCAAGCCGAATTGAATACAAGAAAGCCTGGAATCCTCAGGAATGCATACGGACAATCTGCGCCTTTGCCAATGACATCGAGAACAATGACGGTGGCTATATCATCCTTGGCGTCGAAGAATCCGATGGCTTTCCTGCCTGTGTTTCCGGAATCGAGCCTAAGAGGATTGAGGCAATAGAGAAGGACCTTCTTAACAAATGCCACTTCATAGAGCCTTTCATATTCCCTAGGGTCGAAGTCTGCCTTTACAAAGGAAAGAGCCTCGTCGTTCTCAGTGTTTCTGCCGGTGATGGGAGACCTTACAAAGCCAGCAGGGATGTATTCAAGGATCAGAGCGATAAGGCCTATTTCATTCGTCATGGTTCAATGACCATTCAGGCAGATGGCAATTTGCTTCGTGAGCTTTTCGAGAATTCAAGCAGGATTCCTTTCGACGACAGAGAGAATCCCTTTGCATCGCTGTCTGATTTGGACGAATCACTGATGAGAATGCACCTTTCAAGGGTGAAAAGCAATATGCTGGAAGGAGATGAATCGCTTCAGATGAATCAGATTGCCCACAGCATGAAGCTTCTTTGCGGGCCTTCAGAAAATCGGCATCCAAGAAACATCGCCTTGCTTATGTTCTCAAGGCGGATCAATGACTTCTTCCCTTATGCTGTGATTGAGACATTGGACCTTCCGGACAGAACAGGGATGGGCATGACTGAAAAGTCTTTCTCTGGCCCGATTCAGAATCAGCTGGAATCTGCTTTGCAGTTCATAGGCAATCAATGGATTGAAGAGAGGGTGATCAAGCAGGAATCGAGGATCGAGACGTTGCGTTTCTTCAATTATCCAATAATTGCTGTGAAGGAAATCCTTGCAAATGCGGTTTATCATCGTGATTACCAGATCAATGAGCCTATTACAGTAGTGAAGACTCCAACATTCATCGAGATCAAGAGCTTTCCTGGTCTTGATCGTTCAATTACTGACAGAATGATTGCTGATCTTGATATCCGTTCTTTCGGGGAATACCGCAACCGCAGAATCGGAAACTATCTGAAGGAGCTTGGTCTGACTGATGGCAGGAATACCGGAATTCCTGCTGCTGTCCGGGCCTTGAAGAAAAACGGCTCAGGTTCTCCGATGTTCATCACTGATTCGCAGCGTCAATCATTGACTGTCAGAATCCCCATTCATTCCGGTTTCCTTTCGGAAAACCATCATTCAGGAAGGAAGAACAGGACACGTGATGATATCGAAAGAGAAGTGCTGGTCATCCTTTCTTCCGGTGCTATGTCCCAGAGAGGAATTGCACGCAGCCTTGGTTATGCTTCGGTGTCTGCTGGTCTGAGATATGTAATGGATGATCTGGAAGAGAAGGGGATGATTGTTTCAGAGGGCAATTGCAGGTCCTCTGTTTATTGCTTGTCTTGCAAGCAATAGACCCAACGGAGCTCGATGAAATCCTTCGTCGCATCTGATAAGAACTTCTGCTTGTGCCAGATGATTGAGTTCTTCCTTGCCAGAGGTTCATCTGATACCGGCCTTGTGACAACGGTGCCTTCTGCAACTTCTGTTTCAGTGAGCTTCTCCGGAAGAAGCGAGATTACCATCTCCTTTTTGGAGATATACTATTTACGGTGGTTAGTTAAAGTCTTTCCGAAATAATCTATAGTTCCCTGTGAAAAATTCTAATGATTTGAATATTCAATAGTACCAGCAGCGTTGACATCTGATTTCCAATATCGGAATAAAATCATTTTTGGAAATCAAGGATCCAATCCGCAATGTCCACAATTTTAATCCCCTCGTACTGATATTCATCGTGTCTTGTACGAGCAATCACCATTTTGGGGTATGCATCCTTGATTTGAAGTAATG
>Ga0265294_10006590_pt1 | contig 13912 bp, 15 predicted proteins | sample MunlanPumphouse3_FD_192504 | JGI IMG/M metagenome (GOLD analysis project Ga0265294, IMG submission 192504) | Groundwater microbial communities from a municipal landfill in Southern Ontario, Canada - Pumphouse #3 | ecosystem: Environmental > Aquatic > Deep subsurface > Groundwater | place... | reverse complement strand
AGTATTAGAGCCGGGTCGCCACCAGTTCGTCCGGGTTCTCGCTGATCTTCACCCCAACCTCGTTGAAGAGGTCGGAGTGCTCTTTTTGGTTGACGATCGAGACGACGTTTCTCACGTTGTAGCGTTTCGCGAGCCAGCAGGTCATCAGGTTCACCGCGTCGTCGCTCGTGGTGGCGACCAGGGCGTCGGCCCGGTCGATCCCGGCATCTTCCAGCACCGACTTGTCGGTCGCGTTCCCGGTGATGGCGAGGACGTCGTAGTGCTCCAGGATGTCACTTGCGCGCTCCTCGTTCTGGTCGATCACGACCACGGAATCGCCGGCGTTGACGGCGATCGCGGTCAGGTTCCGGCCGATTCCGCCCAGGCCGACGATGATGGTGTACATTCCATCTGGAGTCAACCGTTGCCATTGAAATACCTTGCGAAGAAAACAGAAGGGTGTGATATGCGGGGTAGATGAGGCGGGGAAGGGGTCGGTCCTGGGCCCGATGGTGGTCGCCGCTGTCGGCTGCCGGGAGGCCGGGGACCTCGCGCCCCTCCCTATCAGGGACTCAAAGGCCCTCCGGCCGAAGCAGCGGGAAGCGATCTACGAGATCCTTCTTCGTGACTTCGCGATATCGATCGTCACCATCGACGCCGCCGGGATCGATGAGGCGCGGAGCAGGATGAGCATGAACGAGTGCGTGGCCGAGCTCCACGCCGAGGCGCTCATGGGGCTCCAGCCCGAGTCGGCCTACGTGGATGCCTGCGACGTGAACGCGGAACGCTACGGCCGGACGGTCGCAGACTACCTCGACTTCCCCTGCGACATTATCTCCGAGCACCGGGCTGACGCCCGCTACAAGATCGTCGGCGCGGCAAGCGTCGTCGCGAAGGTCACCCGGGACCGTGCGATCCGGGACCTCGATGAGCAGTACGGGAATGTCGGGAGCGGTTATCCCTCCGACCCGGTGACGATCGAGTTCCTCAGGGGCTATGTCAGGGACTACGGGAACCCGCCGCCCTGCGCCCGCCGGAGCTGGAAGACGGTGACGAATCTTTGCCAGACAACGATTGCGGATTTCCTGTAGGGCGTTCCATCGGACCGGGGATCTCAACCGGCCCATAACGCGGAAGATTTTATGCTTCGTGCGCGCTAATCGTGAGTGATGAGCTGGCTCCAGGTACTCCTTCTCCTCATTCTGGCATACGCCCTGATCGCCGTCTATATCCGTGACCGCGGGCTGTTCTCCGATCGCATCATGTTCTTCGGCCCCATCATGGCGATCAAGACCGAGAGGGTCGGCTTCTTCGACTGGTTCCAGAAATTCCGGCGTCTGCTCCGGGCTTACGCGACGCTCGGCGTCGTCATGGTCGTGGTGGTCTCGGCCTTCATGACGCTCGCCCTGATCCTCGCAATCCCCCAATTCCTGGTGCATACCCCTGAGCCGACCGGTATCTATGATCCGAGGAACATCCTCGCCATACCCGGGGTCAACCAGGCGATACCGATCACCGCGGCCGTCTTCATCGGTCTTTTGCTCACGATCGTCGTCCACGAGTTTGGCCACGCGATCCTTGCCCGTGTCGAGGATATGCGGGTGCGGAGCATGGGGCTTTTGATCGCCGTCATCCCCATCGGCGCGTTCGTCGAGCCCGATGAAGAGGATGTCGAGGCGGCGAAGGGGATGCCCAAGATTCGGATGTTCGGCGCCGGTATCACCAACAACATCGTCGTCGGCCTCGCCTGCTTCGGACTGATGTTCCTTCTTATGGGGATGGCGACGCCCCTCTCGGTCCCGCTTGTCCAGGGGGTCTACAAGGACTTCCCGGCGGCCGATGTGGGACTCCAGGGCTACTCGGTCATAACGGGAATAAACGGCGTCCCGGTGACGAGCCAGGAGGAGGTATCGGCGTTCATGGACGGGACGCGGCCGGGAGAGACGGTCACCCTGACGGCCGAGAAAGATGGGGTAGAGAGGACGTATACCCTCACCCTCGCCGAATGGCCGGAGGCCCTCGCGAGCGACCGGGACTCCGGGTTCATGGGGGTCTACTACTACAACGCGCCCCTGGTAAAGGAGCACCTCGGGAACGTCGCGGACCTCGGCCTTCTCGCGCCGCTCTACCTGACGATAGCACCGATCGACGCCTTCATCCAGGGCAACACCCAGCAGCTTGCAATCCTGCTCGCCGATACCCCCGAGCAGGTGGCCTGGAAGGAGCCGTTCCCCTTCTTCTGGGGCACGGTCCACCTCGCCTTCTGGCTCGGGTGGTTCAACCTGCTGGTCGGTATGTTCAACGCCATCCCGATCGTGCCGCTCGACGGCGGCTACATCATGAAAGAGGGCGTGGAGCGGTTCTTTGACCGGCTGGGGTGGTCCCGGTACGCGCACCGGGTCGTCGCCTCAATCAGCGGGTTCGTCACGATGATGCTGATTCTCCTCATCACGATGCCGATGATGGTCGCGGCGGTACGGTTCATCATGACCGTATCATGATCTCTTTTTTTCACCAGGTATGCCTGTAGTGGGGCATTTCACCTAAATTTCCCATGGAAACCACCCTGGTTTGGCGGGTGGGGGAATCATGGCCCTGTTTGTGCCCCGGCCAGACAGTTTTTTCCCCGGGCTATCGCCACACACTGCCCCCGCCCCTGGGGGGCGGGGGAGGAGGCCGGAGGCCGGGCGGGGTGGGGGCTACGAGGAGGGATCTACGGGTTCCGCCGCCTTGTGCGGGGAGGGGGCTCGCGCCCCCTCCCCGGTCCCCACCCCCCAGGATGATAGCCACCACGGTCCACTGCCCGGGTGAGCCGGGGGATACTCCGCGTCCACCAGAACCGACATGGGGGTTCAACCGAGCTTGCACCTCGCCGATAGCCAACCCGGAACGCAGTGCACCCATGGTTGCGTTCACGCCAATGGGGGCAAGCCCCCTCCCCTGCCCCCACCCCCCGAGGAGATTCCCACCACGGTCCACTGCCCCGGGCGAGCCTGGGGAATAGGTGCTTTCATGCGTACAGCCTCTCGCGCTCTCACGCGAAGGACGCGAAGTTCGGTTGCTGGACGGTATAGTCCACTTCGCGCACTTCTGCGTAACGCAACAGTCGCGTGGAAGTATGGCCCGGTAGCCACACGGTCATGTGGTCCTTTGCCGGGAAGCGTGGGGAAAAAAGGGTGGGGTTGGCCTAATCGCTGGAGAGGTAGTCGTAGAGGAATGCTGCGAGCACCGCACCGGTGATTGGGCCGATGATGTAGATGGGGAAGAGCCCCCAGAGGTTCTGCCCGCCAAGGAGCCAGTCACCGAGGTACGGCCCGAACGTACGGGCGGGGTTGAGCGATGCGCCGGTCAGGTTCCCGGTCGTTGTGATGATGCCGGCGACCGTAAGACCTACCGCGAGGCCGGCAAAGCCCGGCGTAGCACGTTCATCCACGGCGGCGCCCATGATGACGAGCATGAGGAGGAACGTCCCGATAGCCTCGATGACGATCGCCTGCAGGTAGCCGATGCCCGGGAAGGGCGCTGTTGCCCCGAGGCCTCCGATCGTGACGGCGTCCGGGCCGACAGCCCAGGCGAAGAGCAGGCTTGCCGCCGCCGCACCGATCAGCTGGGCGACGATGTACGCTCCTGTATCCCGGCCCGGGAACCGCCCGGTCGCAAAGAGACCTATCGTCACCGCCGGGTTGATGTGGCAGCCGGATACCCTCCCGAGGGCGTAGATGGACCCGGCAATCGCGATGCCGAAGGCGAGCCCTATAGCGAGCCAGTCGCCGAGGCCCCCGAGCGCCCCGATTCCTATGTTGAAGGGTGTCGTCGGGGAGGTTCCCGAAGCCAGCATCAGTGTGACGGCCGCGGCCCCGGCCCCGAAGAAGACCAGGATGAATGTGCCGACAGCCTCGGCGATGGACCGCTTTCCAAGAGATACAGTCATGGTTTCACCAGTTAGTCATACCATCCTTTTAGGGTAATGGTTTTGCCAAAATGATTTGAGAATGTGCCTCACTTCCCATACAGGGCAGCATAGCACTCGGGACAGAGGATCCGCGGCAGCGGAGCCTTCACGCGCCTGCTGGGGAGCGGGTAGCCGCCTTCCCAGACATCGACATCCTTCCGGACAGCGTGCTCCATGCAGAGCCCCATCCCACAGACGATGCAGATTGCCACTGCCTCGCTCTCTCCCCCCTCAAGGGCGCAATAGTAGCACTTCATGGCAACTCCCTTCCTCTTCAGACCGCCTCTTTCCACTGGCAGTACTGGTGCCGCAGATCAACCAGACAGGCCGCTGCGCAGTTCTTGCAGGCCCGCACCGGAGCAGCTGCCGTCTCCTTCTCGAGGGCGATGATGTTTGTCATCATCGTCGCGGTCACGGGCTCGCTCGTCAGGAGGCACGGATAGTCAGCAAGTCGCATCAGTGCGGAGAACCGGACCGATATTGCACAGGCCGCGTAGGCGTACCACTGCGGGTTCATCAGCACCTCGTTTTTGTGGATGGGCGCAAGATCGATTGGGTACTTGCCGACCATGGGGACCAGTTCCTCACCGGACCCGTTCCGGAGCCGCTCCGCCTTATCGAGGATCTTCCATCCGCGGTAGATTGTGTCCATGAAGTCGCAGTTGTGGAGTTCTGCTGCCGCTCCCCTGGCCGGGTAGACCTGGACGTAGTTGTGGAACCTCTTCGTGAGCAGGTCGACGATCATAGGAGCGTTGAACCCGTCGAGTTCGAGGATGTACTCGGTCGCGGCCGCCGAGGCGCCCGTCGCAAGCGAGAGGACGTCCCAGTAACTCTTGAACGAGTCAAGCGACTTCCGGAGCGTGGACTCCATCACGTCGGTGACCGCCTCGATCACCGCCATGATGACGTCGTCCTTGCACATATTGAAGGTCGACTGGGCTATGTGGTGCGAGACGTCGCCGACGCTGTAGGCGGGTATGGTCAGGATGTTGCCGTAGTGGACGCCGTCGTCGATGGCCGCCTTGACGGTCGCCTCCATCCGCCGCCGGTACTCGCTCATGTACTTCCGGGCATCAAACGACGTCATGCCGGCATCATCCATCAGTTCCACCTGGGCCTCGACCGGTTCGCGGTAGAGCTTCTGCATGATCTCGATCTCTTTGACCGTCGCCTCAGCGGGGGTGGCCCCTGCCTCGAGGGCGTGGGCGAAGGCGTCGCCGAAACCGTAGGAGGTGTTCATACCCCACGATTTGGCGGCGAGGATAGCCCGCTTGTGCTCGACCGGGATATCGGTCTTCGTCAGCACGCGGTTCACCACGTTGCTCGTGCTCCCTGGCATCAGCGCAAAGTCGACGACGCAGGTGGGGCCGTAGAACCCGCCGTAGTGCCGCACCCCTTCAAGGCCGATCAGTGCTTCTGCATCAGCGATTGCCTGAACGAAGGTATCGACACTTTTTGCGAACGCCTCGTCCTGACCTTTCAGGATCTCAAGCACGACCGGCGTCTGGTAGTGCTCAACGAAGGGGTCGTCTTCGGGGCGGACGGTCTTTGTAAGGCCCTTTAAGATCTCGTAGTGCGATATCACCGAGTTTTTGTGGAGGTCGATGACCGCCTGGCTCTGGTTGCCGATCGCCGTCATCTTCCGGGCCACGTCGACGTAGGGTTTTGTGTCCTCAATGACGAATTTCTGGCCGCGTTTCGCCTTTACTGTCTCCACGTCCGCTCGCTGGGCGGCCATGGCCTCGTTTATCATCTTCTCGTAAATTTCTCTCATTTCAGATCACCTTTTGATATTGTTCCCTGCTTAGAGTCTCAGCTGCTCATAAAACGATCCCTGCGGTGGCCCGATCAGGAGCACACCGGGTTCGGCAAAGCGATCGGTGAGCGAGGTACGGAAGTAACGGCGGGATGCAGCAGGATGGGTTAGCGCCGCCGGGAGAACGGTGGGTAATGGCCAGGAATGCCCGGGAGATTGCCGGGACACCCGCTGACGCGGTCGCTGGTTCCCGTACCTTTCATCTCACATCAGAATCCTTGTACTGGTATTACAATTGCTTAATGTGTCCCGGTACTTTATATCTATTGTGTCGTTGACAAACCGCCGAACCGAGCCTGATACGGGGTCTTTTCCGGGATGACACGATTTTCATTGGGTTTATGCGGGCGGTGTACCAGGGCGTGTCCAACGTTCCGTTATCCGGGTACCTGATCGGATTTCGTCTGGGTAGACTCCATAGCCTGCTGGATGCGGGAATGGACCTGGCCTGCCGACGCGGCTGCTACCGCCACAGGGGTGCGAGCGGCACCGGCCCCCGTTCCTCCCCACCCCGTGGTGCGTCAGAACCAGGCATCAAGCGTCTTCTGCGTCGCCTTCACCGAGACCTTGGTAAGAGCGTTTCTGACCCGGTCTTCTGAGAAGTCGTAGCGCCCGCAGAGCATCTCCACAACCTCTTCGACGTCCGGCGTCCTCCACTCGAGGGCGTAATCGTCGGTGACCGGCGGGTTCTGGAAGAACTCCCGGATCGGCCCGGGATCGAAGTCAGGCTGCTTCTCGGCGATCAAGGACTCAAACTCGCCGTTACGCACGACCTTTAAGGCCGTCTTGCCGCCGACGCCCCGGATCCCGGGGTTGAAGTCGGTCCCCACCAGGATGCCGATCTCGATGAGCTGCTCTCGTGTGACACCGAGGCTGTCGAGGACGGAAGAGAGGACGAACCGCTCGGGGTTTACTGTGATCGTCCTGCCGCGTGCCTTCCTCCGGCCGCTGACTGTGAGGTTGCGCACGAGCACCGGGGAGCCGAAGAGGAGCGAGTCGTAGTCCTGCGAGACCGCGTAGGTGACGCCCCCGCTCCGTACCATATGAGCCGCCTGTGCTTCGCCTTCGCTCGGCGCCTGCACCACCGGGATGCCGAGCAGGTCGAGGAGTTCGTGGGACGACTCGATGATATGCCGGTCAATCCGGGTGGACGCGCTCGCCTGCTTATACGCCTCCTCCATATCGCCCTCTTTCAGTGCCGCCTTCCAGGCCTCGCTCGCCCGGTTGCGGACCTCCCGCCGCTGCTCGATCGTCTCCTGTTTGAACTCCGGCGGTTTCCCGTCAAAGACGAAGACCGGCTTGATGCCTTTCTCCAGGAAGTTGACCGTCCGGAAGAGGATGCCGGAGAGGTGCGAGGTGACCCGGCCCGCGCCGTTCATCAGCGGGGTGCCGTCAGGCTGCCTGATGATCGAGAGAAACTGGTAGAGCGCGTTATGGGCGTCCACCGCGGCGATGCCGGGAAGGTCGCCCCATGTCAATGTCTCTTTACAATCTGCCAGAATATCGCGGATAGCAACGCCCATGCTACCTACTCATGAGAGGGTGAGAGACCATGAAGATGGCGGTTCACCGGTACATCCGCCGGGAGAGCCCGTCGACGATCTCCTCGATGTGACCCATGGTGTTGTCGTATTTGGCGCTCATCGCCTTCCCCATCTCCTCCATGTTCACGCGCATGGTGCGCTCCCGCTGTACGACGCTCTGCTCGAGCCTTACGATCTTTAACCCAAGAGATATGAGCAGTCCTCCAAGAGAGAGCATCATGAACGTCGCAGCAACTGCTATAAGCAGGTCCTGCCAGAATCGCATCACCAGCACGACGGTGGAGGCCACCATCACGATGGTGAGAACGATGTCGCCGATGAGTTCGCGAATCTCCATATTTTAAAATGATGAGGATGCATTAATTAACCTACCTAAAGTGAATGGAGTTTTTATGATGCAGATACGCAACTGGCTGCCGTTTCTTGGGATGCCCCTCATGCTTCTCGCCGTCCAGGTCATCGCTATCATCCTCGTCATGCCCATGCAGGCGGCGGGGCTTGTGGCGTTCGAAGACCCTGAGTCGGTTGCAAATCCCTTGATCTTCATAGGGATGCTGCTCGTCTTCACGCTGATACTGCTCCTCCTGATCAGGGTGGGAGGACGGCGCTTCATCGCCCTCTTCATCGGCTTTGCCATATTCATGACGTTCCTCTACATCTTCGGCGCGCTTTCCACCCTCGCGCTCGGCGTGACCGGTGCCGCCGCCATCGGGACGGTCATCGCCGCCGGGGCGGCGACCGCGCTCCTCTACCTCTACCCTGAGTGGTACGTCATCGATATCCTCGGCGTGCTGATATCGGCCGGCATCGCGTCCATCTTCGGGATATCCCTTGCTATCCTGCCGGTTCTCGTGCTGCTCGTGCTGCTCGCCGTCTATGACGCCATATCGGTTTATCGGACAAAACATATGATCACGCTCGCCGAAGGCGTCATCGAGACGAAGGCGCCGATCATGGTCGTGGTCCCGAAGAGGATGGACTACTCGTTCCGCAAAGAAGGGCTCAACATCGGGGAAGGGGAGGAGCGCGGCGCATTTCTCATGGGCATGGGCGACCTGATCATGCCCTCCATCCTCGTGGCATCGTCACACGTCTTCGTGGACGCGCCCGCCGTCTTCTGGGTCCTCTCCGCGCCGACGCTCGGCGCGATGGCGGGCTCGATAGCGGGGCTTGCCGTGCTCCTCTACTTCGTCAATAAGGGTAAGCCCCAGGCGGGTCTCCCGCCCCTGAACGGCGGCGCGATTGCTGGTTTTCTGATCGGGGCGGTTCTTGCAGGCTCGCTTGCCTGGTGTCCATTCTGTGTCTGAGCAGCAGGTCGAGCACTCCCTCCACCCCCTCGCCGGTGAGTGTGGAGATCGCCGGGTAGTCCTCGATCCTCCTGATATCGGCCTTGTTTGCGACCGTCACCACCGGAACGTCGACGAGCCCCTGTATCTCTTCCTGGAGCCTGACCTGGTCGTCGAGCGCGTAGCCGCAGTGCTCGCTCGCGTCGAGGATGAAGAGCACGACGTCGGCCGTGTTGATGATGGCACTTACCGCCTGCCGCTCGATGGGGTTCCTCTCGTCGGCGGGGCGCTCGAGGACGCCTGGTGTATCGATGAACTGGACCCGTTCGCTTTTCCCGAGGTCGCGGTGGCCGACGATGACGCCCTTTGTGGTGAAGGGGTAGGCGGCGATCTCGGGTTCTGCCGTGGAGACGAGCCTGATAAACGATGATTTCCCGACGTTGGGGTATCCTGCCACCACCACGGTGAACTCGTCCTCGCTCACGTGCGGGAGTTTCCGGAGGATATTACGGGCTTCGTTGAGGAATATGAGGTCGTCGTCCACCTGGTGGACGACGGAGGCGATCCGGGCAACGGCCTGGCGGCGGAGCTGGCCCGTGTCGGTCGCCGAGCGCATGCTGCGGGCGTAGCCGGAGCCGATGACTCTGACCTGGTCCGCCGCCCATGTGACGGCGCCGAGGGACTTCTTCAGCCGGTCGAGCGAGACGAGGATGTCGGCCACCTCCCGGTAGAAAGGAGGGAGACGCTCGAAACTCGGGAACGAACTGACCACGCTCTTTAATTTATCGTGGATGGCGCTTGCGACCGCTCTCACGAACTCTTCGTTCGCCCGATCGACGTTGATCTTGAGTTTCTTCTTTGCCGCTGCCCTGCGAAGGCTGCGGTCGAGCACTTCATCAGCCGTTGGAACGGTCGGGATGGTTTCAAACTCCACTGCACGCACAACCTAATGTATTTAAACAACGTATTATGACTGATAACTATGGATCTCTCCCCGATTCAGAAGGATATCCTAATAACCCTGATTACCCTATACCATCAGGCCTCTCATTCTATAAAAGGTGAGGAGATTGCGGATGTGCTGAAGCGCAACCCCGGCACCGTCCGTAACCAGATGCAGGCACTAAAAGCGCTCGGGCTTGTAGACGGCGTGCCCGGCCCCAAGGGCGGTTACAGCCCGACCGCACGCGCATACAAGGAGCTGAACCTGGCAGACCTCGAGCACCAGTCAGAGGTGCAGATCCTCCGCGACGGTGAGAAGGTGAAGGGCGTCCGTGTCGCCGAACTCAGTTTTACCACCCTCTGTCACCCTGATCTCTGTCATGCGATGATCAAGATTATCGGGAGCGTGAAGCTCTTCAAGGTAGGGGATATGGTCTCGATCGGGCCCACGCCGGTGAACAAACTCCTCGTCCGGGGTGAGGTCTTCGGGATGGACGAGAACCAGCAGTTGCTCCTGATCAGTGTATCGGAGATGATATCACTGCCGAAACAGACGATCAGGCATTACATGAGCACTCCGCTCCTGACCCTGCCGCCTGACGCAACCTTCCGCGATGCGATCCGCCTCTTCAACGCGCACCATATTCACGGGGCGCCGGTGGTGCAGGACGGCCGCCTGCAGGGTATCGTGACGTTGAGTGACGTCGCCCGGGGCCTGGACGAGGGCCTGACGCTGGACGCGCCCGTCTCACGGGTCATGACCGCCGATGTGGTGGAGGCGCCGCCGTCGATCCGGCTCTATGAGCTTGTGGGTCGATTCAAGGAACGCGAGATTGGGAGGCTCGTTGTTGTTGAGGATGGTAAGCCGATCGGGATCGTTACACAGACTGATATAATCCGGGTCTTTCCCTCACTTTGATACCCTTCCCGTTCTGAATTTCTCGCTTCAACCCCTCCGGGGGCAGATAAGTATTTATATGAGAATACCTATGGTGCTTCTGTAAAACGTGCTCTGTTTGAGATTACATTTCACAGAGCTCAATGAAAAGGGGGAAATGAGATCGTGACTGATATACCACTGGCGCCTGTTGGCAGAATCGTGAAGAAATCTGGTGCGGAGCGTGTGAGTTCCGACGCCAATGAAGAGCTCGCAAAACTGATGGAGCAGTACGCATCAAGGATCGCAAAAGAAGCGATCAAACTGGCAGGTCATGCAGGCAGAAAGACGGTTAAGGCAACCGATGTTCGGATGGCAGCTGAGACCGTGAAATGAACCATCCCTAATCTCTTTCTTTTCGATCCCAAAGACCGCGCTGACCGATACGGGCAGGAGGAATCTCAGGCATTTGTATGAGGAGATCCCGGAACCTGCATGAGATGGAGGCCAGATGGATTGAAACAGCCCGCTCTCCCGGGGGCCGGGGGGCATCCCCGCAGGTGCCACGACCCGCGATCCCCTCACACCGGAGTCTCACCCGAATCGCTTCGGGTCGGTTTCGACATCGATGATGACCGGCGCATTCATCTGCACCGCCTTCCTGACCGCCCCGGCGAGGTCCTGCGGCCGGGTCACCTGTATCCCGGTGGCGCCGCAGGTTCCGGCAAAGGCGGCGAAGTCGGGGTTCGTGAGGTCGATCCCGTAGGGCGGGTAATTCGCCTCCCGCTGCTCCTGTCTGATCATGGCAAGTTCGCGGTTGTTCAGGACCACCGCGATGATCGGGAGGTCGTACTTGACCGCCGTGACGAAGTCGGCCATGACCATGGAGAATCCGCCGTCCCCGGTGATGCAGACGACGGTCGCATCAGGGTAGGCCAGCTTGGCCGCGATCGCTCCCGGGAGTCCGAACCCCATCGTCCCGAGATAGCCCGACATCGCAAACCGCTGCCGCTTCATCCGGAAGTTCCGCCCAAACCACCACTGGTTATCCCCGACATCGACCGATATGACCGCATCCTCCGGCAGGGTCTCGGAGAGGACGTTCATGATATACGGCGGGCGGATCGGGACAGCCTCCGGGTCGGCCTCCCGGTCGAGCCGGTCGAACCACTCCCGTTTCCGGTCAGCGAGCCACTGCCTGACGCCCCGGTCCTCCCGCGGCCTGACCTCTTCAACGATCCGGGGCAGGGCGATAGCACAATCCCCCCAGACCGCCGCGACGAGCGGGTGTTTCCCGAGCTGGAGCGGGTCGATATCGACCTGGACGGCCCGTTTATCCGCCGGGATCCCGGTGAGGTCTGAGAAACTCGCACCGCAGGCGAGCACGAGATCAGATTCCTGGACGAGCGTCCAGGCGTGCGGTGTCCCGAGTTCGCCATGCACCCCGGCAATCCATTCGTTATCGTCGGGGAGGATGCCCTTCGCCCGGAAGGTGGTGACGATCGGCGCCTGGATTCTCTCTGCCAGGTCAAGGACCGCTCCGGCAGCATCCATGGCCCCGAAACCCGCGAGGATCACCGGCCGTGTGGCGCCGTCGATCGCCTCCGCCGCCGCCCCGACAGCCTCGTCGGTCGGCGCAACCCTGACCGCCGGGAGGCAGGTCTCGCGCTTGCAGTAGGCAGGGTCAAGCGGCGCTGCCTGGATGTCGTTCGGGATGGAGAGTTGGGCGACACCACGGGCGACGATGGCGTAGCGCAGCGCCCGGGTGAGGAGTTTGACCGCCATCGCCGGGTCGGCGACGGTGTTATTGAAGACCGTGACGGGCCGGAAGAACGCGTCCTGGTCGATCTCCTGGATGCCGCCGGGACCGGCGTACTGCGCCTTTACCTGCCCGTTGAGTGAGAGCACGCTTGCCCGGTCTTCCTTTGCGTCGTAAAGCCCGGTGGCGAGATTCGTGGCACCCGGCCCGGCGATGGTCAGGCAGACTGCGATCTCTCCCGTGAACTTGTTGTAGGCCGATGCCGCCATAGCCGCGGTCTGCTCGTGCCGGGTGACGATGTACCGGGCGTTTGGGTTCCTCCTGACCGCATCCACCAGCGGGAGCGACGACGATCCCGGGATGCCGAAGTACAGGGTGATCCCCCAGGCCTCCAGTTCCGAGACCAGCACGTCGGCCACGGTCGTGACCGACTCTTCAGAGGTAATCTTCCTCATTTTTCTCCACCTCCTCTTCGTTAACCCGCACAAACGCTTCCTTTCCGCCGCGGCAGCCGGGACACCGCCAGCCGGGGGGGAGGTCCTCAAACAGCGTCCCGGGCGGGATGCCGTTGGCAGGGTCTCCCGCCTCCTCGTTGTACTCATAGTCGCAGATGCTGCACACCCATCGTGCCATACCGCTCACGCTCCGATGATGACACCCGGGCGTACCCGGTCTCAATGCATATAAAATTGCCCCCCGCACGGCGATTTCCCCGGCGAGCCATCCCGGGGAGTGACGATACCCGGCCGCCGGAAGCCTCCAGGCTACCGAAACGGGGCGACGTTATGGAAAAACAGAGCGTGAGCGAAGGGAAGGGGCGGTCTGGGCCCCCTCTCACACAGCGGCGCCCTGGATCCGTCCTTTCTCTTCGCCCAGGGCCCAGACAACAAATTCATCCGCCGATGGGAACGGGTCGACCTGAATGGCACACGGAGCTTCCTCTCTGGTGTCAAGCCTCGTCGTCTCCCCCACCTCCCCCGGCAGATGCGCATACCTGACCTCGTAGGCCGGTTCCGGGCCTCTCAGTTTCGGGTGCTGCGCCCTGCCGTAGGCGATGGCAACGGCCCATTCCTCATCACTGATGTCCACGTAGACGGTTCCGAGCAGCGTACCCCCGGCGCTCCGCACCTGGGTTGTCGATTCAAACGATTCCACGGCACTCTTCACGGTGCCTTTCGGAGAATACCCAAAATATCGTGCCATTTTTATCTCACCGCTGATTGTGTGTTCGCCTGCGGTCTTTGCAGGTATCAGGGTTCACTCGAACCACCGTGCAGGGAACCGGAGTGCCGTGCCTCGCGCAGGCAGTCACGGCAGTCGGGCTCTCAAGTCCGGGAACATCTGTTGCCGGAGCCGTGAGAGGGGACCGGTTCCGCACAAGACAATTTTATTGTTGTTAAAACTATTAAATTTGATCATTTGCCTGATGGATGACCTCATCTTACTTCGCGGGCGTGAGGGGCGGATCACCAGCTGCACAGAGAAGTGCGCGAAGTTCGGGAATGGATGTAGGGAACGTGGCCTCCGTGTGAGGTTATTGACTTTCCCCCTCACCCCTGAAGGGTCAGCAAAATGAGGTAAAAGGTTCCAATGCCAAAGCGGCGCCAAAAAAAAGTATTATTCCGCCTGGCGCTCTGCTTTCTTCGCCGCCAGGCGCTCGACTGCAGCGAGGTCGACGCTGCCGCCGGTCGCAAGTTTCCCCTGCCAGACCGCCCGGTCGACGAACCCCCTGCCGATATCGTTCCTGATGACCAGTG
>Ga0265294_10006588_pt1 | contig 13913 bp, 9 predicted proteins | sample MunlanPumphouse3_FD_192504 | JGI IMG/M metagenome (GOLD analysis project Ga0265294, IMG submission 192504) | Groundwater microbial communities from a municipal landfill in Southern Ontario, Canada - Pumphouse #3 | ecosystem: Environmental > Aquatic > Deep subsurface > Groundwater | place... | reverse complement strand
GAATAACTATGTTTCAGATTCTTTCGCTTAATTTTTTCCATAAAAATACCCCAAAAGTTTTTTGTCTAACTTTTGGGGTACAGTTCATTTAATAAGACAGCTTTTTTACGTTGCGGAGGCCCGATTCGAACGAACGACCTTTGGGTTATGAGCCCAACGAGCTACCACTGCTCCACTCCGCGATGTTTTGGACTGCAAAGATAGTGCATTTTTCGGAACCTGCAAATTATTTTTCGGTTTTTTTAATGTCTCCAGTCTCCGGTCTCCAGTCTCCGGTCATCAGACTAAAATCAAACAATAAATACTCGCTAATAGTTATAGTCTTACGCTTTTCGCTTTTCATTTTCCGCTATTCGCTATTCGCTAACCACCAACCACTATTTCACTAACATAATCGTTTGTATCAAAAAAAAATATTATATTTGCGGCTCGTTAAAAAAATTATTATTGTTTTATTAAATAAAGAAGTTCCATGCAAAACAAAGGTATTGTAAGAGTTTTAGCAATTTTGCTTGCCTTGGTAAGTTTGTTTTATCTTTCATTTTCAGTTGTAACTGGTACCTATAATAGAAAAGCCAAAGAATATGCTGCTGGAGATAAGATGAAAGAGTATCAGTATCTTGATTCTCTTTCTGGTGAAAAAGTTTACTTTGGTTACACGTTGAAAGAATGTCGCGAAAAGGAGATTAACCTGGGTCTTGACCTGAAGGGGGGAATGAATGTGACATTAGAAGTTTCTGTTGCGGATATTTTGCGTGCCTTGTCAGGTTACAATAACAGTCCTGAATTTTTGCAGGCGCTCCAGACAGCTTCTGAACGTCAGAAAACTAATAGCCAGATTGATTATCTCGATCTTTTTGTGAAGACATTTGAAGAAATTAATCCTCAGGGTCAGTTGGCATCTGTTTTTAGTACCATGGAATTAAAAGATAAAATTTCATTACGTTCTACTAATAACGAAGTGGTTTCGGTGTTGAGAAGTGAGATTGACGGCGCTATCAGCAATTCCTTCAATGTTTTACGTTCCCGTATCGACCGCTTTGGGGTTGTGCAACCGAATATCCAGCGTGATAACAACAATGTGGGACGTATTTTAATTGAACTTCCGGGCGTTAAGGAACCTGAACGGGTACGTAAATTATTACAGGGATCTGCTAATCTTGAGTTTTGGGAAACATTTGAGTTAAGCGAAATTGTAAATAACCTCATGGAGGCAGATCGTGTTCTGGCTGCTCAACAAGCTTCTGTAGATTCGATTAAAAAGGCACCTGCCGTTGAAAAGAAGGACGATGTTGTTAAGGAAACTCCCGTTAATGAACAGGATAGTTTGGTTGCAGCACTTAAACAAAAAGAGGTGTCTGTTGATTCTTTAAAAGTTCAGGAACAGTTTAAAAAAGAACATCCGCTGTTATCCGTGTTGCAAATTCCGGGAATCGAAAATGGTCAGTTTAGCAGAGGCCCCGTGGTAGGGTACGCGCATTATAAAGATACTGCTCGTGTTAACAGCTATTTCGCTCAGAGAGCTGTTAAAGAGTTGCTCCCGGCCAACCTTGGGTTACGTTGGACAGTGAAGGCCGTTAACGACAGAGGAGATATTTATCAGCTAATTGCCATTAAAACTAATCGTGATAACCGCGCACCTCTTGGTGGAGATGCTGTAACAGATGCCCGTGCAGATTTTAGTCAGACTTCTGCTTATGCCAATGTTTCTATGAGCATGAATAGTGAGGGCGCTAAAATATGGGCGCGCATGACCAAGGAAAATATTGGTAAGTCTATTGCTATCGCACTGGATGGATATATTTATTCATTCCCGACTGTTAATACTGAAATTACGGGTGGACAATCACAAATTACCGGTAACTTTACTGTTGAAGAAGCGAAGGACCTTGCCAATACATTGAAGTCAGGTAAAATGCCGGCTCCTGCACGCATTGTCCAGGAAGATATCGTTGGTCCGTCTTTGGGACAGGATGCTATTAATAGTGGTTTAGTGTCATTTGTTATCGCGTTTTTACTCGTGCTTCTTTACATGATTTTCTATTACGGACTTATACCCGGATTAATAGCTGACCTTGCCTTGTTTGCGAATGTATTCTTTTTGTTTGGTATTCTGGCTTCTTTCTCTGCGGTTCTGACACTGCCCGGTATTGCTGGTATTGTGCTGACCCTTGGTATGGCTGTCGATGCAAATGTGCTGATATATGAGCGTATCAGGGAAGAGTTACGTGCTGGGAAATCAATGAAACGTGCTATTGACGATGGTTTCAAAGGTGCAATCTCTGCCATTATTGATGCCAATGTAACCACCCTGATAACCGGTATTGTATTATCGGTATTTGGTACCGGACCAATCAAAGGATTTGCCAATACACTTATTATTGGTATTATTACTTCTTTCATTTCAGCTGTATTTCTTACCCGGTTGATGTTAGATACTTATGCAAATAGTAAAAGAGCAAAAGAACTGCCATTTACAACTAAAACAACTCAGGGTTGGTTTCAGAATGCGAAGCTGAACTTCCTTGGAGGTCGTAAGATTGCCTATATAATTTCATCGGTTTTAATTCTCATCAGCGTTGTGTCTTTTGCTACAAGAGGTTTCAGTTTGGGTATTGATTTCAGTGGTGGACGAAATTATGTTGTTCGCTTTGAAGAATCAGTTAAAACACAGGATGTGCGCGACATGCTGTCAGATGCATTCGATGGTACAACGGTTCAGGTGATAACTATTGGATCAGATAATCAGGTGCGTATTTCTACCAAATTTAAAATTGATGATAACTCGGATACAATTGATGATGAAATTGAACTTCGTCTGTATAATGGATTAAAACCGGTGTTAAAAGACGCCAGTATGGAAGAATTTAAAGATCAGCACATTCAAAGTTCCCAAAAAGTTGGTCCAACCATTGCAGATGACATCAAACGTGCAGCTGTTTGGGCTGTATTGATCGCGATTATTGCTATTGGATTATACATCCTGGTTCGTTTCCGGAATGTAAGTTATTCGTTGGGTGCTATTATAGGTTTGGTTCACGATACAATTGTTACGCTTGGAGCATTCTCTCTGTTGTACAGTATTATGCCCTTCTCGATGGAAATCGACCAGGCATTTATTGCGGCTATTCTGACGGTGGTCGGTTACTCGGTAAACGATACGGTGATTATCTTCGACCGTATTCGTGAGTTTATCAGCTTGTATCCGAAACGTGACCGGAAATCGGTTATCAATGATGCCATCAATGCCATGTTGAGTCGTACATTCAGTACGTCTATGAGTACCATCCTCGTGTTGCTGATTATCTTTATGTTCGGCGGTGAGACTATCCGTGGCTTTATCTTTGCCATGTTGTTTGGTATCGTGATTGGAACGTATTCTTCCATATTTATTGCGGCTCCGGTTTCTTATGAATTTTTCAAAAGAAAAGAAAAGAAAGAAGCAGCAAAAATCAGGTAGTAGATTTTATTTGATTCTTATAAAAGCAAAAAAGACCGGCGATGTTATATTGCCGGTCTCTTTTTTTTAATTAAACCTGTCAGGATTATAAATCCTGACAGGTTTAAAATTAATGTTTTGCTCTTGGTTTTCAGAAAGCCCAGGATAAATTTTGTCAGGATATCAATTGCCACATGGTTGTTTTCGCGTGCTAATATAGAGTTTTTCTTATAAAAATTTACCTTTTACACCCCTTGATCTAACATTTTTATTTAATTTTACGCTCGCATTTACCTGATCGAAAAATTATTTGTTGTTTTTATGTTTGAAGAGGAAAAACATCTTACCATACGGGAATGGTCAGAAGAAGACCGTCCCCGTGAAAAAATGCTTAAAAAAGGAACAATGGCATTATCAGATGCTGAGTTATTAGCCATTCTGATAGGTTCCGGAAGTAAAAACGAATCAGCGGTCGATCTGGCCAAAAGGGTAATGGCAGCCTGTCAGCATAATATTAATGAATTGGCAAGGCTTACAATACACGAACTATGTGAAAAGTTCAAAGGAATTGGCGAGGCTAAAGCAATTACTATAGTTGCGGCGCTTGAGTTTGGGAAAAGGCGTAAAACGAAGGAAACAGTTGAAAAAAAGAAAATCAGTTCAAGTGCCGATCTTTTCTATTTGTTTGAGGCCAACATGATTGATTTGAATCACGAAGAATTTTGGGTTGCCTTGCTGGATGGAGCAAACAAGGTGATCGAGACTCGGAAATTAACCCAGGGCGGGAGTAGCCAGACGGTTGTAGATATTCCCATGTTGCTGAAACTGGCTCTTGAAAAGAAATCTGCCTGTGTAGCCGTTGCACATAATCATCCGTCGGGACAAAAATTCCCGAGTCGTGAAGATGAAAAGGTAACCCAACGGGTCAAAGTCGGATGCGACGCGGTGGGAATTCGCTTTCTTGACCACATCATCATCGCCGGAGGAAGTTATTATAGTTTTTGTGACGAAGGAAAGCTTTGATAAGCGGAGAACGAAAAGCTGAGAGCGGAAAGCGAATAACTAATAGCGAATAATGAATATCGGAGGGAAAACGGCCAAATGCGTGTTCGAAGGGGTTGACGCGTCGCTTATCACGCTCCTTGCAATGAAGGTCGTTTGACGTTAGTCGTTTGACCGTTGACTGGCGACTGTTGACCGCAAACTGTAGTCAATAAAAATATATGAAATTATTAGAAGTTAAAAATGTAGTTAAGCAATTTTCCGGTCACCTGGCGTTGGACGGGGTGAGTCTGGATATCCCTGAAAACACGGTGTATGGATTGCTTGGTCCCAACGGAGCCGGCAAAACTACCCTCATTCGCATCATCAATTGCATTACTGCTCCTGATAGTGGAGATGTATTCCTGAATGGGAAAAAACTGAGATCCGAAGATGTTCGGCACATCGGGTACTTACCTGAAGAAAGAGGGCTGTACAAAAAGATGAAGGTAGGTGAGCAGGCCTTGTATCTGGCTCAGTTAAAGGGAATGAGCCGGCAGGATGCCCTAAAAGCCCTCAAATACTGGTTCGAAAAGTTTGAAATACAATCATGGTGGAACAAAAAGGTAGAAGAACTCTCTAAGGGGATGGCTCAGAAAGTACAGTTTATTACTACCATTCTTCATGAACCGAAACTGCTTATTTTTGATGAACCTTTCAGTGGGTTCGATCCGGTAAATGCCGATTTGCTCAAAAAAGAGATTCTTGCTTTAAAAGACAAAGGTGCAACCATTATTTTTTCTACGCATAATATGTCTTCTGTGGAGGAATTATGCGATAATATATCTCTGATAGACAAATCTAAAATAGTCTTGCAGGGGAATGTGAATGAAATCAGGGCTTCTCATGCTGCCGGGACCTATCGCGTTGTGACTAAAACCAATTTGCATGCTGTGGAGTTTGAAATACTGGAACAAAAAGAAAATCATCACGGTTTTGAACAGGTGATTAAGTTAACCTCCGTAAAGTCAAATAACCAGTTACTGAGCAGCATAATGACACAGTCGGAACTCTTTTCATTTGAGGAAGTGTTACCTACCATGAATGATATCTTTATTCAAACTGTAACCTCAAAAACCCCGAGATATGAGTAAAATTGCCTTGATAATTAAACGAGAATATACAACGAGGGTAATGAAGCCCTCCTTTATTATATTAACTTTCCTTACTCCGCTCCTGATTGCTGGTATGATTATGGTGCCACTCTTGCTGGCACAAATTAATGACGATACAGTAAGAAAGATTGTCGTGATAGATCAGACAGGTTTGTACAGATCTGTTTTTGTGGATAATGATAGCTATCACTTTGAGTTTGCAGATCAGAAAATAGACGCTTTCAAGGGATCGAGAGAAAAAGACAGTTATGCTGCTGTACTCTATATTCCGGAGGATCTCTCGGTCAATCCGAAAGCCGCTACTCTTTTTTCCGAAGAACAGGTTGGTATGGAATTAAAATCGTATGTTTCGGGAGTGCTGAAAACTTTTGTTGAAGAAAAGAAACTTGTTGAACTGAATATCCCTGACTTCAAAGAACTGGTCGAAAAAACAAAAGTTGATATTGATGTTAAAACGGTCAGATGGGGCAAGGATGGAGAAGAAAAAATGGGCTCAGCTGAACTGGCGGTCATCATTGGTATGATTTCAGCATTTGTAATTTATATTTTTATCGTAGTATATGGCGCACAAGTTATGTCGGGTGTGGTACAGGAAAAAACAAGCCGTATTGTGGAAGTCATCATTTCTTCGGTAAAACCATTTCAGTTGATGATGGGGAAAATTATCGGTATCGCAATGGTGGGGTTAACACAGTTTGCTTTGTGGGTCATATTGTCCGTGATCCTGGTAACCACCCTTACAAGTGCTTTTGGAACAACACTTGACATAGAATCTTATCAGCAGGCTCAGATGATGGGTGTAACATCTCAATTGCCTTTTGATAATCAAGATGGTGTCGCCTCTGAACTGCTACTGGCATTGAATAATTTTGATTTTGTTCAGACAGGAATCTTGTTTGTTTTGTTTTTCCTCGGTGGGTATCTCCTCTATGCGTCGCTTTTCGCCGCGATCGGTTCTGCTGTCGATAATGAAACAGATACACAACAATTTTCTTTGCCTTTAACTTTGCCCATAATTTTTGCTATTTATGCAGCCATTTACAGTGCAGAGAATCCGGATGGTCCGCTTGCTTTTTGGTGCTCGATGATTCCGTTTACTTCTCCGATTGTGATGATGGTGAGATTGCCGTTTGGTGTTCCGATATGGCAGTTGGCGCTTTCAATTGGAATTTTAATCCTTTCGTTTATTGCCAGCACTTGGGTTGCAGGGAAAATATACCGTACAGGAATTCTGATGTATGGGAAAAAGATTACATGGAAAGAAATGATGAAGTGGGTGTTCTACCGGGATTAGTAAATGAACAGGATCATGGCCGAATTAAAAACAAACAAACCTGAGATCAGAATTATTTCCCCTTCGGGGGTTATTAATCCCGATCTGATTGACGGGGCAACGGAAAGACTAAAAAGCTGGGGTTTTGAAGTGTCTGAAGGCCGTTATGCCCGTGAAGTATATGGTCGTTATGCCGGCACGGAATTGCAGAGAGCTCATGATTTACAGGAAGCCCTTGACGATGATGGCCTGACTGCCGTGTTGTGTAGCCGGGGAGGATACGGGCTGGCGCAAATAATTGATAAAATAAATTTTTCTTCTATTCAACACAATCATAAGTGGTTGATAGGATTTAGTGATGTTACCATCATCCATGCGGCGTTGTCGAATTTGAATGTTCCGTCTGTGCATGGTGCCATGGCAAAGCACCTGACTGAGCTTCCTGAAAATGCTGATTCATTGCAGTTTCTTAAATTGCTCATGGAAGGACATCATCCGGTATATCAGCTTCCTCCTGATGTGATGAACCGGGAAGGAAGTGTGAAAGGAAAACTTATTGGAGGGAATCTTTCTGTATTGATGGGCTTGCGAGGTACCCCTTTTGATTTTGATTATCGGGGCGCTATATTATTCCTTGAAGATGTTGGAGAACGAGCTTATCATATCGACCGGATGATGCAGAATCTTCGGTTAGGAGGGGTTTTTTCGATCATTTCCGGACTTATTATCGGGCATTTTACTGATTGCAAAGAAGATTCGCTCATGCATAAAAGCATCAAGAAAATAATTTCAGATGTTACAGCCGGTTATCATTTCCCGGTTTGTTTTGGTTTGCCTGCGGGACATGAGAAAATTAATTACCCCCTGATTTTAGGACGTGAACTTTCACTTCAAGTTGGTCCTGCCGCAACAATTCTTGATTTCAGTTGAATATTTCGTGTAAAACAGTAACCGAATTCAGCCCGTGAAATTCGGGGACATGTAATTTGTAGTATTCAATCAGTAGATCTAATAACTCGTTCCTTTTGTCGCGGTTCAGGAGTAAAGCCCCGGGCGATTCAAACGATAAACGTAACAGAGAAGCAAAGATTGAAGTCATTTCAGGTGACATGAAGTGTCTGTGGAGAGGTTGATGCGATAAAAAAACGCCATTCATCAGGTCAAAATACTGGGCGTTTTTTTCTTCTCCATTCGGTTCAAAACCGAGATAGCCCGATAATTTGACCATGAGAATAAGGTGGAAGTTGGCAATATCATCTCCACTATGTTCCAACATGAGTATGGCCTGTTGCAGGAAGTTAAAAATATGTGGTTCAGGTTCGGGTTGCTTTAATGTTTTGTACAGTAATTCTGCGATGAAAAAAGTAAGGGCGTTTTTTACCGGGTTACTGTAAATTCCTGATAAATTATATTGTATCCTTGCTTCTTTCAGTTGATGTATCTCTTTTCCAGGATGATGTGCGGCCGAAATTTCAATTAATGAAAGAGGTAAAAAACAAGCTGATTTGACGGTTGATTTTTTCCCGTTGGGTCCATATACCATGTATGATGTGCTTCCCCATTCACGGGTGTAAATGGTGACAATGGATGATTTATCAGAATATTTAAGTGTCCGCAGAACGATGCCGGCTGTTTTTGAAATCATAACAACAAGTTAATTCCATGCAAAAATACAATAAATCAATCAATAATGACTCTGCGTTTATTGGGCATTTTTTAAATTGTGAACATTTTATAGAAAAACAGATACTTGGGAAATAATATAAAAATTTTTTCAAAAGGCTTTGTGGAATAAAAAAACTGACGTATATTTGCACCCGCAATTGAGAGGTCAGTTGTTTGTTAAAAAAAATGAAGGCCCATTCGTCTATCGGTTAGGACGCAAGATTTTCATTCTTGAAAGAGGGGTTCGATTCCCCTATGGGCTACAATATTAAAGATTTAAAAGTTTATTGAGATGGCAAATCATCAATCATCAATCAAAAGAATACGTCAGATACACAAGCGTAAATTGCATAATCGTTATTATGCAAAAACAGCCCGTAATGCTGTACGTAAATTGCGTACAACTACTGAAAAATCTGTTGCAGCAGAAATGTTGCCTAAAGTGAGTGCTATGTTGGACAAATTGGCTAAGCGCAACATTATTCATAAAAATAAAGCGTCTAACCTGAAATCAAAACTGGCGGTTTATATCAATAAGTTGGCATAAATGTTCCATAATAAATATAAAAAGCCCGCTATCAGATTGGTAGCGGGTTTTTTGCTTTGGCCTTGTATAATCGGCCGGAATTGCTGCTGCCATGTCAATGAGCCTCCAGCCAGTTTGAACCAATACCGCAGTCGGCAATCAATTGAACATTCAGTTCAGCCGCCTTTTCCATTTCTTCTCTAACCAGCTTTTCGACAGTATTCAGCTCTTCGGCAGCGACAGAAAAATTCAGTTCATCGTGTACCTGCATGATCATTTGTGTTTTCAGGTTCTCAAGATTGATTCGTTTCTGTATCCTGATCATGGCAATTTTAATGATATCAGCAGCAGATCCCTGGATGGGTGCGTTGATGGCGTTTCGTTCGGCGTAACCTCTGACAATGCTGTTTTGTGAATTGATATCACTTAAATACCGCTTTCTGCCAAAAATGGTTTCAACGTACCCGTTTACTTTTGCTTCCTGAATGGCTTTGTCCATATACGACTTTACAGATGGATAGGTATTGAAATATCCATCGATCAGTTCTTTGGCTTCAGTCCTTGATATATTCAACCTATCGGCTAGACCGAATATAGAAATCCCGTAAATAATTCCGAAATTGGCTGTTTTTGCCTTCCTGCGCATATCGGAATTAACCTTTTCCATTGGAATTTTATAGATTTTTGCTGCTGTAGCTGTATGAATGTCATGACCACTCCGGAAAGCTTCGATCATGTTTTCATCTCCGCTCAGGTGTGCCATGATGCGCAGTTCGATTTGGGAGTAGTCAGCACTTAGAAAAACGGCATTATCATCCGGGATAAAAGCTTTTCTAATTTCTTTTCCTTGTGCATCCCGGATGGGGATGTTTTGTAGATTGGGATTGGTTGAACTGAGTCGGCCGGTTGCTGTAACCGTCTGGTTAAATGAAGTATGTACTTTTCCGGTACGGGGATTAATCATTTGTGGTAAGGCGTCGATATAGGTGCTGAGAAGCTTTTTCAGTCCTCTGTATTCCAGAATCATGCTGACAATCGGATGTTTAAACTTGATTTTTTCGAGGATGTCTTCCGAAGTTGAATACTGACCGGTCTTTGTTTTTTTCGCTTTTTCATCTAGTTTCAGGTGGTCGAATAAAATTTCTCCAACCTGTGCGGGAGAGGATACATTAAATTCTAGTCCGGCGAGCAGATGAATTTCTTTTTCTAACCGCAGCATTTCTTCTGTAAGAATTACGGAACTTTGTTTAAGAGCTTCTGCATCTATTCTGACACCATTGAATTCCATGGTTGCCAGTACCCTCATCAGCGGCATCTCAATATCGTAAAAAAGTGCTTCGAGCTTGTTGCTGCTGATTTCTTGTTCTAATATTTCTTTCAACTGAAAAGTAATGTCAGCATCTTCTGCTGCATACTCTTTTAACAGTTCTATGTCAACACTCCGGATATCAGGCTGATTTTTGCCTTTGCCGCCAACCATTTCCTCATAATGGATGGTCCTGTATCGCAAATAAATCTCGGCCAGATAATCCATCCCATGTCTTAACTCAGGCTGAAGCAGGTAGTGGGCAATCATGGTGTCGAAAATCTGACCTTTCAGTTCGATGCCATACATGGCGAGCATCAACAGGTCAAATTTTACATTTTGCCCTATTTTTACAATATGCTCAGTTTGAAAGAAAGCCTTGAACTCGCGGATAACTTCCGCGCAAGCTTCTTTTTCTGGCGGTAGTGTAACGTAATATGCTTTTCCTTTTTCGTAGCAAAAAGACAGTCCGACCATTTCAGCAGTGAAAACATCAACGCCGGTTGTTTCTGTGTCGAAACAAACTGACTTTTGTAAGAATAATTGCGAAATCAAATTGGCACGTGTTGCCTTGCTATCGACTAAAATATATTCGTGGGGAGTGTTGTGAATTGAGTTTAGTCCGTTAACCAATATTTTTGCTGATGGAGTCTCAGAAACAGGAGGAGTGAGAATTTTCTTTTTTGTGTCCTGACTTCTTTCCTTCTCAGTTGATTCCTCTTCTTCTCCAAATAAGGACATCTGTCCATGTCTGTTTTTGGGGGGTGCGAACTGAATTCTGGAAACCGGTAGGTCGGGCGGGAGCGAGGTAAATACGTTGCCGAATTTATTAGCCGACATGGTACGGAACTCCAGTTCGTCGAATAAAACTTTCAGTTCTGTTTCGTTGATTGGTTCGACTAAAAATGCTTTTTCATCAAATTCTACCGGAACATCTGTTTTGATGGTTGCCAGAAATTTTGAGAACCTGATTTGTTCAACGTTTTCTTCTACTTTGGTTTTAAGTGCACCTTTCAGTTCATCAGTGCGGGTAAGCAGCGCGTCGATACTGCCGAACTCTTTCAGTAGCTTAACGGCAGTTTTCTCGCCAACACCCGGACATCCGGGAATATTGTCGGAGTTATCTCCCATCAGGCCAAGCAGGTCGATTACTTGTTCGTGACTGTCCAGATCATATTTAGCTTTGATTTCTGTAGGCCCCATAATTTCGTAACCGCCATTATGACGGGGGCGGTACATGAAAATATGTTCTGAAACCAATTGCCCGTAATCTTTGTCCGGAGTAAGCATATACACCTCAAATCCGTCTTTCTCTGCTTTTTTAGAAATAGTGCCGATGACATCATCAGCTTCAAATCCGAAAACCTCAAGCATGGGAATATTATAGGCGCTGATGATTTTTTTTATATAAGGAACAGATAATTTAATATCTTCCGGCGTTGACTCCCGTTGGGCTTTATAAGCTTCAAAGGCATCGTGGCGGAAAGTTGGTCCCGGAGGGTCGAACGCCACGGCAATATGAGAAGGCTCTTCTCTTTTGAGCACATCTTCCAGCATGTTAACAAAACCGAATATGGCGGAAGTGTTTAAGCCTTTGGAATTGATTCTTGGCGCCCGGATAAAGGCGTAGTATGCTCTGTAAATAATGGCGTAGGCGTCAATCAGGAAGAGTTTTTTCATCATTCATGTTATTTATAGATTGAATCAGAACAATCTGAATCCATAATTGTTTGTGACTGTAAAAGTAATTAAAATTAATTCATTTTTAAACCCCATTGTGCGCACTTAGAACAAATTTGTTTACTTTTGCAGCTTGTGAGGAAGAAATGCTCCAAATGAATCTTATTGAGTCAATAAAAGATACCATCCGTCCAGAACTGGAGTTGTTTGATAAAACATTTGTAACCAGTATGGAAACCGACAATCCCATTCTGGAGAGTGTGAATGGCTACATTTTTCAGCGTGCCGGGAAAAAGCTCAGGCCTATATTGGTTATACTGGCTGCTAAGCTGGTGGGCGATGTGAATATGTCAACTATTCATGGAGCGATAGCTATGGAGTTATTGCATACAGCAAGTTTGGTCCACGATGATGTGATTGACGATACCTATGAACGTCGGGGAAGTCCGTCGGTAAATGCCCGCTGGGGTAATAAGGTGGCGGTATTGTCAGGTGACTACATGCTTTCCGGAGCGTTGTTTCAGGTTGTCAAAACAGCGAATATTGATGTTTTGAATGCTGTTTCTTTCATAGGAAGCCAATTGTCTGATGGGGAATTGTTGCAGTTGAACAGTACCCGGCAATCAAAGATATCAGAAGCAGAATATTTCCGAATTATTCAGAAAAAAACAGCTTTTCTTTTTTCTGTTTGTACCGAAGTAGGAGCTTTGTCGGTGAATAGCAACAGAATAAGCATTGAACATTTGAAAAAATATGGAGAATACCTGGGGTATTGTTTTCAGATTAAAGATGATATTTTTGACTATTACCGGAATGTTGATATTGGGAAGCCTACAGGCAATGATATTCGCGACGGAAAAGTGACACTCCCGCTAATCTACGCCCTGGAAAATGCGGATGATGAAGAAAGGAGAAAAATTCTTACCTGGATAAATCTGAAGGATTATACCCGCGAGCATGTCGCTTATATTACTAATTTTGCCCTGAAGAACGGAGGAGTTGAGTATGCGAGAAAACGTATGGAAGAATATAAAAACAAAGCCATCGAAGAACTCAATGGCTTTGAAGATAATCAATACAAAAAAGCGCTGATAAACTGCGTTGAATTTGCGGTGACACGGGAAAAGTGAATAATACACCGACCCCTTACCACTAACCTCTGTTAAAAATATTTCGTATCTTTTCCCAAAACCGATGTCAGCAGGTTGTTTGCCAATCGACTGGCACCTATTCTGAAAAGCTTGTTATTCAGCCATTCTTTTCCTAAAATTTCTTTTACCAGGGTGTAGTGCATGACAGCTTCTTCTGTTGTTGCAATACCGCCTGCAGGTTTATAGCCAATTTTTTCGCCGGTTTGTTCATGCCATGCTTTTATTGCCTGACACATTACGTAAGTTGCAAACGGTGTAGCGGCAACAGGAATCTTGCCGGTGGATGTTTTGATGAAATCTGCGCCGGCCGCCATCGACAGAATTGATGCTTTTTTGATGTTGGCAGCAGTTTTTAATGCGCCTGATTCAATGATAACCTTCAAATGGGCATTACGACAAGCCGATTTGATTTCTGTAAGCTCTTCATGAACTTTTTCATATTCTCCGGATAAGAATTTTCCGATTGAAATCACCACATCTATTTCAGTTGCTCCTTCCATCACGGCCATCGAAGTCTCAGCTATTTTTACTTCAATGAAAGTCTGAGAAGCCGGAAAACCTCCAGCAACAGAAGCAATGCTGATGTCTTCTGTAAGATTTTCTTTTACAGTTGATACCAGGGATGGGTACACGCAAATGGCCCCAACATTTGGGAGGTCGGGATATGATTCTTCAAACATATTCACCTTTTGCACCATATTGAAAATTTGTTCTTCT
>Ga0265294_10006587_pt1 | contig 13913 bp, 21 predicted proteins | sample MunlanPumphouse3_FD_192504 | JGI IMG/M metagenome (GOLD analysis project Ga0265294, IMG submission 192504) | Groundwater microbial communities from a municipal landfill in Southern Ontario, Canada - Pumphouse #3 | ecosystem: Environmental > Aquatic > Deep subsurface > Groundwater | place... | reverse complement strand
CGTCCGCAGAACAGGTGTTTTTGTGCGTTCTGGGGCATTGTGGCCTGATGCCTCTCCCCTTATCTCCGCGCCACCTAAAGTTCCCTGCCCGGCACCTCCAGCAAAACAGTTCGCCTTTGGTGCGCGATCTGAACTCCCTACGGCAGATTAGACAGCTTGCCATTATAGCGCCACCTTCACGCTGTCGAACAGTTCGTGTATCCGCTGGAGTTTCATTGCGCTCCCGCATCTGCGCTCACTTAAGATCACCCGGATACTTGTGACGATTGTCACCGTCGACTCAGGGTCAAGCAGCATGTCCAGGTTTTCCACCTCGTTCTCAAGGTCATCGTGCAGGTCAAGCAGTTGGTTGATGGTGTACTCCTCTTTTGGCTCTGTTGCTTCAGTGGCCTCTACCACCTTGCCATCCTCTTTGTATGTCTCAAATACCATGCCCTTAGCCTCCTTTTGGTCTTTTATGCTCATCCCAGCCACACCCCAGGCCATTTTAGCCCTAGTGAGGTGATGTTTGCCGTTTGGGAACGGCAGTCCAGCGTCTTTTAAAATCTTGCTATCGGAGTGGCCCAGGGCTTTTAGTTTAAGGTATTTCTCCTTCGGTATCAGTTTTTCAAAATCATCAGCCATCCCCCTGACGGAATCATTCTGCTTTGCCTTTATCGCGTCCAACACGTCCAGGTTAATCTCTCCCTCCTCTGGTTCCTTCGTCTGCCGTTTCCATGGCGCGTCTATATTCAGGCGTGTCGCGAGTTGCTTTATCCGCAGCACGTTCAGCTTTAGCTCCAGCGCCGCTTCCTCTGGCGTTTCGCAGGTGCTGATCACCTCTTTGATCCGCGCTGCCCCATAGCTGTCATGCTGGTGACTCCTCGCTACCGGCGGGCCATAGCGGGCGGCGATCTCCTCCGGGGTGAGGGTGTAGGTGTTAACGCCGCCGGGCCAGGTGTAGCCTTCGCCCACAGCGGGACTCTCGAAGGGGAACCGTGGAGCTCCCAGGCGGGATTTTGCTATGTTTGTGTTGCGTGTGGACACGGTATCACCTCCGGTTCAAGTTTGGTCAGGTATGGTCAGGCTAAAAGTTAAACGCCTCATCGCTGCTTTCTATCTCCGTGCCCATCTCACTGGCAGGCACTATTTTCACTCGTGATATTAGCCGCTTCCAGGGGACTTGTATCTCCCCTAACTGCCCGCCATCCCTGGCCTTTGCCACGTCCATAGTGCAGACAGCCTGCTCCATCGGTATATTTTTGTCATAATAGTTGTCCCGGTACATAAGGATCACGGTATCTGCCACCTCCTCAACGTGTCCGGTATCTCTCAGGTCATCCAGGCTCGGTTTTTTGTCTGCCTTTGACTCTGTTTTGCGGCTCAGCTGCCAGAGTACCAGCACCGGAACATTTAACTGAATCGCCATGTCTTTAATCCTGTGAATGATCTCGGTAGAATCCTCATACTTGCCCCGGTTGTTTCCGTCAGCGTGCATCCTTCCGGCGTGGTCAAGGATGATATAATCAGCGTTGCCGCTCATCTGCTCCATGCGGATTAACTGCATCAGCTTTCCGGGAGTATTGGCCTCGATATTTACCCTGATCCGCTTTAGGTATCCGCTCAGCTCTTTTTCTGCCTGCCGTAAACTTCTCATGTCGAAGTCGTTATAGTCACCGTCCCGGAACTTTCGTAAGGATACCCTGGCCTGGTAGCTCATCATCCTCTGCCACAACTTCTTTTTGGCCATTTCGTAAGTCATATAAAGCGGGTGCCATCCCATTTCCGCGCTATGCAGGGTTGACGCAACAGCACAGGCTGATTTTCCCACGCTTGTCCTAGCCGCCAATATACAGACTTCCCCGCCTCTTATCCCACCTGTGGCGGTGTCAAGGTCAGTCACCCCCAGAGTAGCCCACGCCTGCAGTCCGTCTCCCCTGGTTATTTCCTCGACGCTGCCGGAATCTGAAAGTGAGGTTGTCCCCTCCGATGCCGTGCGCTTTGAGATTGCGCTTAAAAGGGCCGTCTCTATATCCTCGTAGTCTGCTCCGTCATTAAGCGCCGCCTGTGCCATCCGGGTAGCAAAGTACAGCCTGCGCCCCCGCTCCTTGGTTTTGATGATGTTGACGTAGTACGGTATCGACGGTTCTATGCAAGCCTGTTCTACAAGGATTAACAAGTCAGACAGATTAACTTTATCCCCAAGGTGTTCCTTGACTAAAACAGGGTCAGGCATCGCGCCTTCCTGCATTATTTTTGTGATTGCGCCCCATATCAGCTTGTTTTTACTGTCAGCAAAATCATCTTCCGTAAGTCCGGTTAACTGTGGGAGCGACATACGGTTAAACATTGCTATGCCAAGTATGGCGGCCTCTGCGTCTATGTTATGTGGTATCATTTACTGCCGCCGCCTTTCTAAATGGAGCTGCATACTTCGCCTGCATCCTGGGATCTAATTGGATTTGGTTTGTTGGCGGTCGCACTGCTGATGGTGGTGGCGCTGGGCTGTCTTTGTTTTTTAGGTAGTTAGTTAAAGGATCACTTTCAGGCAAAAACTTTATCAACCCGTTACCCCTGGTTAAAAATTCTTCAAGGGACCATTTGTAACTGAAAAAATATTCCTCTCCCTTTAACACCGTGTCGTAGTTATCAATAGCCGCCATTATTTCCTCAACGGAATAGTTTTCAAGCCTCGCGTTAATATGTCCCTGTAGCTTTTTGCTCATTTCCCGGTGAAGAATAATTCCTTTTGAGTTCCAATGGTCAAAAACACTATATATATATAGTTCTGTTCTATTAGGTTCTATTAACCGGGAATCTTCTGGAATTTCCGGTACTTTCCCGGAATCTCCCGGAAACTCCGGGAACTTTGGTTTAGTCCTCTTATGAAGTCCCTCCTGGTGCTTGTCCCACTTGCGGAATTGTATGTATTTATCACCGTCAACTTCATACCACCAAACCAGATCACCAGACACCAATTCCCGTAAAGCCTTTTCTATGTCTTTGGGTGTCTGTTTCCTCATAGGCATAACTAATGCTTTAACTTTTTTAAGAGACCCAGGCAGTATCCCAAAGTCGTCAGCATGTGGGATCATCCACGTAAACAACAAAGCGGCAAAGTCGCTTAGTTCGTTTACCTGCTCAGAAATAGAGATACTCTTTGAAAGCATCCTTCTGTTGGCCATCTATCGCGCCGCCCCTTTGTCTTTTACCTCCAACGCTTTCAGCAGAAAGGCAATTACTATCTTCAAAGCGTCGTTGGTTGCTTTTTGCTGTAGTGCTAAACGCTTGTAATCCTGCATTGCTTTCCCTCCCATATATTACTAAACATACGTTTGTTGCGTATTAATTGTAACATATGTTCGTTGACTGTTCAATTAAACTTGTGTATAATTTTTAAGAATAAGTAAATAATTTAGCTTGGAGTTGATAATGTGAACGCCGATGAAAAAAAGGAAATTCGTTTTGGCCTGGTGCTTGAAAAATCTCTGATGAAAGCACTTGATAGTTTCCGCCGCACTTTTGAAAACCCGCCTTCTCGCTCAGAAGCCATCCGTCAAATCATCAAGGCTCGTTTGGAGAAAGAGGGGATTATACAAAAGTAACCACCCCTCTTTACCCTCCCGCTTAAACCAATTTCAACAAAGGTTTCTTACCAGGTTTTTTGTAATCCTCATGGTATTCATTCACGTAATGCTCACACCGACAATGCAGTATCAGCTTCCCTTTCTTCTGGTCCCAGTCAATGCCGTAAATGCGGCTTATACGTACCTCTGTGTCCACTCCGCCCATAGTCCAGCCTTTATCCCATGCTCCAACCGGAGGAAGTTTATAGAACAATGGAATACGTAGTCCTATATCTTCTTGCCTAATGCATCCCCTTGGGTCAGCCTTAAACACCAAACACCCAGTATCGTCGCGCTTTGGCTTTGTGCACTCTCCGCCGTGGGTGTAATTTCGTATGCAGTAGTAACACTGTAACCGGGTTGGTATATCCACCTTGCGCCTCCCGCTATTTTCTCAAATCCTCCGCGACCGCCTCACGAAAGAGGGGATCAAGTAGTCCCCTCTATTCGCTCCCTCATACCGGCGCTGCGGTCAGTTCTATGTCGGCTATTCTCCGCATTATCCACTCCACAGGCGGTATTGCTATACTGTTCCCCGTGGCCTTATAGCAAGCGGTATCTGAATTTCCCTTGATCCCATCGAACCAGTTGTCAGGAAATCCCTGGAGTCTCAGACATTCCAGGGGTGTCAGCCGGCGTACTGCGTAACCGATGCGGACGGGGTTCTGTGCATTTAGCGAGTATCCATGGCCGCCGGCCTGTAGTGTCGCGCTTTTATCCGATATTTCACAGTTGTTACGACAATCAACAGCACTAACCACAGTTGGAGTCATGTTTGTACCGCTTGCGCTGCCGCGTAATGTTGGCGATACTTCCTCCTGAAACCCAATCGTCCTCGCCTTATCAGACTGCCCAGCAGAAAAGGCGTATGTCGGCTCCATCAACACCGGGATCTGGTTCCCGCCTGTTCCCATCCTGGCGTTCAGCTGCGCTGGCCTACTTGGCCTGTTTTCTCCCTCGGCACGGAGACACCCAACACCTTTACTGATAAATCCTGGCCCGGATTCGTAATAGACCTCCTGGGCTACTATCGGCGTTCCTCTGCCTGTCCCATCCTCGCTGCCGTCAAAACCTTCGCTGGTTAACGAGTGTGTTTTGTCGCCGAGGACTGCAACACATTGACTCGCCCCATCTCTGTCCAAGGCTCCTGTGACCGGGCCGTTTACCGGGTCCTGTCTGCCGTTGAAAGCTATAGGTTGGGCAACTATGTTTTCGCTTCCACCGCCATTTGCGCCACCTTTTGCTCTTAGTGGGCCGACTCCTTCACCCATCCAACCGGGCCCCGATTCGTAGAATATTTTTTGCTTCTCTTTTTCAACTAGAACTGCCGCAAACCTCCGCTTCTCCGGCATGGCCTGTCGCTTTGCCAGTACCGAGCAGTCAAGGCAGTCGCTTACTGCCCCCCCCGTCCCAATAGCGGACTGCTGTCTTAGCGCCATCTCCAGCACTTCCGGCAGTTTCTTGCCCCTCTTTTCCGCTCTCCGCAGGATTCCCTGACACGCTTTGGCGCTCAAATAATATTTCGCCGGCACATTCGCCTGTAAAATCGCAGATAAGGAAGATTCTACGGCGACGCTGGGGGACTCCCCAGTATTGCGCGTCAAGGATTCGCCAGGCAATTTCACGCCCGTTCCCTCTAACCATCCCGGCGTTTGCCCACTTTCCAGATCGAGGAACTGGAACTTCGGCCTCGAGGAGTTCTTCAAGGACTGCCCTAAAATCAGCACCGCCACAGCTGGACATGGCTCCGGGGACGTTCTCCCAAACAGCGATTCTTGGATATACTCCATTGGTGGCATCCCTCATTTCCCTGATAGTCCTGACCGCCTCCATGAACAGTCCTGACCGCTCACCTTCCAGGCCGGCGCGTTTACCGGCTACAGATAAATCCTGGCAGGGCGAACCGAAGGTGATTATGTCAACAGGCTCAATCTCGGCCCCGTTTATGTCCGTCACGCTCCCCAGGTGTTTCATGCCGGGGAAGTGGTGTTTTGATACGGCAATGGGGAACGGCTCTATCTCGCTTGCCCATGCCGGCTTTATGCCAACTAACGAAGCGGCCAGCGGAAAACCAGCGATCCCATCAAACAGGCTCCCAAGCGTCAACATCTCCCCGCCCCGCAAAACAGGCGCATGCCGCTGTAAGTGGTCATGGCTGGTCCCTCCAATCCCACCAACCCCACAAGTTGATCCCGCTATACACCACAAACAGCCCCACACGCGCCCAGTTGCCGTCTACCACCGCAAGGTAGATCAGGATGCAGTTCCCGGCGGTCCAGGTCAAAAATGCCGTGCGCCGCAGCTTGATCACCGCAATGTTGCTTGTGACGCATACTGCGAAGGCCAGCCAATCAAGTAGGGTCATGGCTCCACCTCGCATTCCGGGACGATCACCCCGCCGCACTCACAAACCCACGCCGGGCCCGCCGGCTCACCCCACCAGACGGCCCCGCAGTCGGGGCAGATGCGGGCGATCATGGCTGCACCTCCGCTTTCTTCAACTCCCCGATAAAGCTATTTATATCCTCCAGACACCCCACACTGTACACAGCCTGGCAAGTCGGGAAGTAACAATACTGCCTCCATGCCGGATACCATCGCACCTGGCCTAGCTCCTCGCTGCTCCTGTTGTTGCGACAGCTCCAGACGGATGTTTTCGGCTTCTCCTCGATTTTCTCGAAGTGGATGAATTGAAAGGTGGTTTTCACTGTCCCCTCACCCCTTCCAACTTCTCCCGCAACTGTTTCAACTCAACCAAATGCGGGCACTCTATACGGTACTCCAGGCACCCTATGGCAGCATGGCAGATCGTGTCATCTTCTACCTCCTGCATGACCATGCCACGCTCTACAACGGTCGCGTTTAGTGGCTTCACTAGCCCTTCCCCCCTTCCAGCGCGGCAATGGCATCTCCCAGTCATGTCCTCGCCTCCAATATCTCCCTCGCGATTTCCCTCTGCTTCTCGACCACCAGCCTATCCAGCCGCTGGCTCAGTTCGATCACCTTCGGGTGTCCCAGCCCCAGACGCATCCCGGTATCAACCATAATGCGGCGGGCGCACTCCAGGGCGAAGGTGGTGTTTGCGCCGTAGATAAATTTATCTGGCATATTCTCAGCTCCCTCGCATAAGAATAGACTGGCTGAATCTTTTTCTAGCCCCAAAAACCCAGCGCTGGAGGCGGGCCAGGAGCCCGCCTTGGCTGGTGTGTATATTTATGCAGGCAGCTATGCAACAAGTCTGACCTTGCTGCCAGCCTCCCCGCCGTCCTCGACAACGATCACCTGGGGGAACCTGGCTTTCATTTCCGGGTCGTGACTAATGGCAACCACCTTCATGCCAGTGTACCTGTCAACTATCGTCTCCAGCGCGTCAACGTAAACCTCAGAGCCCTGCTGATCTAAGAAACTCGGCTCATCGACAAAGAGCATTCCAAGCCTAATCCCCGCCCGCGCCGCCTTCAGCTCCGCCAGGGCGAAGGCTACCGACAGCGCGGCCCTGACCTTCTGCCCCCCGCTCCTGCTCCTGTAAGGCATCGTCCCCCACTGATAGTCAGTAATAAATATCTCCAGGGCGTTGACTTCCTTTTTGTTGCTCTTCTGGATCCGCTCCGTCCGCATCTCCAGACTCATCTTGCCCCCGGTCATCTGCCCCAGGATCTCATTTGCCTGGGCGGAGAGATCCGGGACAACGGTCCTCACGATGGAGAAGGGTATCCCATCCTGCCCGAAGGCTTTGGCAAGTGTCTGGTACTGTACAAGAGTAACCGCCAGTGGTTCCATCTGCTCGGCTGTCAGCTTGCGCTCGTCTTCGTCGGCAGCTAGGGCTTCGAGCTTCGCCTGCAGGCCGCCCTGTCTAACGTGGAGGGCGTTTTTGTCCAACTCCAGTCCATCAATGTAATGCTGCAGGTTCGTGACGCTGGTCTTCGTTGTATCCAGATCAGCCGCCATGATAAGCAGTCCGCCCCTCTCCGTCTCAAGGGCTTTGCTCTGATCCTCTTTCCCAGCTATCTCCGCATCCAGCGCCGCGATTCTCTCTGTCGCCGTGGCCACAATCTGGCGTGCGGCAGGCAGTTCGTCTTTCGACTTCACCCATTCCGCCAGCTTCGGAAGGCGTGCCTCCATCGCCGGGAGTAGTTCAAGTTCTTTTGATAGCTTGCTAATCCACTCTTTCACCGAGGCCAGGCGCTCGGCCAGCTGTGCCTTTTGCCCTTCGGCATCGGCCCTCTGTGACTTCAGGTTCTCCAGCAGTTCAACCTTGGCGCTCAGTTGGGCAGCCTTTTCGGAGTACGGTCTTAGTTCCTCGACCAGCTTTTTAAGGCGGTAATGTTCCTCTGGGTTATATCCAAGGGCTTTCTGCAATGTGTCCAGTTCTTTGACCTGCTCTAAAAGTGGCGCCCGCTGTTTTTCTATTTCCTCGATCTCAGCCTCTAGTTGAGGTATTTTAGCCTTGCTTTCAATGGCGTCCGCCAAAAACCGACAAGTTGCCTTCTCCGCGTCGATGCAGTTAGCATCATCCAGCATTACAAGTTTGGCCCTGTGGGTTTTTATCGCCTCCCGGTTAACCCATACAGGCTCGCCCATGCTGTCAGTTTTCTTTTCTATGGCCATTATCTGCCTTTGGTAAGCCTCGTGCTTTTCGCCAAGTTCATCTATTGCCTTAAGTGATTCCAGGGACACGGTGTATTCAGCGGCTTTCTTTTCAATCAGTTCGCGCCCATCCAGGAACTGCTCAGCTTGCCTGATCTGTATCCCCAGCCGCTTTAATGACGCCTCCACACGGGAGAGGTCCTGTTCGACCCGGCTTTCCTCTTTCCCGCGTTCGTCCAACTGAGGCTGTTTCGCTTTCAGCGCCGCAACCAACTCTTTGACCTTCTCGTACTCTCCGGCCTTCGCCAGAATCTCAGCTTCCCTGGCAAGCATCTTCTGTGCTTTGTCTTTCCGCTGAATCTGCACCGTCCGGTCAAGCACTCTCGCTGCCTTCTCAATTCCAACTATTTCAATCTGCCTGCGCAGGTCCTCCGCTTTCTCTGCCTTCGCCTGCAGGATTCTGACCAGTTCCTCAGCCTCTTTAAACTCCGCCTCTTTCCCGTCAATATCCCCTGTTACCCGCGCAATCTCGGCGCCAACATCGGCAAGCTCTTTCTGGTAACCAGGTTTAGCTTTCAGCTTCTCATCCAGTTCAGCCAGCTTGTCACGTGCTTTGACCAGTTCCCGGTTCGTGTCCGTGACCTGCTTCTTTGCTAGTTCCTCAAGCTGTTCGTAAACTCCGAGCCCCAGGATATTGCCCAGTACGCTCATTCTGTCCTCGCGGTCGGCCTCTAAAAACAACCCATAAGCATCCTGCATGATGAGGCCGCAGCACCTAAATGTCATCGCGTCCATACCCAGCAGGGCGATAATCCTCTCCTGTGTGTCGCGGACTTTAACGTCTCCCCGGTCTGCCCACGGCTCCAATACGCTTCCTGTATACTCCTGCAACGCCAGGGTGGTCTTACCACTCCGCGCCCTGGTCCTGATGACCTTCCAGATGCTTTCACCCATGCTAAACTCAAATGTGATCATGCCGGACTTTTCGCCGTTGGTGATCCATCCCGTGAGTTCAACCTCACGAGTTTCTTCATACAAGCAGTCAGAAATAGCGTCCATAAAAAGGGCGCTCTTGCCCACTCCGTTGGGACCGTTTACCGTGGCGAAGGTGACGGGGTCAAAGTCAAAGGACGCTTCGCGGTAGGAGCGGTAATTCTTCACCGTCAGGCGACGCGGTACGAATACGCCGGAGAGCTTGCCGGTCGGCATCTTAGCTGAGACCGTATCAATCAGCGGCCTGGCAAGTATCTCCAGGGGCAGCGTGTCCTCCGGGGTGAATCCTTCAGCCTTGCACCAGTTCCGCAGGTTCTCCAGCGGCCCGGCGTTCTCGGTAAGCTCCTGCTTGGAGAGGGCGGTATTAATTTGAACAGGTTTTATCTCAGCCACGTAGAAGGCGCCGGCATCGTAGAGGGACTTCTCCAGTGCTTTGCGGTTGAGTTGCTTATTCAGTTCGTCGGAGCATGTGTAGTGTAGGCGCACGATTTTATCAGAGGGCGATAATGTAATGCCGTTTGGCTCACATTCCTGCCAAATGCCAGCCCCCATGCCGATAAATTCCTGTATGTCATTGATGTCCAATTCAAATGTCAGGAATTCGCGGGAAGGGGTCTTTGCAAAGAAAGAGCGTACCTTTGCGGATTTCCCAAAATCCTTAAATTCTTCAGGCACAGAATCCAGTATTTCATGCAACCAAAACCCCTTGCGCTGCCCTTCTTCGTTAAAAGTGAGGCCGTTTATGGCGCCGCTATAGAATGTCGGCACAGTGCAATGATCAACTTCCTGATCCTTGTGTATATGTCCCAGACACACCAAATCAAACGGGCTGGCGGCTATGGCCTCACGAGGGAGGATAACTTCGTTCTGAGTGAAAATGTGTTGCTGGCCGTTGTCATACTCGCAGCCGGCCACGGTGTAGTGTGCCATGAGCACCGAAGGCGTAGAAGCGTCAAGCTCTGCCCCCATGCCAAGGACTATATCCCCCAGGAGTTGGCTGCATTTTTGGTTTTCCTCTGCCGGATCCATACCGGGGTATAATGTGCGGAAGTGGCCCTTGTCCAGGCCCGGAAGGGCCGCCACCTGAAGCGGCCCAGACTTGGTGTATAGTGGAAATAGCTTTGGTGTTGTCACAACGTAGATGTCAATGATCTGCATAGCCTTGATGTTCTCGAAAGCCTGCAGGCTGTCGTGATTGGAGGTTCCATACATTAGCACTGTAGGAGCAATGGCCGCCAGCCTGCGAAGGCGTGAAACGGCTATGTCGATAAGGTTAAGCATAGGGCCTGCCCACATCTGAGATTTGTGAAACAGATCCCCTGCGATAAGGATAACGTCCGGCTGCTCCTCCTGTGCCTTCTCGACCAGGAAGTCAATGCAGCGAATGGTATCCATGAGCCTGGCGTTTTCTCCGTTTATAACTGGTCCGGGAAATTCCCCAAGGTGCCAGTCGGCGGTGTGAAAAATTCGCATAACTTACGCCCCCTTCTGTTTGGCAATTTCCCTCATCCTGGCGCCGGCGCAGTTGTGGCAGAATACGCCTTTGAGGTTCGCCTGTGTAAAGGCAACGGTATCCTCCACGGACCACTCTTTCTGGTTGCGGTCAATCCAAAGTTTGACGGGCTCGCCGCAGTCCTGGCAGGTAGGAACCTCTTTCGGTGGGTCAAATGCTGGCGCCGCTGGCTCATCAAATGCGGGGGTCTCACTAAGGGAAGGCGGCGGGTCGTCGTCATCGCCAACCTCGGTTATCTCGCCGGTAGTAGTATCAACAGTCCGGCCATCGGGAAGAGCCTGCAGTGGCTGACTTCCTCCGCCCAATTGTTTCGGCGCGGAGCCAAAGAGAGCGCCCTCGCCCGTCTCATAGCGGCGAATCATAGCGGCCTTCAGTTCCGGGTCGCTGTAGTTGGGAACCACCATGGCCACAACGAAAGGCTTCTCCAGATCAGCCTGCTTGTAGGTATTTTGAACCATGAGCCCCTCACGTAGCGCCCGGTTCAGCGCCTTGGTCTCGCATTGCTCAGTGGCAAAAGGCTTGAACTGCTTGAATTGAGCGTCAGTCATGCTGGCCTTAGTGTCATCCATGCGGATCTCTTTCGTCCCCTTGACCATGCGGAAGCTACCGTCCGGCTGTGGTACCGCTATAGTAACCTGATGGGCAATATCGCCAACGTGGGGGCACTCAAAGCACTTCGGGGCCAGCCTGGTTGCCTTTGCTATCTCAGTGCAGCGTTCGCACTTCTTAGGCAGGACTGACCGGCTGTCAACAATCTGGACGTTCGCTCCGGCCATGAGCTTCGCCAGGGCCTTCTTCGTCAAGGCATACTCCCCGTTTTTCTCCTTATAGACATCCTTCTTGTCAATGTTGGATTCAATCTTGACCTCGTTGACAATAACCCTGTGCAGAGGATCTATCTCCTGTATGGACTTGACCGGTATCAAAGTGTTGAATCTTTCGGGCGGGTATTCGTTGACTATGGCTAATGTCGTTGTTTGGTTTGCCATCCTATTTGCCACCTTTCAGAGCTTCGGCTACTTTCTTGTCTGCCTCAACCGCCAGGCTGATCGCGGTTTCAATATCGTCAGCGTAGGCTTTAACCTCATAGCTGGCCTCGCCTTTGGCGTTTCTCGCAATCTTAACGCTCGACTGAGAGCGTGCAATCTCTTGGTTTTCCATTTGTTGGTCCCTCCGTTTTTAGTTTTTCTAAATCCTTGGTATACTCATCAAATTCTGCCCTTCTAACGCCACCAGGCTCCATTTGCTTCCGGCACTCGCTGCAGGAAAGGTTGCCAAACCTTACAGCGCCGCATACAGGGCAGATGGGGTGTGAGTGCTTTTCGGTTTTAAGGCATGTTGCAAACGGGCATGGGCCGTCAAACTCTATCGTTTTTACTTCGCTCATATTGACATCCACCAAGTCTTTAGATTCTCCCCAACCACCGATTCCTCGTAACCATCAGGCGTCCTCACAATGTACTTATCCCTGTTAGTCGGGCCCTTGAAAGGCCCGCTTACCAACGTGAGCGGTACGCCCAACATGTATTTGTGTTCTACCACCTGACCCGGTTGGAGGGGGTAGGGGTATTTGATTAGCGGGTGCTGGTACATTTAATCACCTTGTTTCGGGAATCCCTCCGGCCCTGGCCAGCCAGCCGAAGAAGCCCTTCCCCTTTTTGGATGCATCCACATTGCCCACGTATGTTGGCCATCGTTTGTATCGCTCATATAAACGGGCATCTTACTATTCTGGCCAGTTATCCCTTCGCCCCACGGGTTCTTATTAAAGCCGCACCGCCGCCTAGCCACAGCCTTTGCAGTTAATGGCACCATTCACATGACTACCCATAAACGATTTTTGTCATCCCACCCGTCGCGAACGGAGCAGCTTGTTCTAAAAAGTCCCGGCACAAGGCCGGTAATAGTGAGTAGGGGGTTTAAACTATTCCCAGTACACCGCCGCCTCCCCCGTGATCGGGTGCGTTACAACAGTGTACGTCACTTCCTCCGCCTGGAGCCTTGCCTCGCTGCTGCCGCCCAGGTCCGCGCCGCAGTGAGCGCAATATTTCGGCTCCCAGTCGGGTATGATGGACTTCCCGCCGCAGGTGGGGCAGGTTACGCGGCATTTTGTTAGCATGTTTTTCATTTGACTCACCGTCCTATCCGTGGTAGAATTGGTGTTGGAGAAAATTAAACTGTCATCTGACTGGCCACGGCTAACTGCACCGTGGTTATTTTCTGTCTCAGCATCCGCCGATTTACCTCCCCAGCCTCCGGTAGCTGGCCCCTATCCGGAGGCCGCCCTCCCCGTCTCATACCCACATTTCCCGCAATACTCCGGCACCGGCTCCCTGCTCCAAAACCTAACCTCGTACCCGCACCGTGGGCAGGTCCAGCGGTGGAACTCCGCCAGCGGGTCCGCTACAGCGTTGTTCATGCTTCAGCCACCTCCCGCTTTCTGTCTCTGTAGCGCAAGCCGTCCCTGATATAAGGCCGATGTCGGTGGGCGAAGTCTACCGTGCCGGTGGGGAGGATTGGCCGCTTGTATGCCCGCTCATACGGCGGAAGCAGCACATTCAAGCGTTCCCCCCATGCATACAGCCAATAGTGATTATCTTGCCACGGATAAATCGTATGAGGGCAACAATAAAGTCCGTGCATCAACTAACCACCGCCCGCCTCGCGTACACCAGCAGGCTTTTCGCCTTGAAGGGGTCCGCGCCGAACTTGGTGCACAGCCGCACCCAGGACGACCAGGGCACTTCTGACCTTGTGATAGAGACCGGCGTCTCGCTGCTAAGATTGATAGTGCTGGACATCGGCATGCCTCCTAGCGCCGTCTTCCCTTGACCTGCCAATATTTTTTAGAAGCATCACTCTCGCTGCGCGTATTTTCCCATCCGTGCAATACGGAACACATACGCCGGAGAGCCATTCCCACCGAATGAGACACCGCCATACGTCTTTGTCACTGCTTACATGTCTTTTGATCCAGTCCATCGTTGCTACGTTGACCCCACAGGCACAGTCAGACGTGCGGGTATAATTGACTTCTTCCTCCAGAATGGCACCGGGCATGATCGCCCACTTACTGGGCGGGCTGTATATCTCGCCAAAAGCCTTATAGACGATAATGCCATCAGGCGCCCTCTCAAAATTCTGCATAATAAAATCAATAGGACTAATAAAAGTGTTTTTGGCACCGCTCAGGTCGGCACCGCTCAGGTCGGCAC
>Ga0265294_10006585_pt1 | contig 13918 bp, 12 predicted proteins | sample MunlanPumphouse3_FD_192504 | JGI IMG/M metagenome (GOLD analysis project Ga0265294, IMG submission 192504) | Groundwater microbial communities from a municipal landfill in Southern Ontario, Canada - Pumphouse #3 | ecosystem: Environmental > Aquatic > Deep subsurface > Groundwater | place... | reverse complement strand
CATTTTTGATAAAAGATGTCCCCAACCTTTTAGCACAAGGTTATGCTGACATAGAGTCTCCTTACGGTTATGGCGGCCCTGTTATTATTGGCTGTGATTATAAAGATATTCGGCAATACATACAAGAATACTTTAATCTGATGCGTGAACAACGCGTAATCGCCGAATTTGTAAGATTCTCACCCTTTTTGCCAATAAATGAAGCTCTTAAAGAAACTTATGAATTATCGCTTAATAGAAAAACTGTTTGCATTGAACTAAACGATTCTTTTGCAGAAGTAATTAAAGGTTGTACCGGCGCAAGAAAAAGAAATTACAAAAGAGCCTGCCGCGATTTATATTTAGAAACAAATTATGAAATTAATCAAGCCAAGAACATTTTTAAGAATTTGTACACAAAAAATATGAATCGGCTTGAAGCAGACAATTATTATTACTTTTCAGATAATTATTTCGATAAACTCTTAGAATTGCCTGCCGAAAACATAAGCTTAAATATTGTTTGCACCTATGACAGAACACCTGTTGCCGCAGGAATATTCTTAAAAGACAGCGTTTCGGTACATTATCATTTGGGAGCATCTGACTTAACGTACAAAGAAATGCAACCGGCATCTTTTTTAATACTGAACACCGCTAAAGAAGCTATAGGCGAAGGAAAAAAAGCTTTTCACTTAGGCGGCGGGGTTAGCAAAGACTGCGATGACAAATTATTTCGTTTCAAGAAGGGATTTTCCGACCAAGTTTTAAATTTTTATATAGGCAAAAAAGTATACGATATCGATAAATATGAGCTAATCTCAAAAAACTGGCAGAAGATTACGGGAAAAATTCCAGAGATACATCTTCACTATCATTATTTATAATAAGGAAAAAATATGACGAAAACTTTTGATTCAAAATGGGAAGAAGTTCATAAAGCACGTGAATGGGGCAAATACCCCTCAGAAGATCTCATAAGATTTATGGGCAGAAAATATAAAAACACAGACAGAAACAAAGTGTCTGTATTGGATCTTGGCTGCGGAACCGGTGCGGCAACTTGGTTTTTATGCCGAGAGGGCTTTAAAGTATATGCCGTTGACGGCTCAAAAACTGCTGTCGAGAAAGTACAAAAATTATTGGGCAATATACCAAATAAGCCCTATTTATGCCTTGCTGATGCAGCTAAACTACCTTTTGAAGACAATACTTTTGATTGTGTTGCGGATATTGGCTGTATAACTTCAAATACTTCAAAAGGAATTAACGAAATTCTGACAGAAATATTTCGCGTGCTTAAACCTAGCGGAAGTTTCTTTTCGTCTTATCTTTTTTCTTCAAAAACCTCAGGCAGCGATTTGGGCAAAGAACTTGAACCAAACACCAGACGTAATATTCCCGAAGGCCCCGTTGCAGACATCGGAACAATACATTTTTTTACCCGAACAGAAATAAAGAAATTCTGGAAAAACAATGGGCTAACCGTAACAGAGATAAACACATTGCGCAGAACTGACTGCAACGGGCTTTACACAATAGATTACTATATAGTAAGCGCAGTAAAAATATAATTACTGCCTTAATTTGCCCAATCTATGTGTAAAAACTCTCCACCCTTTTCGCCCGCAAGATGAATAGTGTTTTCTCCTTCTTTCCAGACTGTCTGCGAGCCATTTTTATAAAATGGTTTGCACTCGAATATTTTACCTTTAGGCATAGTTATAGTTGTTTCATATAGGTTTTTTTTAACCTTAACCATTTGCACTGCGCAGTTAGCGTTATTCCAACTGCCTAGTTCTTTACAATTGCCCGTAATAAACACCTTAGCCTGATCCGGTAAATAATTAGCCACTTTTACTCTAATTTTTTGATTTACTGTTCCCTGTTCGTATTCGTTTTCAAAATGCTTCTTAGCTCTTTCATAGGCATCTTTATAGTAACCAGGATCACAGTTAGGCACAAATATGGCAAAGCTTTTTGGCGGCAACGAAATATTAATGCGCTTTTCATTTATAACCGCGCTAGTATTAAAACCTTTGACCGATGTTAACAGCACGTCATTGTTTTCAAGCTCAAAAGGGAATTCGGCGTTAATCTTCAATGCTTGTTCAGAGTTATTCAGCGCTACCAAAATTAATTGGTTTGAAGTTAATCTTCCGTATAAATAAGAGTTTTCATCAGCGTATAAGTGGCAGTGCAACCCTCTTCTAAGTGCCTCATTGTCTTTTCTGAACTTGATTAAATCTTTAGTGAACAAATACATATGACTTTTTTGATTAAAAACCATATTTCCTCTATTCATTGGCTTTTCAGCATGTTCGCCTTCAAGAGGCACTTCATTACCGTAACACAGTACAGGAATTCCCCTCACAGTCATTAAAAAAGTCATCGCAAGTTTATAGCTTCTAATATCAGCTTTACATGAAGTGATAAATCTGTCTAGGTCATGGTTATCTAAAAATGTGGCTAAAAACCCGGCATCGGGATAGCGGCGATCAAAATAGAGTCTGGAAGCAAGTTTATATGGGCTTTTTCCATCGGCAAAAACTTCTTTCATAGTGTAATACAACGGGAAATCGAAAAGAGAGTCAAACTTGCCTTCCTGCCAGGTTTTAAGCAAATCTTCGGGGTTACCGTTTAAATATTCGCCCAAAAGAAGAAAATTTCTTTTATGACTATTTTTACGTGCAGAATCATTAAAATTTACCCAGAACTCTGCAGGCACGTGCTTAACGGCATCTAATCTAAAGCCGTCAGGATTAAGCGCTCTTATCCAATGCCGAGCAACCTGTCTGAAATAAGCCTTAACGATCAATTTTCCGGAGTTAAAATCAGGCAAGCCGTATATTCTTCTGTTAACCAATTGCTCAGGGTCATTCCAATCTTCAATGTTAACTTCAGGGTTAAACCAATCAGGGTGCAATTGGGTAAACGGAGCATCATAACCCATATGATTAACAACCATATCTAACAAAAGGGTAAAACGCTTACTTCTTAGCCCCCGTCTTAAGCTTTCCAATTCTGCATTAGTGCCAAAACGTTTATCAACCGAAAAAAAATCATATGGCCAATATCCGTGATATGGTTCTTGTCCAAAAAAATTACGATCACGATTTGTAATAAAAGGGCTAAGCCAGATTCCGGTAACACCCAAATCTTCTAAATAACCTAATTTTTTGCTGATCCCGGAAATATCGCCACCCTGAAAAGCTTCAATATCATTTGGATCAACTCTCGAATTATTTGCGGGATTACCGTCAAAGAATCTATCTATTAAAACAAAATAAAGAATTTGGTCCTTCCAGGCATCAGAAACAGCAAAAGAGGAAACAGGCACCAATAATACAGCTAATATTATTAAAATATTTATTTTATTTATCATGTCATATCTCAATCTACGATTTTCTTTAATAAAGACAAATTGATGATAAAACATTTAAACAATAATAGCAAAAAAGATATTTATGAAACATGCTTTTATTAGCTTGCGACATTTTTCATATAGCTGTATAAAGGGAAAAAGAGGCCTAAGAATGATTAAAAAAGCAGCAGAAATTATAAAAAATGCAAAACACGTTTGTGCGTTTACAGGTGCGGGAATCTCTGTAGAGAGCGGAATACCACCTTTCAGAGGAGAAAACGGACTCTGGAATATATACGATCCCTCATTTATTGAAATAGAGAATTTTTATAGAGAATATGCCGCTTGCTGGGTATTAATTAAGAAAATTTTTTATGATTATTTTGGAAAAGCAAAGCCTAACGAAGCTCACATAGGTTTGGCAAAAATGGAATCCGTGGGCTATGTAAAGTCAATAATAACTCAAAATATCGACAACCTCCACACTTGTGCAGGAAATAAAATGGTATTTGAATTTCACGGAACATCTGAACGGATAATTTGCTTATCATGCAACAAAAAATTTGATGCAAGAAAAATTTCATTTAACATTATGCCCCCTCGCTGTCCAAATTGCGGCGCAAAAAGTCTTAAACCTGATTTTGTGTTTTTCGGAGAAGGAATACCCGAGCCGGCTCAATCACTTTCATACAAAGAGGCAGAAATTGCAGATGTTTTCTTAGTTATCGGAACCACCGGTGAAGTTATGCCCGCCTGCTTAATACCACAAATTGCAAAACACAATGGTGCGAAAATTATAGAAATAAACCCTGAACCATCAGCCTTTACAAGGCAAATAACCAATCTTTATATTAAGTCGCCGGCAACGGAGGCTGTATCAGAACTCTGCAAAGAATTACAATTATAGCTTGTTATATTTTGTGGCTTTTCCAAAGCATTTATTTACGGGATACTTTGCAGCATTCTTAGCCATTTTTTGTTCTATCGCATCAAAAATATTTATATTTAAATCCTTCGACAATAAAAACAGATAAGCTCCGATATCTGCAATTTCGTCAGCTACGCTATCCGGTGATTCAGCTATCAGTTTTGTTATTTCTTCATCTGTTTTCCACAAAAATTCTTGCATCAATTCTGAAGCTTCTATAGCAATACCCATAGACAAATTTTTCGGTGTATGAAACTGTTCCCAATTTCTTTCCTGCCTGAATTCAGTTAGTTTTGCCAATATTTCATTATATCTTTTCATGGCTTCATCCTTATGGTTAACTAAAGTTGTTTTTATCCGAAATATATTTATACACTTAATTTAAACGGAAATCAAAGAGATGGCACCAAGAAAAGCACCAAACAAAACAGATGAATCACCTGAAACAAAGCAAAAGCAGAAAAATAAAAGGAGAAAAGCACCTTTAACAGTGAAAAGCAGTAACAGATCTAAATCAAGCGGTATTATTAAAAAATCTGTTTTTATTTTTTTAATATCGACCATTTTCATTCTGACATTTGCAATTTATGTAATGCTTAACAGCAGTAAGTTTATACCTTTATTAGGGCGATTTGTTACAATGTCTGTCTCAACAATAGCCTTAAATCCCGAAACATTAACACATAAAAATACCCGTGCACTAATTCATTTGAAAGTTAAAAATACAAGTATTATTCCCATATACCTCGATAATTTTGTTTTTGACATGAAAATTGGGGATTATCAACCTGCCAAAAATCTGAAAGCAATAACCAATATTAAACTGGACGACACAAAGGAATTAACGGTTCCAATAGCTTGTAATCTTGATTCTATAACAACAAGGCGAGCTCTTCAAAAAACAATTGAAAAAAATGCCGGAAAAGTAATTAAAAAATTGCTTGATAGCACACCTGTTTCAAAAGAAGCTTATGGCGATGATATAAGGGCAGTATCTAAGATAAAAGGAAGTGCAAATATGCATGTCAAACTTTTTGGTTATGCCCTAAAGTTTTCAAAACCTTGCGATCATAATTAACTTGCCTATTATTGCATAATAATGTAAAAAATTACCATGACTAAAAGAAAATTTTATTTCATAATATCGGGCATGATCGTTGTGCTGTTTATTGGCGCTTATCTGTCTATTCACATCGGATCAGTTAAAATTCCATATTCTGCTACCTTAAAAGCTTTTTTCAATAATTCGGGCGGTAACGAAACATCTGAGTTAGCGATGTTTGAAACCATCATTAACGAAATAAGGTTACCCAGAGTTCTGGCGGCTATTTTGTGCGGCGCTGCTTTATCTGTTTCAGGAGCAGCCTATCAAAGCATGTTCATGAACCCGCTGGTTTCACCGGCATTATTGGGCGTCTTAGCCGGAGCCGCCTTCGGAGCCTCTTTAGGCATGATTCTCAGTCCAACTATGCTAGCCGCACAAATAGGAGCCTTTGTTTTTGGAATTTTGGCTGTTGTTGCGGCTTTATTTTTATCCGGTTTTTTTCCGGGTAATCGCTTGGTTATGCTCATCATGGGAGGTGTCATAAGTTCGACACTTTTTACATCGCTTCTTTCTGTTGTTAAATATATTGCAGACACTAAAAATGAACTTCCCACAATTGTTTACTGGCTAATGGGCGGATTCTCTTCAGTTACCATGCCTGTAATTAAAATCTGCGGCCCAATTTTAATAATTGGCATAACCTTCATTATTTTATTTTCAAATTACCTGAATGTTTTAAGCATGGGTGACGAAGAAGCATCTTCATTAGGCGTAAATGTCTCTAAAATCAGAAACATACTAATAATAGCAACAACCTTATGCTGTTCTTTGACTGTTTCAATTGGCGGGATGATAAGCTGGGTCGGACTTATGATTCCACACATTTCAAGAATGATTGTGGGGCATAACAATAAATTTTTAATTCTTTTTTCAGCATTATTGGGCAGTTTATATCTTTTAATTGTTGATACTCTTTGCCGAGGACTTTTTACCGCGGAAATACCCATTGGGATAGTGACATCTATTATTGGTATTCCTTTCTTCATTTTTGTAATTGTAAACACGAATAACAGGTGGAACTAAAATGGATTCACTTAAAGTAACAGACCTGTCTTTTTCATACGGCAACGAAAGTAAAGTCATCGATAATATTTCATTTAAAATAGACGTTGGCTCTGTAGTGTCAATCCTTGGACCTAACGGAAGCGGAAAAACCACACTTTTAAAGTTGATATTAGGGTTATTAGAACCACAAGCAGGGATTATAGAAGTATTTCAAACCAAACTGACTTCTTTGTCGCTTAAAGAACGTGCAAAAAAACTTGCCTATGTGCCACAAAAGCACAAAGCTGTATTTGCATATAAGGTTATAGACATAGTTGCAATGGGCAAACTTCCTTATTCAGGGGTATTTTGCACCACAAGTCAAAAGGATTACATCGAAGCCGCCGAAATGCTTGACAAAATGAATTTAAAGCATTTATCGGAACGCCCCTATAATGAGATAAGCGGAGGGGAACAACAGCTGGTGATGATTTGCAGAGCGCTGCTTCAAAGGGCAGAGATTTTAATACTTGATGAACCGGTAACCGGCCTCGACTACGGCAACCAATTAATGCTTTTAAAAAAATTAAAAGAACTTTCTCAAACAGGTATAACCTGCATTATGACGACCCACTACCCGGAACATGCGCTTTGGACTTCTGATCATTCTATATTTTTGAAAAAAGGAAAAATAGTTGCCGGGGGCAAAACTGATAACATCATAACCGGTGAAATGCTTTATAAGCTATATAATGTAAATATAAAAATCATTAAAACTTCGATAAACGAATCAAATATTTCTACTTGTGTGCCGGTTATTTAATACTAAGTGAATTAGTAAAATAAACGGCCCGATTTTGGTCGGACCGTTTAAAAGAACTTATCAGTGCAAAACCTTATTATTCTTCATCATATTCATACGTAACCAATTTATCTTTGGTTTTGTTATGTTTGCTGCTTGTCATAGGATACAGAGAACGAATGGTTCCGTTGAGTGTATACATCTGCCAAGTAAATGATTCGCCGTTAACGTCAGCGTGAAAACTGAAAGCACCGGGAACCTTACCGTTGTTCATGCTTCTTGCTGTTTCAATTGCGATATGACCTAAGGCAATGAGAGCTTGAGCAGAATTTATTGTTGTAAAACCGCCTTTAGGTTTTCTGCAAGTGGGGAGAGGGCCTTTTCCATCGGGATCCCAGGTAAAGCTGCCTGTGTAGATATTAGGATTGCCGATTCCTGCAACAGCGTTAATTACTTCTGCGTGGCCACGACGTTCATCATCATAAAATCTGTACCACCAATGGTAGCCGCTTACTTTGCTGCCTTTGATTTCACCGGCAATTACGTGTTCAAAACCTGCACCGGAACCAAACCAATTCTTTTTAAGTTGTTGGACGTCAGTATTGGTAACCGAAAGCGCGTGCTGAATACAGGGATCATTTTTGATTGATGCAAAATATTCATCAATTGCCTTGCCATTTGTTTTTAATTCGTCAGTATTTACTTTCGGATTAAATTTATTGCAAAGATCGATTGTTGCTTTGTAGCTTTTAGGCAAAGTTGCGGTAATATCCTGAAAAAGTTTATCAGTATTATTTTTTTCATTTTTGATAACTTTAACGGCATCTTTATCTAACTTAGAAATCGGGTTAACGAGTGAAGTAATTTTTTTACTCATCGCAGTAACATCAGCCGCTCTGTCATATGCTGAATAATAAATGGTAGAGTTGCTGTTTGCAGCAGATTCGGCTCTGGCAACAACTTTATCAAAATCTTCTTCGGTTTCTATTAAACCGGCCTGAATACTGTTCTTTAAAGTGGTTTGAAGTTTAAGGTCTGTAATTTGACCCAACTTATCGCTGAATTGTGAAAGATCAGCAGCCGAAACGTTGTTTAAAAACGATGAAACAAAAACGGACACAAGAAAGACGAGAGAAAGCTTGCGCATTAGGACGCTCCTTACTGGTTACTATATACTTATACTGAGCAATACATTCACAAAAAAAACACATTCTGAAAACCATTATACTGTTTATGAATACTTCGGTGTGTTTCTAGTGCGATATTTTTATCGTAACATATAATTTCTGTTCGCGCAATACCTCGTACAAAATTTTTGTCTGCTTAATCTGCCCCTATTAAACTGTTTAAACTTATAGGATCAGCCGCGCCGGAAGCGGATGAAGCACCGTCAAACATTTTACGCCATACATTTCTCTCAAGCTTTTCTTCTTCACTTATTTTTTCTGATAATAACTTTTCTTCATTTAAGACCTCATCTTTAAAACCTTCAATTCCACCGTCCAAAATATAAACATTTTTGAATTTGGCATTATCGAGAAGTTTGTGTGCTTCACTTGTTTCTTCAGTTGAACCCAATAAAATTATTCTTTCAAACTTTCTAAATCTGTCTAAAGAAAGGGCAATCGCGTCAATAGGGTAATTATAAGAACCGTTTACATGCCATTCATCATATTTTTCCCTTGCCCTGAGGTCTACCAATATTATTTTTTTTAGTCCCTCTACTTTTTCGCGTGCATAAGTTACAGGAGAAATGTTTAAGGTTCTGCTTAAATGATCACTTGATTCTGAGTTGTTTGAAGTAATAATACCGCCCTCATAGGCAGAAACATCAGTGCGTTCTTTCAACACAATACCGGAGTTTTTTTCGTTATTGAACTCTTCTGAAGGAATTATCAAAGAACCGGATATTATTACGACGAACATTGTAAATATCCATAAACCCTTACCATTTTTTGCAACTTCATTATAATCACAATCTTCGTCAATAAACTCTGCTATCCATAATAAAGCAATTCCCAAAATGCAAAAAACCGCAACAGATTTAAACCAAGAAACCTTCATGTATTCGCATATAAAACTTACACCCGCATCCCCCAACTCAAAAAGAAGTTTATAGTAATAAAATGCCTCATTAAAGGTAATAATACCTATTACAACAAAAACCATAAACACCAAGGCGTCTAATCGCCCGGTAGCCAAGCCGGCGACAGAAGAAGAAGCAGTCCAACCACTCATTACAAGACCAATCCCAAATAATAATCCGCCAATACATTGAGCATAAACAACAGTTAGTGGTGAGTCGATAAAATCAGGAGCAATGATACCCGACTTGAGCAAAAGCCCCAAACCGAGCGATGCTGTTAAAAGTGCAGTTAGGCTTGTTTTCAAAAGCGACATGTCACTGAAATGAAATACCCCTGCCATTTTTTTTGAACTTGTGAGTCCGGCTTGTTCGAAACACCAGCCAAACACAAACCCAATGATTATTGCATTAATCAGTGCTGCAGGGCTCCCTAAAGCATCAACTCCAAAAAAAGTATTAATCATTCCACTGTCTCCCAAATAAGAATGCAACCACATAGCCGCTGATTAGAGCTGATATCACAAAAACAAGCCCACCGGTGCTAAGAAGTGTTATGCCCGTAAAAGCGTTGTCAAAAATTCCACCGCGTCCTAACTGGGAGGCAAACCCGACTATTAAACCGCCCATCGCAGTCAAAAATACTCGTGCGAATAACGAAAAATCATTTCCGCGCTCAACTTTTACAGAAATCCTTTTGTTCGAGAGAGCTGATATAAAACTGCCTATAAATATTCCGAATACCAAAGCAAAAGAGTAGTCGAATTGTATCACAGGCTTAATAGTTTTAAAAAACTCGCTTGCAGCTAATCGATCAGGAGCAAAAACCGAATAAATATATCCCGCAAAACCTGCTATACCTTCATTAACATTAAAACCGATTCCCATTATTGATATAAAAGCAATAATGGCCATACCGATCAACACACCGGATATATAAGGATTCAAATAAGAATTATCCCGTTCCATAATCAACTCCTGACATTTAATACTAATAAGATATAAAAATTCAGCTAAAAATCAAATCGCTCTTTCTGAATATGAAAGAGCGATTTGATTTTCTTCAGTTTAATCCCATCTTGCGTTTATACCAAAGGTTACGCCAAAATCGTGGTAATACCACCAATCTTTTTGCACCGCAATGGGGAAACCTAAGCTGGCTTGCCATTGGTCGTTAAATAGAACAAACCCAAGCAATAAATCAACATTTGTGCCGTTCTTCCCTTGACCGGCAAGAACATTATCTGTTTCATAAGAAGTACTGTTTATTTCACCTACAACCGAGAAATTTCTGTTCACTCGGTAATCAGTTCCAAGTCTAAAGTTCATCTTCAATATGCTGTCTTCAGAGTTGTTGGCAATGGACATATTCAAATGGTTACTCCATTTTTCATTAGTTCTGCCGGAATAGGCTCCGCCGATCTCCATCCAAGTGCCACGGGTTGCGTAAGCAGGGCCTATTACACTGCCTGTTTTACTTTTACCGCCCAAATCTGTAAACGTGTTATTATAAAATACATTATGATAATTACCGCCCGAAAACTTTGTTTCTGCATGCAATACAACAGCATGAGAACCCTCAAGATTTTTCCAGACTTGGTAACCAAATTTCAAACTCGGATCATGTAAACCTGACAAACTTACTTCTTGACCGCCGCCGGAAAGGTTTACGTCCCAACTTTGGAATGGCACAGTAGCACCAATAAACATTTTTCGGTATGCATATGTCAAATGCAACGGAATATATGTTTCAGTTCCTTCAATGACATTCTTTTCACCATCTAAATATTGATATTTGCGGTGCCTCATGTGTACCCCCAAATCCCAGGTGGGTATATAAGGCAATAATGCAGACTCTACTTCAAACAAACCGTAATAACCATTTATGTTATTAAAGTAAGGAGTAAAATCAGTAGGTTTTAACTCATCAGGAATCCGATATCTTTCCTCACGATACAAATTTCTCGTACTTACTGCAACCGGTGCTCCCATAGAAGTTGACGCACCATAAGCCCCATATGTATTGCCGGAATTAGGTGCCACAGAAGCAGGAGCAGAATAAATCGGAGGCGGCGGCGGTGCCTGATATGATGGCGTAATAGTAGGAATAACAGGCTGCATGTTTTGAGGAGGAGGCGGTGCACTATTATAAACAGGTGCGCCATACCCGCTGTATGTAGGAGCAGAATATCCGTATGATGTAGGAGACGGTGGCGGAGCTAATAAAGGCGGCGGATCAAACGAAGGAGCACTCACTTCGGCAACCGGCTGTGATACCACATCATTATAAACTGCATTTCCGCGATTGACCATTTGACTTGTCGCAGGTTCTTGAACTCCATAAACAGATGAAGGAGAGAGAGGAGCAGCACTTTGCCAAGATTGCGTTGCAGCGTTCATGTTTTGAGGCATCGGCTGAACAACCGGCGCAGGAGCACTATAACCGGATTTCACAAAATTTGGCGCAGTGTATGTTTCTTGACCGTATGTTGGCTGACTGCCCGGAATAACTATGGTTTCGCCCACATTTAGTTTATTTGCATTAATATGAGGGTTAGCAACAGCTATATCTCTCCATTTTTGAGAAGAGCCCAATAATCTTTTGGCTATTTTACCCAGAGTATCCCCTCGTTGAATAGTATAAGAACCACCGGGACTATTATAGAACCCTGCATCGGCTGAAACATTTTCATCACCGGATTCCGCTTCATCAGCATTAGCCAAAGTTTGATTTTCGCCATTAAACACATCGGCTGTTTTGGGCAGCTCAACGGGAGGTCTGACACCGGCATCACCAACCACTGCCGACACTATTGGCGGCGCTGACAACAACTGTTGCCGAACCGAATGCTCGGCAGGACCAACTTCTTCCCAATCTTTAGCTACCTCTGCTCTTGTCAAAGCCGGCAATGAAACTGCCAACCCTAGCGCCAGCACTGCAGCCAGAACAGGATCTTTGGCCCGGAAATATTTAAAGCTTCTCATCTATGACCTCCAGGTCTACCCAATATAAAATTTTCATAATCTCCAGAACTTCTTGAACTGAGCTTTTAAAAGCTTAGCGTATCCATACCAATCCGCATAAGAGATCAGCTCGTCTTTGCTCACCTTATCGGCAGATATTTCCAATTTATTAAGCAATAAATTAATATATTGAGCAACAGACCTGCCCATTAGCTGTCCGGGCGTACCTCCCTCTAAAACAGCTAATAATCTGCCATCACATATTCTATTCGCCATTTCCGTAAACAACTGCAAGGTTTGTAACAAGCCCGTCTCGGTTAAACGCAAATGTGACCCGGGGTCTTCATTCAGCATATTAGTGCCGAACCCTATCAGAAAAAATTGGGGCATATATTGCCACATTATTTTTTCAATAATTTCTTTTACGCATACGCGATATTCTCTGTCACCATATCCTGAAGGAAAAGGAATATTGATATTGTACCCCAGAGCTCCTTTGCCGCCGAGCTCGTCATAATATCCTGTTCCGGTAACCCCAGGATATTCATGTATTGAAACAGTCATCACGTCTTTTCGTCCATAAAATATTTGTTGCGTGCCGCTGCCGTGCTCCCCATCGAGGTCAATAACGGCAACACGCTGCATTTGGTATTTTTTTGTTAAATAGTGTGCTCCCACAGCAATAGGGTTTACCAAACTCCCAAACCCCGAAGTGGAAACACCTGCATGATGCCCCGGCATTGCGGTTAAACAAAAAGCCTTTTCCGCTTCTTTGCTCATTATTTTGTCGACGGCATCCAATACTCCGCCGGCTCCAAAACGCGCGATTTCAAAAGATTCTTTGATTAACGGCGTGTTTGGATCTAATTTATCTAAACCGCTGTAACTTCTTTTATGCAGATCGTTTAAAAATTCTTGGTCATGTATATCACGAAGCCTTTTCATGGGTGCAATGTCGGCTTCCGTCATAAACTTTTCCCATAAGCCGGCTTTTTGCAAATTCATAATAATGGCATTTAATCGACCGCCTTCGACACCTTCAGTCAACGGATCATGCTCAAGCAATTTCTCGTTAAACATGATTACTCCGCCCAATTTTGATGTTTTATCTAATGAATCTGTTTCCAAAATTTAATCGCCGCTTTCAATAATTCTTTAATTTTTACAAATAATCTTAATATCAACTATCGGCATATTATCGCTTCACCATTCATAAACTTTAACTTTTTTTTAATCTAAACTAAAAAATCCGCCATTATGACGGATTTTTTAGTTTAGATTAAAATTTTCTTATTTATTGGAAGTTTCTGCTGTTGCAGCTATATAAGCATCATAACTTTCGCGATATTCGGCAAAAAGCTTTTTTCTCTCTTCAGTGGTGCTGTCAGCTGATGTAACTGCTCTGGTATAAGCAATGTAAGCTTGCTCATAGGCCGTCTTCAACTTGACAATATCTTTTGGCTTTTTTTCTGTATATATATTTTTTTCATTTTGATTGACGGGCGAAACATTAACACTTGTTTTTTCAGTATATTTTTCATTGTAAATTTCGTCGTTAGCAGCGGTTTCTTCATATGTAGCGGCGTATGCGTCATATCCGGTTTTCAAAGCTTTTCTGCCTATCCAGCGACCTATGCCGCGGCCAATTGCGGTGCCAAGCTTGCTGCCCAAATAACCTGCGGAAAAAGTTCCGAGCAAGGCAACAGCTA
>Ga0265294_10006583_pt1 | contig 13923 bp, 12 predicted proteins | sample MunlanPumphouse3_FD_192504 | JGI IMG/M metagenome (GOLD analysis project Ga0265294, IMG submission 192504) | Groundwater microbial communities from a municipal landfill in Southern Ontario, Canada - Pumphouse #3 | ecosystem: Environmental > Aquatic > Deep subsurface > Groundwater | place... | reverse complement strand
TAAGGAAATTTTAGAAGATCATTTTCTAAAATAAAAATAAAAATAAATTAGAAAGGTGGGTGATAAAAATGCCAGCAAAAAAAACAACTAAAAAAAGAGCGGCCAAAAAAACAACCAAGAAGAAAGTTGCGAAAAAAACGACTAAGAAGAAAACGGCTAAAAAAGCACCTAAAAGAAAGGTAGCCAAAAAGAAAACCGCGAAGAAAGCTGTTAAAAGAAAGAAAAAATAGATAGCTCTTTTAGGTAATTAAATTTACCCTGAAAATCCTTGCTTTTTAAAAGCAGGGATTTTTAGTATCCGATTTGGGTGCTTATGAATTTGTTTTTTTATTTTTTTATTGTTATAACTTAGAGAGATAAGATTTAAATGAAGAAAATGTTTTTGCAAGAAAAAACTAAAAAAACCATAAAGAAAGTGGTGTTAGCTTACAAGGAAAGAAGAAGTGAGGCGATTACTAGTTTAGGTTTTAGCGAAGATGAGTATAAAGAGAAGGTCGCTTCATTAAGGAGTAAGGTTTTTAAAGACTTTGAAGAAAGACTGAAAACAGCCAAAAGTAATCTAGCTAATCGAGGATTTATTGTTCATGAAGTGACTAATAAAAAAGAAGCCCAAACGCTGTTGGATAAAATTCTTGATAAAAAAGAAAAAATAATCAAGGCCAAAACAAACACCGGACGAGAAATTGGACTAGAAAGTTTTCTGAAAAGATCCGGACGTCAATTTTCTGAAACAGATCTGGGGGATTATATTGCCGACATGTTTCAGTCCGAAGACATGCATTATGTTTTGCCGGCTATTCATATTACTCCCGAAGAGATTTCCTTGAAGATCAAAGATCGATGGCAGGATGATGTTGTAGCTGAAGAAGAATCCTTAACCCATTATCTTTGTGGAAAGATCAGGGAAAATATATTGCAAGCGGATACGGGCATCACTGGTGCTAATTTTTTCACTTGTGACGGAGAGGTTCTTTTGTTGGAAAATGAAGGCAATATTTCTTTGGTCAGCCGATTGCCTAAAAAGCATATTATCATTTGCGGTATAGATAAAATAACCGCCAATGTTTCTGATGCCGTGGATCTTTGTCAAACGGCGGCTATTTTTGGAACAGGTCAAAGGATAACTCAATATGTTTCAATTATTTCCGGTCCTTCAAAAACTGCCGATATCCAAAACAAGTTAGTGGTTGGTGCGCAAGGGGCTCAGGAAGTGCATTTGATCTTGATAGATAACGGACGAAGACGAATGATCGAAGAGGGTTTTGGCGATATCTTAAGATGCATCAATTGTGGAGCTTGTATTAATTTTTGTCCCGTTTATCATCAAATAGGTTCTTGCTATGGCGGAGAAAAATATATTGGCTCTAAAGGTCTAGTCTTCTCATTTTTTAATGATAGTTTGGACGAAGTTGTTAAAAAGGGAAATTTCAAATGCACCTTATGTGGCAATTGTTTAGAAAATTGTCCAATGAAGATAGATCTTCCCGATATGGTTAGAAAAATAAGACGTATTCAGTCGAAGAGAAAAAATCAAACAGCTCAAAATACTAAAATGATCTCGACAATAGACAAATTTGGCAATCCTTTTGGAAAAATAGATGGTCAAAAAACCCCCGATAAGCTTTATTGTTGTTGAACTAATAGAAAGGGGCTGATAAATATAAAAAAGATTAAATTCAAATATCATGAATTTGGTTTGCGGACAAAAAAAAGAATGTAAGAAAAAGTCGGACGAAGAAATAATCGGTTTGATCAAAAAGAACAAGCAATGTTATGTTTGTTTAATGGAGCGTTACGAAGAGAAGATAATCAGGTATATTAAAAGAATTAGTGGCGTTTCAGCGGAAACAGCTGAGGATATCGCCCAAAATATTTTTCTAAAAGTCTACATCAATCTTAATGATTTTGATCCCGAGCTTAAGTTTTCCTCTTGGCTCTATCGGATCGCCCATAATGAGACGATCAATTATTGGCGTCGGAATAATAAAAAGGCAAAATTAAATGTTTCTTGGGATGATAATGAGGCGTTGCAAAATATCATTAAGGATGAAAAAAATATTGAGCAGGAGGTGTACCAAAAAATAACCAACGAAAAGCTTGTCAAGGCGATAAATCAACTAGATGAGAAGTATCAGGAGGTTATTTTATTAAATTATTTGGAGGGTAAAAGCTATCAGGAAATTGCCGATATCTTAAAGAAACCAATGGGTACGGTAGGAACATTGATCAACCGCGCTAAATTTAAATTGGCCGAGGAGCTCAAAGATTTGGGGATAAATAAGCAAGTGGCTAATAAGTAATTATTTAAAGGTGAAAAAAAACATCAGTCAAACAGTTTTTGAGAAAATAGACAGAGACAAAATAACCATAAGACCAAAACGTTATTTTGTTTTTTGTTCGATTTTTTGGCTTTTTTTAGGAGGGCTGTTCTTCTTTCTGGACTCTGTGCTTTTGAGCTTATGTTTCTATTTTTCAGATAAACTAAAACCAATGTGGGTTTTTATTAATAATCCGCTTGCTTTAATTCCTATTTTAATTTTCTTTTTCTTTTTATTAGTTATTGGGAGTGTTCTTTTCGTTGCTTTCTTATACCGTAAATCAAGAATTTGCTGTCGGCATGAAGACTGGATGTTGTGGGGCTCTATTGTTCTGGGGATATTTTTCTTAAGTTTTTTTGCTTATTCTTTGGGTGTTTTTGAAAACACTATTTTTGTAAAAAAAGGGGAGGAATTGGTGAATGTGAAAAAGTATTGGTCCAAGCCTAGTTTCGGCACTCTCTCAGGAAAGATAGATTCTATTTATTTTGAAAGTAAGAAAATGATCCTACGTGATTGGTCGGGAAGAGAATGGGTTGTTCAAGTTGATGGTGATTTATTAAGAGGGAGAACTTACCAACAAGGAGAAGAGATAAAAATTATTGGCGAAAAAATAGCGGAAGAGACTTTTTTTGCTAAGAAGGTCTGGTCTTGGAGATAACTTAAAACAAAAAATAGATTATTTTTTAGTAACACCACTGCGGTGTTTATTTATTTCTAAATAACATCAAAAAAGCCGCTGATCCAATTCCGATACCCAGTCCATACAGGAAAGATTTTTCAATTAAAAAACCGGCTTTTTGAAAATCCAAAAAAGCAGCAAGGAAAAAATAGGCGATCAGAAAGAGCAAGATACCAAATGTTTGAAGGATAGGCACGGTTTTATCATCAACATTAAAAATAATAGGCAGTAAGATAAATGATAGTAAAAGAGCGGCCATGATCCAAAGAAAACCGTCAAAAAACTGACCAAAGAGGAAATTGGTGACAGAAACGAATAAACAGGCAATAATTGGCAAAATGAGAATCCTTTGCATTTTTTGGATAAAGTAAATTTCTTTAATAGTGAGATTATAGCAGAAAAGTCAAGTTATGACCAATTAGCTTGAAATTGTTTTTCAAATAATCTAAGCTTAAAGAAGTTTCCAATAAAATTTTTAAGTTATAAAAATGCATAAATACAATTTCAAGCAAATAGAAAGAAAGTGGCAAAGATATTGGCAATCGAATAAAAGTTATGAACTAGATATGGATAAGGCGAAAAAGCCTTTTTATAACCTCATGATGTTTCCCTATCCCAGTGCTGAAGGATTGCATGTGGGCGGGGTGTATACTTTTACCGGCGTGGATACGTTTGGTCGCTATAAAAGAATGCAGGGGTATGATGTTTTTGAGCCAATCGGGCTGGACGGTTTTGGTATTCATAGTGAGAACTATGCAATGAAAATCGGAGAACACATCAAGGATGTTTCTCGCAGAACTGAAAAAAATTTTTATCGCCAGCTTCATTCAATTGGCAATATGTATGATTGGAGTCGAACAGTGGAAACTTATAAGCCGGAATATTATCATTGGACGCAATGGCTATTTCTGCAAATGTATAAAAAAAAGTTAGCTTATCGGAAAAAAGCTAAGGTAAACTGGTGTCCTTGGTGTAAGACGGTCTTGTCTGACGAACAAGTGATCGCTGGCAAATGCGAAAGATGCGACAGCGAGGTGAGAAAAAAGGAGTTGGATCAATGGTTTTTTGCCATTACCAAATACGCCGACAAACTTTTAAAAAACTTGGACTGGATAGATTGGCCCGAAGATATAAAACAAAATCAAAGAAATTGGATCGGGAAAAGTGAAGGAGCAATTATTAAGTTTGAAATTAAAAGACAAGAATCAAATTTTAAAAAAGAGAAACTTGACCAGAAAACCAGAAAACCAGAAAACCAACTTGAGGTTTTTACTACTCGTCCGGACACGATTTTTGGAGCAACCTATATGGTGATTGCGCCAGAACATCCAATGATATCTAATTTTCAATCTTCAATTTCCAATTTTAATGAGATAAAAAGATATATTGAAAAAGCCTTAAATAAATCTGAGCAGGAGCGCAAAGAGGAAGAAAAGGAAAAAACCGGAGTGGAAATTAAAGGTATTAAGGCGATTAATCCGGCTACTGATGAAGAAATTCCCATATGGGTGGCTGATTATGTTTTGGGGGGATATGGAACGGGGGCGATTATGGCGGTTCCGGCGCATGATCAGCGGGATTGGGATTTTGCCAAAAAATATAATTTGCCGATTATCGAAGTTGTTCAAGAAAAGGAAAATGGTAAAATTCAAAATTCAAAATTCAAAAATTGCTTTGAGAATGAAGGTAGGAATATTAATTCCGATTTTTTAGATGGTTTGGAAACGCAAAAAGCAAAAAAAGAAATTATCAAGTGGTTGGAAAAGAAAGGATATGGTAAAAAAGCAGTGGATTATAAGTTACGTGATTGGTGTATCTCTCGTCAGCGTTATTGGGGACCACCAATACCGGTTGTTTATTGTGATAAGTGTGGAATGGTACCGGTGCCGGAAGAAGATCTCCCCGTAAAACTACCTCCAATGAAAGACTTCTTGCCGGAAGGAAAAGGCCAAGGACCACTGGCTAAAAATGAAAAGTTTGTCAAAACGAAATGCCCAATTTGTGGTGGTTTAGCTGAAAGAGAAACGGATGTCTCTGATCCTTTTGTTGATTCTAGCTGGTATTTTTTCCGCTATCCTTCAACCGAATTTAATGACAAGCCTTTCGATAAAAAAAGAACTAAAAAATGGTTACCGGTGGACAGTTATATTGGTGGTAAAGAACATACGGTTTTACATCTTTTGTATTCAAGATTCGTGACGATGGTGCTAAAAGATTTGGGTTATATTGATTTTGACGAACCCTATAAAAGATTTTTTGGTCATGGATTGATCACCAAAGATGGTACCAAAATGTCCAAATCTAAAGGTAATGTAGTTAATCCGGACGAGATGATCACAAAATATGGAGCGGATACGACCAGACTATATTTGAGGTTCTTGGGAGATTTTTCTCAAGGTGGGGATTGGCGAGATAGCGGCGTGGCTGGAATGCATAAATTTGTTGTTCGGGTTTGGAAAACATTCTTTGAGTTGGACGAATGCAAAGGGAAAGGAATTGAAAATGATAATATGATCGATAAGACAATCAAGGTTGTGGGAGAGGATATTGAAAAGCTTTCTTTTAATACCGCAGTGGCCAGGATCATGGAATTTGTTAATTGGATAAAAGAAAACGAAAAAGAATTTGATTCCAAACAAGCCCAGAATATAAAAGAAAAAATGGCTTTGATATTGGCGCCGATGGCTCCCCATTTGGCTGAAGAATTTTGGGAAAAATTAGGGCATAAAAAATCAATTTTTAATGAAAAATGGCCCAAATTCAACAAGAATAAAATATTGGAGGAACAATTTGAGATGGTGATCCAGATAAATGGCAAATTACGTGATAAGATCATGGTTTCTAGGTATATTACCGCAAAAGAGGCGGAGGAAAAAGCAATTTCGTCCAATAAGATCGCAAGTTATATCCAGAATAAAAAAATAAAAAAGATCGTTTATGTTCCTGGCAGGTTGGTTAACATGGTAGTTTCTTAGTAAAAAATTGTATTTGAACAATTTTTAAAATAGATCTTGGGATTAAATTTTGGGATAGATATTTCAAATTTTCTCTATGCAAAGTGTATAAGATTGACAAAACTTAAAAAGTGCGCTATAATTAGCTTGTAATATGATTTTTGGGTGGTTTCTTCTTTAGAGACCGCCCTTTTTATTGGAAAATAAGCTTAAATTGAATTTTCCAGCTAAAAAACAAAATGAAAATCAAAAAAACAATCAAATATACTTTTTTACTTACCAACGCTCTATTTTTTATTGGTTTTTTGTCTGTGAATGCTTCTTCTGTAACAAAAGAGGAAATAATCGATTTAACCAACAAGGAGCGCGAAACAGCAAAATTAAATCCCTTAGTTGAGAGTGAGGTTCTGGATAAAGCGGCTTTTTTAAAGGCCCAAGACATGATCGGAAATAATTATTTTTCTCATATTTCTCCCGAAGGGGTTGATCCTTGGCATTGGTTTGATGAGGCTGGTTATCCTTATAAATATGCTGGAGAGAATCTAGCGATGGATTTTAGGAGCGCCTCCTCAGTTCATCAAGCCTGGATGAAGAGCGAAACTCACAAGGAAAACATCATGTCATCCAAATTTCAAGAAATTGGTGTGGCAGTTATCAGTGGGATTATGAATGGACGTGAAACGCGGGTGGCCGTTCAGCTTTTTGGAGCAAGGATAAGTGGTCTGGATAAAAATCCAACTATTAATGTCGAACAGGTAAAGGGTGAGGCCGAAAACTCAATAGAGATGAAAATAATAAAAGCTTCCGTTAATCCTTGGGAGGGAAGTTCGGGAGATGAGATGTTGGTTTTTGCTGAAATAGAAGGACAGCCACAAAGTGTAGAATTGCTGATTGGCGATAGAAATTATGATCTAGAAAAACTAAGAGAGGATGTTTATATGAACCTAGTTTCCTTGAAAGAAGTAAATTTATCTCATGACCAATTGGTAATAAAAGCAATGAATAATGAAGATGATTCGATCTTTTACCAAATTCCCAAAGAAGATCTTGAGGGTTATCTAGTTAAAAAAGAAGGAGGAAATATTAATAATGAAGAAAGTGAGGAGAAATTAACTTTCATAGGTTCAAATGAAACGGACGATAGGATGAATAGATTAAGTGAATTTTTATATCCCTTTAGCTCTAATAATCTGCTAATCGTCATAATGGGAGTTTTTCTGGTGACAGTGGCCAATGTGTGGATCCTGGAAAAAGAAGAAGAAAAACTTCTTAGGGAGGCGAAGGTTATTTAGGAAATTGCTTTGGGTTTAGGATATTTTAAATATTTAAATGCACCTTAAAACAAAAACAAAATAGAATAGAAATAAAAAGCAGCAAAAACTGTTTTAACGGTCAAGAGCAGAAATCTCTGTTCTGTCTCCCAGTTCACTGGGGGAACAAAATTAAAACGAGAGCTCTTCATTTTTTGAAGAGTTTTTGTTTTATGGTAGGTTGTTTCTCTTCTTGACAAGTTTTTTTCTAGGTGCTACATTAGAACTCGACGTTTTAGAATGAAAAATTACAAGAGCTTTAGAAGTTTTTTCAAGGCTGACAAATAATTTTCGGGGGGCAGTTATTTGTCAGTTTTGAATTGAGAAGAAGAAAAGACACGAAAGAATAGTAATATGGGAACCTTGAAAACTTAATGTTTTAGTAGGTTAGCAATTTCGAGGGCTCAGCGAACTTCGAAATTGGAGCCGGAAAATATTTTGCTTTTATTTTTTTGGAAAAGGCGAAATGTTTTCCGGTTTTCAATTTTTGTTGTTTGCTAGCTAGAAAATAATACTCATGAACGTATGCGGTGGATGCCTAGACACCAAAAAGCGATGAAGGACGTTGCAGGCTGCGATAAGCTTCGGGGAGCTGCCAAGCAAGCTTTGAACCGGAGATTTCCGAATGCGGAAACGCGATATGGTAAACCCATATCAGCCGGTGCTTCGCACCGGAATTTCAAATTTCAAATTTCAAATTTCCAATAAATTTTCAATGTTTAAATTTTTTGATTTCTAATTAATTTTGGAAATTTAAATTTATCATTTGGAATTTATTTGGATGTTGGATGTTGGATATTGGATATTCCGGCGCGTAGCGCCGGTAGCATACCCCGGGAACTGAAACATCTTAGTACCGGGAGGAAAAGAAAACAATATGTGATTCCGTCAGTAGTGGCGAGCGAACGCGGAAAAGCCTAAACTTCGTGTCTCACTTTTGTTTGACACTTCGCGGATAAATGCGGATAGCTACGCGGATTAACGCCGATGAAAATCAGCGAAAATCAGCGTTCGATCAGCGATGATCTGCGTCGTGGCGAGCGAGAGCGAGACACGAGGGGTTGCGAGATAATTATGCCTATTTATTTAGGGCGAAGTAAAACCGACCTTTAGTTGAATATCTTTGGAAAGGGAGACCATAGAGGGTAATAGTCCCGTAAACGAAAAAGGAAGGTCTTTGTGGTAATTATTCTCAAGTAGGGCGGAACCGGAGAAATTCCGTCTGAATCTGGGAGCACTATACTTCCAAGGCTAAATATTTTTGGTGATCGATAGTGAACTAGTACCGTGAGGGAAAGGTGAAAAGAACCCCGTCGAGGGGAGTGAAATAGATCCTGAAACCGCATACTTACAAAGAGTCATGGCCGTGCGTAGCACGGAAATTCGAAACACTAATATCTAAACTCTAAACAAACTCTAATTTTCCAAATTTCAAATCAGAAACTTTCTTGATTTGTTATTTTGAATTTATCATTTGTTTAGGATTTATCCGGCTTCGCCGGATCTGGCGAAGCCGGATGATTTAGAATTTAGTATTTCCGTGCTGTGTGCGGTTGTGGCGTGCTTTTTGCAGAACGAGCCAACGAGTTAGTTCTATACGGCTTGCATAAGCCATTTAGGTGGAATATGCATAGTGAAAGCGAGGCTTAACCGCCGTCTATGGTCGTATGGACTAGACCCGAAGCCGGGCGAGCTACATATGAGCAGGGTGAACATCGAGTAAAATCGATGGGAGGCCCGAACCCACGCGTCGTTCAATTCGCGGGGATGACTTGTGTGTAGAGGAGAAATTCCAATCGAGCTCGGCGATAGCTGGTTCTTCCCGAAATAGCTCTAGGGCTAGCGTCGGATTATTGTCAATATGAGGTAGAGCTACTGAATGAGTGTTCGGGCTTTGCCTAGAACATTCAACCAAACTCCGAATTCTTATTGATTTATCCCGACAGTCAGAACCTGGGTTCTAAGATCCAGGCTCAAAAGGGAAAAAGCCCAGACCGCCGTCTAAGGTCCCTAAATTTATGCTAAGTGGTAAAGGTAGTGAAGTTACTTAAACAGCTAGGAGGTTGGCTCAGAAGCAGCCATCCTTTAAAGAGTGCGTAATAGCTCACTAGTCTAGTGATTTTGCGTCGAAGATGTAACGGGGCTAAGCATAATACCGAAGATGCGGATGCCGTGCGTAGCACGGAAATTCGAAGCACTAATATTTAAACTCTAAACAAATTCTAATTTTCCAAATCTCAAACCACAAACGTTTCTGATTTAGATATTTTATATTTATTATTTGTTTAGGATTTATGATTTAGGATTTAGTATTTCCGTGCTGTGCGCGGTGTGGTAGGGAAGCGTTCCATGCGCAGTGAAGCCAAAGGCGTGAGCCATGGTGGAGTTCATGGAAGTGAGAATGTTGGCATGAGTAACCGCAATGCAGGTGAGATTCCTGCACACCGAAAGTTCAAGGTTTCCTGGGCAATGATAATCATCCCAGGGTTAGGCGACCCTAAGGCGAGGCTCTGGCGTTTGCTACGCAAACGTAATGACCAATAACCAATTTCCAATAACCAATAAATTTTCAATATTCAAATATTTTAATCCCCAAACCATTTTTGGAGTTTGAAGTTTGATATTTATTTGGATTTTGTATCTTGAGATTTGTGATTTACGTTCGTGTAACGGACGCTGGAGCGTAGTCGATGGATTATAGGTTAATATTCCTATCCTGCTATTGTTTTTGATGGAGTGACGCATTTTAGTAGTCTTTGCCGGTTATTGGATTCCGGTAGGGGCACTGAGGGTGTGCGGTAGGCAAATCCGCTGCACATAAGCCCAAGGTGTTTCTGGAACCCTGACATTTTGTCGGGGGAACGAAGATGAGCAGAGTGCCAGGAAAAGCTTCTAAAATTATGACAATAGCATCCGTACCGCAAACCGACACAGGTGAACTGGGCGAGTAGCCTAAGGTGAACGGGAGAACCCTCGTTAAGGAACTCGGCAAAATAGCGTCCGTAACTTTGGGATATGGACTGCCCGGGTCTGGTTTTTTGGTTTTCTGGTTAAACTGGTTTTTGAACAAACCAAGTAACTAGGCAACCAGAGATCCAGATCTGGGCCGCAGCTAAAGATGCCTGGCGACTGTTTATCAAAAACACAGGTCTCTGCAAACCCGTAAGGGGAAGTATAGGGGCTGACACCTGACCAGTGCTGGAACGTTAACGGGAGCGGTGCAAGCCAATCCCCGAAGCGCCAGTGAACGTCAGCGATAACTATAATCGTTCTAAGGTAGCGAAACTCCTTGTCAGGTAAAAGACTCAAGGTCAGTGATTTGCCTGAATATCAAGGCGACTTGATATAAGCAACCCGGCTAATAACGGTAAAACCTAAATTTCAAGAATCAAAAAAAAGAGAAATATGGCAATACCGTGGGAATCAAACTTATGATAAAATAAATTTGAAACCCGTAACGACTTTTCTTGTTTGTCACAAAACAAGAAGGATGGAAGTTATTCTTGCAAAAGAAAATCAAGACTTTCATAATACGCCGGCCCTTATTATTAAATGTCAGTATGAATTTCGCATCATATATCTCAGGTTTTGTCGATGGAGAAGGATGTTTTTCTGTATCTTTTAATTTCAGAGAAAAACTGAAAATTGGCATAGAAGTTCGACCTAGTTTTTCAATAGGTCAAAATGCAAGAAGCCTAAGTCTTCTGAAAGATATAAAAAAATTCTTCCATTGTGGAAGCATCCGTTTTTCCAAAAAAGACCAATGCTATAAATATGAGGTAAGAAATATTCTTAATTTGAATAAGTATATTCTTCCTCATTTCAAGAATTATCCTTTGTGTTCTTCCAAAAGGAGGGATTATGAACTTTTTGAGGAGGTCTGCAATAAAATAATTCAAAAAGAGCACTTGGACAAAAATGGGCTAAAAAGAATAATCTTTTTAGCTTATGAGATGAATGAATTCGGCAAAAAGAGATATAGGAAAGAAGAGTTTCTTACTGCTTTAAATAAGGTGAAGATATAGTCTGATTTTTCGCGAAAGCGATCAAACATGATGAAATTCTGACCCGCATTAAAGGTGTAACGACTGGGCAACTGTCTCAACGAGGGACCCGGTGAAATTGCAGTGGGGGTAAAGATGCCCCCTACCTACGGCAAGACGAGAAGACCCCGTGGAGCTTTACTACAACTTGGCATTGCGTTCGAGATTATGCTGCCGAGAATAGGTGGGAGGCTTTGATGTCCCGATTCCGGTTGGGACGGAGCCAACAGTGGAATACCACCCTGGATGATTTTGAATGCTAACCCTGGGATGTAATCTGGTTTTCTGGTAGTCTAGTTTTCTAGTTTAGTGTATAAAACTTATTTTTACGCTACAATAAAACTATGGCTACTTATTATAACCTGATTGTCTATAAAAATTCTTATAAACTTGCGTTGATTGTTCGTAAGATGTCTTTAAAACTGCCTCATGAAATGGCAGATGTTGCAAAACAAATAAGAAGATCATCAAAATCAATTCCTGATAATATCGCAGAAGGATATGCCAGGAATAAATCAACCAAAGATAAGATTAATTTTTTGAGAACATCTTTAGGATCAAATGACGAGACTATTGGTCACCTAAATTTTATTAGGGATTGCAATAGTTATAAAATCGAGATAATAACAAGATTGATAGAAGCCTACGAAGTAAACGGTAAAAGATTAAATCGTCTGATCCAATACAATCACTATCAAAAACAAGACAACAAGAAAACAAGATAACCAGATTCCATCCCGGGAACAGTGCCTGGTGGGTAGTTTGACTGGGGCGGTCACCTCCTAAAAAGTAACGGAGGTGCTCACAAAGGTCGGCTAGCTCCGGATGGAAATCGGAGCGATAGGACAAAGCCAAAAGCCGGCTTTACTGCAAGACTCGTCAGTCGAGCAGTTGCGAAAGCAGGACTTAGTGAACCGACTGTTGCACATAGATGCGCAGAAGATCAGCAGATAAAAGTTACCCCGGGGATAACAGGCTAATAGCGCCCAATAGTTCACATAGACGGCGCTGTTTGGCACCTCGATGTCGGCTCAAAGTTTTAAGGGTCGATTCTCGCTGTAAAGCGAGATAAGCACACTGGCTAATAACGATGAAACCCTGATATAATGAACTCAGAATGTCAGGGCAATATCGTGGGAAGTCGATTAAATTATATTTTCGTCTATGTATTTAACAAGAAGACAAAAAAATATTCTCATTGGGTTAATTCTAGGTGATGGATGCCTTGAAAAAAACGGCAAAAATGTACGTTTAAGAATAGAACACGGAATAAAGCAGATGGAATATTTGAAATGGTTGGCTAATGAATTTGCCAATTTGTCTTCTGGAGAAGTAAGAAGGTTTTCGACAATTCATTCTAGAACAGGTAAACGATATACTAGAATTCATTTTTCTTCTTTATCACTCGAGTGTTTTAACGAGTATCATGATTTGTTTTATATCAATAGGAGAAAAATTATTCCTGAAAGTATCGGCACTTTTCTAAAAAATTCATTAAGTTTGGCAATTTGGTTTATGGATGATGGTTATAAAAGAAATGATTGCCAAGCTTTAAGGATTGGGACAGAATCTTTCTTATTTAAAGAGCAACTATTGCTAAAGAATTGCTTAAGCAAAAATTTTGGTATTAATTGTTGCGTGCATAGAAAAAAAGATAAGTGGAATCTTTATATTCCTCAAAAAGATGCAGTGAAATTCTGTTCTTTGATTAGAAATAAAGTAATTCCAAAAATGAAATATAAATTAATTTGACCCCGTAACGACTGAACCCGCCTAGGCGGGTGAGATAAAGGGTACCTAATAATTAGGAATTAAACCTTTATCATACGCCAGCTCCCATCATTTTCAAATAATGGGATGAAGATATAGTCTGTACCACTAGTAATAGTGGAGTAATATGCATCTCATCCTGGGGCTGAAGAAGGTCCCAAGGGTTTGGCTGTTCGCCAATTAAAGAGGTACGCGAGCTGGGTTCAAACCGTCGTGAGACAGGTTGGTCTCTATCTGCCGTAGGCGTTATTGCTTGAGGGATTTCTTCCTTAGTACGAGAGGACCGGGAAGAACGAACCTCTGGTCTACCGGCTGTTCCTGCCAAGGGCATTGCCGGGTAGCTATGTTCGGTGTGGATAACCGCTGAAAGCATCTAAGCGGGAAGCCCAACCCAAGATAAGGCAATTGTCGTGCGTAGCGCGGAAGATCGAAACTTTCTTAATGGAATGTTTGGTGTTTCCGTGCTATGCGCGGCGGGATTTGGTGGCAGACTACCACCTTGATAGGCTCTAGGTATAAGCCCGGTAACGGGTTCAGCCGAGGAGTACTAATAAATCCGAGAGTATTATTTTCTAACCTTATCTGTTTTTCAGATAAGCTAGCAAACAAGAGAAATTGAAAATTTATTTGGTTATGTTATAATAAGATCAATAAATTTAATTTTACCTACTATACAATTCCAAGGAACAAGTTTTGCGCGGTAGGGGGAACAGGAATTATGGAAGAAAAAAATTCAACTTTCCAATTGGCTTTTCTGGTTTTGGGAATTATTGCATTTTTCATTTTGATCTTTCTGTTCTCCTCGCCCGTGATCCAAGCGTTCTAGTTTTTTTGAAATTCGAGTACTCG
>Ga0265294_10006581_pt1 | contig 13928 bp, 12 predicted proteins | sample MunlanPumphouse3_FD_192504 | JGI IMG/M metagenome (GOLD analysis project Ga0265294, IMG submission 192504) | Groundwater microbial communities from a municipal landfill in Southern Ontario, Canada - Pumphouse #3 | ecosystem: Environmental > Aquatic > Deep subsurface > Groundwater | place... | reverse complement strand
CCCGATTTTGAAATAGTTAAAATGATAACCGGCTTTCCAATATAGATGTTTGGTTATATTACCGGTGAAGTCCAACTTTACGGAAGGAACCATACGCTTGAGCCGGTAGTAGTAAGTATCGTAATCTGAGTGATAGACAGACTCATACCCGTTAAACCCGTAAAAATCCAAAGCTTTTTCATTGACCAGCTGCGCTGCAGCTGAGATGCGAACGCCCGGAATCAACACGCGGTTGTCATACGTAATTATGTATTGTTGGGTTCCTTTTGTGTATGCAGACACCTCAAAATACCATGTTGACCGTGGTGTAGGATACCACGAACCATCTCCAAAATTATAAATATTGAGTAGTGCCCCATATTCAAATCCTCTATCCTGGTCGTATGCTACTATAGGAAGCGGACCGAATGAGAGCCCCGTCTTGATAATGTCATTTTTAGCAATATCTTTGTCCCCGTCAGGAGGAGCGACAAGTTTCGGTTCTTCGGGCTTGATCACGCCGGCAGCCTTGACGGTATCAATTTCCTGCGCAACTAAACAGTTGAAACTGAGCAGGAAAATAAACAGTAGCAGGAGATGTTTTTTCATATCTTATGGGTTTTAGTATTATCGTGATATTCAGTTTTTATTTAAACCACCGCAAGTTACACAGAAAAGATGCATAATTCAACCATTTTGTTGAGTGTGAATGTCAATTTTTTCGCTTGACGGATTAACTATTCCGTTGAATATTTCCATAATGTCATGATATTTTGACTTTAATTTTTTGTTGAAAATATATCGCCAGTCGGAGGCGCGAAGCCTTACAAACTCGAAATAGTCAAACGATGCCATTGGGGCAAACCAACTCAAGATTGTTCCCGTCAGGGCAACATACCACGGCAGGGTACAAAACATCACTATTGCCCATGCGGCAAAAAAGAGAGGCCACAAATAGTGAATTATTCCAAATTTGACGGAATTAAGGAAGGCCCTGTCCTCAATTTTTGAGCACAAGTATCCGCATATCAACAGAATAGGGGAAGAGAGGCATATGGCGGCAACATAAATTGGTGTTACGACAAGCAGAAGGAGTGACTCCAAAATAATCGCCAAAATGGATTTATGGCTTGTCACAGCGTTTATACTGACTTTTGCTTTCGCCCTTTCGGAAATAAAAGCAGTGACTTTCTCAAAAAGTACGGTGGCTTGTTCCGGTCTCTCCGCTTTCATCCGTTCAACTTCGGAAATTGCAACTTTGTTGGCTGCCAATCTCTCGGTCAGATTGCGTTTGCAAATGGATCCGCTTGTCAGGCGTGCAATCTCCCATGTCGCGTCATAGTCTTCATTATCTTCGATATAAACAATAATTTTTGAAAGGGCATCGTGTACTAAGGAACGAATGTCCCCCATCATATCGTGTTCGCTGCGTTCAGGATGAGAGGAGATATATGCCGTAACATTAACAGGCTCGCCAATTTGCACAAGCAGGGTAGAACGGAGACGAAAATAATCTCCATATTCCAGGCCGACAGGGACAATATACATGGGTTTATCAGCCCCCATTTTATTGTAGTAGCCGTAAGCTATCCTGGCGACACCTTTCCCTATGGGTAAAAGAGAGTGTTTCGCTCTGTGGGTACCTTCCGGCATGATACATACTTTAACCTCTTTATCAAGTATATTAAGAGCCTGTTCTATCGTTTTTTCAGAATTTAGTACGGAACGAATACCGTCTCTGATTCTGTTTATTGGCAGTATTTTATAGAAAGTAAGAATCTTTTTGAGTAAAGGCTTCTTAAATACATCGGCACGGGCAATAAAAACTTTTCTCTCATGATTGATGGACAGTACCGCAAGTGCGTCCATTAAAGCATCGCAATGATTTGGGGCATACAGTACAGCCGCATCCTTTGGGATGCGCTCCCTGCCGACAAATTGTATCTTCCGGTATGCGCCCATATATGAATAATCAACATAGTAGCGCAAAAGGCCGTATAAATTGCTTGAATCTTCAATATTGTGCTTTTCTCGAGACATGCTTAGCCCTCCGTATTGTAGATAAATGAAACATTCCGCAGACTGAAAGACCCGAAATAATATGCCAGATGCCCCACCATGCGGTGATAAAGAGCATTCCGCCGTTCATCAAATCGGGAGGAAATATTTTAGGGTTGAATAGCAAAACAAGGCCCAACCCGGAATTCTGAATGCCGGTCTCGATGGTTAATGTTCTTCGGTCGGCACGTGCCAATTTAAAAGCGGAGGCCACACCGTATCCTAAAGAAAGAGCCAAGGCATTGTGAATGAGCACAATGAAAAATACGTACCAGATATATTGTAAAAACAAATGAAGATTGTTGCTAAATGAGAGTACGACCATCGCTACGAAAAAGATGATGGATAGATATTGCATGGGCTTTTTTAACTTCTTGGCAAATTTGGGAAAGAAGTGTGTTGTAAGCAAGCCGAGTATTAAAGGAATGCCGAGCAAAATAAATACAGTCGTGAACACATCCCAAATCTCAATGTGCAAGACTTGAAGAGCGCCTGCTGCGTGCTTGTTGAGGTATTTAACGTAAAAACCTCCCCAGAGGGCAAAATTTAGAGGCGTCATTATCGGGGAAAGTGAAGTGCTTATAGCTGTCAAAGAGACAGATAGCTCAGAGTTCCCCTTTGAAAGCTGTGTCATGAAATTGGAAATGTTTCCGCCCGGGCAAGCCGCTACGAGAATCATACCCATTGCCACCATCGGGGTAATTTGCTTATTGAAAATAATCACTAAACAATAAGTGAGAGCAGGCAAGAGAATTAATTGACAAATCGCGCCTAAAATGACGGATTTTGGCTTATAGAAGACACGCTTAAATATTGAAGGCTTAATTCCCAGGGCAACACCGTACATTACAAAGGCAAGAACGATGTTGATAATATCCATTCCTCCTCTCGAGAAATTGATCTTTACAGGGTCAAGGTTTAGTAGTTGATCGTACATTATTTATAAATAAAACGGCAAGATAACAAAAAGTTGCCAAAATATGGTAAAGAATATGTAAATTTGCAAATTAACGGCAGCCCAAATATTCAGAATATGTCATACACCATCATGTTTTACAACTTGGAAAATCTATACGATACGGTAGATGATCCGACAACTAATGATGACGAATTCACCCCAACAGGTGCAAAAAGATGGACCCAACCAAAATACCAAAGAAAATTAGATAACCTCAGTGAGGTTTTTTCGACAGTATCCAATGCATACGGAGGTTTCCCAGTTATAGTGGGGGTTTCCGAAGTGGAAAATGACACTGTCCTTGGGGATTTGGCTGCTAAAAGAAGAATGAACGGCGCGCATTACAAGTGGGTTCATTATGAGTCAAATGATGCACGCGGGGTTGATGTGGGGCTTTATTACAGGCCCGATAAATTTAAATTGGTTGGAAGTGAACCGGTGAAACTTGTTTTGCGAAGCGGAAGAGAATACATAGGCAGGGATATCTTGTGTGTCTGGGGGAAATTGGATGGGGAGATGTTCTGCTTCTATGTATGTCACTTCCTTTCCCGCAGGACGGGAGTGGATGCTTCGGCAGGTTTTCGCAGAGCGGGAGCAGAGACAGTCAGGGATCATGCAGCTGAGATGGGTAAGAAGTATCCGGGCATCAAAGTGGTTGTAATGGGGGATATGAATGACTGCCCTTCAGATGAGTCGCTTTCCATGCTGCTGCACGCCAAAAGAAATATACATCAGGTAGAGGAGGGAGAGTATTTCAATCCTTTCTGGATTCTTCAGGATATGGGTAAGGGGACAAGCCTTCACAATCATCACTGGAAGCTGTATGACAATATTATTGTAAGTCGAAATATGCTCGATATGACTGCCGGAGTAAAAGGTCTGAGGATTGTCAGGATAGATCAGCAGTTCTACGGCGAGATATTTTCCCGCAAGTTTATGATGCAGAGTGGGCAGCCTCGACGAAGCTACATTGGAAACAATTTTCAGAGTGGTTACAGTGACCACCTGCCGGTATTGATTAAAATTAATAACAGATAAATATGAGTGAAATAAGAGATATCAACCTTTGGGAGAGCGGCGAGCGCAAAATAGCGTGGGTAAAGCAGAACATGCCTCTTCTCAGAGGTATTGAACAGGACTTTGTTGAAGAACGACCTTTTAAAGGGATAAAATTGGCACTTTCAGTGCATTTGGAAGCTAAAACTGCCTATTTGTGCAAAGTGCTTGCTGCAGGCGGTGCCGAAATGTATGTAACGGGGAGTAATGTGCTTTCTACTCAGGATGATGTTGCCGCTGCTCTGGTAAAAGCGGGGCTGAATGTCTATGCATGGCATGCTGCTACTCCCGAAGAGTACAATCACCATTTGAGTTGCGTGATAGAGATCGGTCCGAATATTATTATTGATGACGGAGGAGATCTGGTCAATTTGATTCACACTCAATATCCTCAACTTATAAAGGATGTTATCGGAGGCTGCGAAGAGACTACTACCGGTATTCACCGCCTGGTATCAATGGCCAAGCGCGATGAGCTGAAGTTCCCTATGATGATGGTTAACAATGCCAACTGTAAATATCTGTTTGACAACAGGTATGGTACAGGTCAATCAGTGTGGGACGGAATTAACCGAACCACCAATCTTATTGTTGCAGGCAAAAATGTAGTTGTTGCCGGCTATGGATGGTGCGGGAAGGGCGTTGCTATGAGGGCCAAAGGACTTGGAGCGTCTGTTATCGTCACGGAGGTGGATGCTATCAAGGCTATGGAGGCTGTCATGGACGGATTCAAGGTAATGAAGATGGCAGAGGCTGCCAAAACAGGAGACTTCTTCATTACGGTTACGGGTTGCAAGGATGTTGTCACGAAAGAGGCTTTTGACAACATGAAGGATGGGGCAATCTGCTGTAACGCCGGACATTTTGATTGCGAGGTAAATGTCGCTCAGTTGAAAGCCATTGCAACGGAGACAAAAATTGCACGTAATAATATAGAGGGATACAGGATGAGCAACGGCAGATGGATCTATGTGATAGGAGAGGGTAAATTGGTTAATCTTGCCGCGGGAGATGGCCACCCTGCAGAGATTATGGACATGAGTTTTGCGATTCAGGCTTTGTGCGCAAGATATCTTGTCTCTACCAAGGGCAAGTTGCCGGCAACTGTGATTACTGTTCCTGAGGAGATTGACAGTTATGTGGCTCGCCGCAAACTGGAGAGCTGGGGGATGGAAATAGACACTTTAAGTGATGAACAGAAAGAGTATTTAGGGATTTAACATGTCACTGTTCGGTAATTTAATTTGGATTATATTTGGCGGACTTGAGGTGTCGCTCGAGTATGCTGTTGCAGGCATTGTGGCGTGTGTATCTATCGTTGGAATACCTTTTGGGCTGCAACTGTTTAAACTTGCAGTGCTGAGCCTTGTTCCTTTCGGGCAGCACGTGCAGCAGACTCAGCCACGTCAGATACCGGGGTGTCTTGCAACGCTGCTGAATATTATCTGGATATTTACCGGAGGTCTGATTATATCTCTTACACACATTATCTTCGGAGTTCTTTTATGTATTACGATAATAGGAATACCATTCGGAAGACAACATTTTAAATTAGTTTCATTAGCTATCTGGCCATTTGGTCGAAGACCTGAATAAAAGAATGTACAAACATATAATATTTGATATAGACGGTACCCTGCTGGATACCGAGAAGACGGGGGTACTCTCCCTGCAAAAGACGGTAAAAGAGATGCTCAACAAAGATATGAGCTATGATGAAATTTATCCGTATTTTGGGATACCGAGTCTTAAAGCCGTTAAAATGTTGGGGTTTCCTGATCTTGAGGCCGCAGCCTATCGATGGGAGGAGAATTTTCAAAGCATGATGCAGTATGTGACACCTTTCGACGGTGTCGAAGCGATGCTTAAGCAGTTGAAGGAGAATGACAAGCAGTTGGGTATTGTTACGTCCCGGTCGGAATTTGAATTTTCTTACGATCCTCATCTTAAGATTTGGAAGCAGTGGTTTGATTATATCGTCTGCTCGGAAGATTCACCACGCCACAAACCTTATCCTGATCCCATGCTTGCATATATTGACAAGTCGGGAGCTGTTCCGTCAGAGTGTCTTTATTTCGGCGATACCATTTATGACTTTCACTGCGGCAACGATGCAGGTGTGGATTTTGTTTTAGCGGACTGGAGAAATCGCGGTATGCAAGGTGTCCCGGCAAAGTACCGCTGCTCGAATGTGAAAGAAATGTTGCAGGTAATTTTCAAATAACAGCAATTATTTCTACTTTTGTGGAACATGAGACGCACTTTGTCATACATAATCTTTTTTGCCCTCTTTCTTGTTGTTTGCAAGTCGGCGGTAGTTTCGTTGGAGGATCGGACGGTAATTCCGGATCAGGTTGACATCGAGGTTGCCCTTTTGAGTGAATCCGACAATGTGCTTTCACATGATGATCTTAGCAAAGAGTTCACTGTTGTAGATAATTCTATCCAGGATGCTCCCATTACATTCAGGGCAAGATCGTTTCAACGGATACAGGCACAAGCGTCTCTTTTTCATCTTCATAAACACATTTTTACTCTCTGGAGAAGTGTCGCATACAGACCGTGTTTGGCTATTGCAGGCAAACACCTCTGTCTCGCTTTAGGGGTACTCCGTATTTGATAATTGATTTACTTATTTGTTTCTAATCAATTGATCGAAGTTTACATAAGGTAATTCCGATCGGTTGGTGTGTATTATTACAATCATCAAATTAACAATCAATTAAATACCAAAGAGTTATGTCTTCAAATACAATTGCTCAAAAAGCACAAATTACAAATACATCAGTTTTTTCACGTTTATTTTCTGCCGATAAATCAAAAAGACGTGTCAAAGAGATTTACTTCAATCCCACCAATAAAGCCAAAATAGCAGCCATTCTTGAAAAGCAGGATTTTAATGCTCTTTCCAAGATGGAAAAGAGCGAACACGGCTCACTGTTGAAAATAACTTTTACGCGAGACAGGAGTTATGTCGCTTTCCAGCTATTTGACTATGTTCCATATCAGTATGTCAAAAGTTCGCCCATGTATGAGTTTACAGACAATAATGCGGAGCATATTTATGCTCTTTTGACGGGTGCGCTGTTATAAGGAAAGCTGCGCTGACAGAAGAATTTTGTTATAATTCTCTATTGTCTTCTCATCGGGAGTATAGAAATCATTGGCGGCGATTTTGCCGCCAAGTTTCTCTATTTTATGATCACCTATTTTGTGGTAGGGGAGCAGTTCAATCTTTTGCGGTGCGGTTTTTAGTGTGCCGATAAATTGTGCAGTAGCTGAAATGTTCTTCTCTGTGGCATTTGCATTACCTATCAGGGGGATCCTTATCCAATATGGAACGCCCATCTGTGCAACAAGTCTTATGTTGGAAAGAATCAGCTCATTTGGGACCCCTGTAAATTTTTTGTGTAGAGAACTGTCTATATGTTTTATGTCAATTAAAAAAAGATCTGTCTCTGCTGCAATGCTTTTTACAATTTCCGCAGAGGCGAACAGAGAGGTGTCCACGGTTCTGTGAAAGCCTGCATCCCCGCATTTCTTAAGCAGACTCAGCAATGCTTCGGGATGAGACAGCGGTTCTCCGCCACTGAATGTTACACCTCCTCCGGACTGTTCAAAGAAGAGACGTTCCCCCTCCAATAGTTTCAAAACAGCCTCTTCATCAACGGGTCTGCCGCACATCTCCATTGCTTTTGAAGGGCACGCTTTTACACATGCCCCACATAATATGCATTTAAGACAGTCAGTAACAATTCCGTCCGGAGTCATTTGCAGGGCATTTTCCGGACAAGCCTCAATACAGGAGAGGCAACCGATACATTTTTTCTTGCTGTACATCTTTTGTGGCAAGGCAGACCGGCTTTCGGGATTGTGGCACCATGCGCATCTTAATGGACATCCTTTAAAGAAGATGCTTACTCTTATGCCGGGACCGTCATGGACGGCAAATTTTTTTATATCAAATATCAGCGACATATTAGAATGACTCGTTTGCGGTTCTCATTATCACATCATACTGTAAATCGGCATTCATGTCGTTGAAATAATCGCTGTATCCGGCAACCCTTACAAGAAGATCTCTATAATCTTCAGGGTGTTTCTGCGCATCTAACAGCGTCTTGGTATCAACAACATTAAACTGAATATGGTGGCCGCCGAGCATAAAATAAGTGCGGATGAGTGCTCCGAGCTTATTGATATCGTCGTCTGTTTTGAGCATGGATGGCAACATCCTGATATTCAGAAGTGTGCCTCCCGATTTGTCCTGAGCGAGTTTGCCGAGCGATTTTACAACTGCCGAAGGTCCATTGGTATCGGCACCATGTGAAGGCGAGGTGCCGTCTGAAACCGGTTTATTTGCAAATCTGCCGTTTGGCGTAGCTCCGGTAATCTTTCCAAAATAGACATGACATGTTGTTGAGAGCATATTAAGGTGATAACATTCCCCTTTGATATTTGGTTTTCCCTCTATGGCATCTCTGAGATCATTGAAAAGCCTGACAGCTATATCGTCAGCTTCTTTGTCGTCATTTCCAAAAAATGGAGTATTGTTAATTATGTACTGACGTAACTTCTCATATCCCTTATCCTGACTGAAATTGCTCTTCAGAGCCTCCATTATTTTGCTCATAGAGAAGGTTTTATCGTCGAATACGTGCTTTTTCAACGCTGACAAAGAATCTGTAGTGGTACCAAGACCTGTGCATTGTATGTAGCTTGTATTGTAGCGTGGGCCGCAGTTATAGTAGTCTCTGCCTTTGGCAATGCAGTCATCTATAAGTACCGATAGAAATGTAGCTGGAGCGTATTTGGCAAACATACTGTCTATATAATTATTCACCCTCATTTTCATATCGGTAAAATAGGCAATGTTTTTCTTGAATGCCTCATAGAGACCTTCGTATGTCTCAAAATCTTCTGCCTTTCCCAATTTCAAACCCAACTGTTTACCGCTTAACGGGTCTAAGCCGTTATTTAGAGTCAGTTCCAGGATTTTGGCGGTATTTAGATAACCGGTAAGCAGATATGCTTCTTTTCCAAAGGCACCGACTTCAATACAACCGCTGCAGCCTCCTTCACGTGCGTCTTCCAGAGATTTGCCTTGATTGACAAGTTCCCGTACGTATGTGTCGGGACTGAAAACAGAAGGATATCCGAATCCTTTACGGATAATTTTTGCGCCTGCTATCAAAAATTTGTCGGGGGTTACTTTAGAGATATGAATTGAGGTGCCGGGCTGCAATAGGTGAACCTCATTGATTACCTCAAGCATGAGGTAAGAGACCTCGCTTACACCGTCTGTGCCGTCGCTTTTAATACCGCCGATGTTTATATTGGTAAAGTCGTTGTATGTTCCGCTCTCCTTTGCGGTGATACCCACCTTTGGAGGTGCCGGCTGGTTATTAACCTTGATAAAGAAGCACGACATAAGCTCTTTTGCATGATCGCGTGTGAGAGTGCCTTCTGCAATCTCTTTATCGTAGAAAGGGGCAAGGTGCAGGTCAAAATGCCCCGGGTTCATTGCATCCCAGCCGTTAAGTTCGGTAATTGTGCCTAAATGAACGAACCAATACATCTGTATTGCCTCCTGAAATGTTCTTGGGGCATGAGCAGGAACCCACCTGCAGGTCTTTGCTATATTTCGTAACTCGGCCACTCTTTGTGTCAGTCTGTCTATCTCAGATTCGCTGTCGAACATATTGTCGGCCAACTCTTTTTCCAGATCGTCTGCCATTTCGTCCGCGAGTTCTGCATGTCTTTCTGCAAACAATATTACAGCATCGCAGGAAATCGCCATTCCTGTAAGTTCTTCCTGTTTGTCTGTCGCTTCAGGATCATTCAGAAAATCCAGTGAGGCAAGATGCTTCTGAATTTTCCTTTTGAAATCGAGCATACCGGTTGTATAAATCTTTCCGTCAAGTGCGGTATGACCGGGGGCACGCTGTTCCATAAATTCGGTAAAGACGCCGCTTTCGTATGCTTCTTTCCACTCTTTGGGAACGTGACTGAATATGCGCTCACGCTGTGTACGTCCCTCCCAATAAGGGATGACCTCCGTTCTGTATTGTTCTATATCTTCGTCTGAAATGTAGTATGGCTGTAATGTTCTGCTTTTAAGCACCTGTAAATCTTCTACGCTGTGACATGTAAGTTCAGGGAATGTTGAAACGGCTTTGGGCTTTGGCCCTCTTTCCCCGACAATCAGTTCATCCTCCCCTATATATATTGTCTTTTTCTTGCATATTTCATAAAAATTCATGGCTCTTAAAACCGGAATCGGGTATTTGCCGTAGTTGTTTTTATAAAACGCAGTCTCGATCAATGCACGTTCTATACTTAAAGAGGGAACGGCTTCGTATGATTCTTTTCTTAATCTATCTATTCTTGGTGTCATGGTAAATCTTATTATTTGCTTTTATGCATATTTTTATAAAAGAATTCAAATATTTTTCTGGTGACATAGTCATCTCCAAGGTTATGTGAATAACCGGGTAAATAGAGCTGCTCAAAATCTTTGTCAGCTTTAATAAGTGCATCAACAACTTGCAGCGTTGAGGTTGGATCCACATTATCGTCCAGTTCTCCATTAATTAGCAACAGCTTTCCTTCAAGACGATATGCATTGTCAACGTTGGATGATTCCGAATACCACGCTCCTATCGGATAGCCCATCCATTGTTCGTTCCACCAGATTTTATCCATTCTGTTATCGTGGCAGCCACACAGTGCAACTCCAACTTTATAGAAGTCATTAAAGAAGAGCAATGCGGCTAATGTGCTCTGCCCTCCTGCCGAATAGCCGTAAATGCCTACCCCTTCTGAAATATCCATCGATTTGTGTTTTGCAGCGGCATCTGTTATCCATTTTATTCTGTCAGGGAATCCTGAATCTTTAAGATTCCTCCAGCATACATCATGGAATGCTTTTGAGCGATTATTTGTCCCCATGCCGTCTATTGTTACAACAATAAATCCCAGTTTCAGCAGTTTGGAGAATCTTGTATAAGCATAAAAATCTTTTAGAACAAAGGAATCGTGCGGACCTGCGTAGATATATTCTACTACCGGATACTTTTTGCCTGGCTTGTAGTTGAAAGGGAAATAGATGTTACCCCAAATATCCGTTTCGTTGTCTCGTCCTTTGCTGACAAATACCTCAGGATATTGCCAGCCGGTTTTGACAAGCTCGGAAATGTCAGCCGACTCAAGACACATGACTATTGAACCGTCTGCCGCCGAACGCAGTGCCGATTTCTGAGGTGTGTCCGGACGCGAGTATTTGTCTATAAAAAACTTGTAATCGGATGAAAACAGTGCGGTGTGATTCCCGTTTTCCGGTGTAAGGTCTGTGAGGTTGGTTCCGTCTAAATTCATTTTATAATAATGAATGTTGTATGGGTCTTCTTTCTCATTTTTGCCGTTGCCGTAAAAGAGAATTGTACCGGCCTCTTCGTCGATGTCCAAGATTTCTCTTACAACCCATTCTCCCTTTGTGAGCTGCTTGATCAGAGTACCGTCTGATGCCTCCACCAAATACAGGTGCCTCCAGCCATCTCTTTCTGAAGACCAGATTAGCTCGTCAGATTGTTTCAGATAATCTGCAGTGGCGCGATAATAGTCTATAAAAGTAGGAGACTGTTCGTCAACAATAATTGTTGCATCTCCGTTTTGTGCGTTTATATCTATGATTTGATATACCTGATGCCCTCTTTGATTGTATTCAATTGTGAAGGCTTTAGAATCTTCCCTCCATCTTCTGAATGAGAGGTAGTACTGATTTATGTATGGAGTTATGTCAATTGCGATTTGTGCGCCCGTCTGTACATCAAACAGCGCAGGCGTATAGATTGGAATTGCATCGCCGGGCTTGTAATAATTTCTCCATTGGAGAATCGGCTGCTTTTGATTTTTAGGAGAGGATTCAATCAGAGGTATCTGATGCATTGGAGTGTCGTGCTTTTTGATGGCGGCGATTTTCTTGGAGTCGGGAGACCAGTAAATCTCTACATAATCGTCATTTTTTGCACCGTCAAAACTCAACTGCTTCTCTCCAATCCAGACATTGTGGTCTTTCAAAATTGCTTCGCTCTTTCTGTCAGGCGATATTAAGACGGTTGTAGCCTCTTTTCTCGGTTCGTTCTTTTTATATAATTCGTCGTATGTCTCTTTGGTTATTTCATCTTTCTTGCTTGTCAGAGCATATACGCGGTAAAATTTTTCACCTTCGCTGCAGCGGTTTTTATATATAAATGATGTGGAATCTGTCCATTGGGCTCCGTCGCATTCGCCGTGAACGAGCTCTTTGATTTTTTTTAGCGAATCCAAACCATGATATAACGCTTTAAAATCCTGTGCATTAGCACTAAAGCACATAATGCAGGCAATTATTATTAATATTAAATGTTTCATTTCTGTCTTAGTTGTTCTACGTCTTCCGCTTTTCTTGAGATATATTTACCTAAGATTCTGTGGCCTGTCTCTGTAATCAGGTAATCCTCTTCATTTCTCAATCCACCGAAATTCTTCCATTTTTCAACCTCGCTGTAATTGATGAACCGGCTGAATTTGTTTTCAGAATGCCACAAGTCAATAAGTGTCGGGATAAAATATATTCCCGGTTCAATTGTAAGCACAAAGCCAGGTTCCAGCTCTCTTGCCAGTCTTAGTGATTTTATTCCGAATAGAGTGGATTTAGGCACTCCATTATAGCCGACCCATATTTCGCCCAGATTCTCCATATCGTGAACATCCAGACCCATCATGTGTCCCAAACCGCATTGGAAGAAGAGAGCATGTGCACCGGCAAGAACTGCTTCCTGAGCGTCTCCTTTCATAAGGCCTATGCCTTTCAGTCCTTCCACAATTGTGCGGCATGCAAGATAATAGACCTCTTTAAAAGGTGTGCCGGGGGTTAAGGCGTCAACAGCGGCATAATGGGCTTTGTATACGATATCGTATATTATTCTTTGCTCTTCGCTGAAATGCGTTCCTATGGGAATTGTAGTTGAGATATCACCGCAATAACCACTTGGCAATTCTGCTCCTGCATCCACAAGCAGCATTCCGCCGCTTTTTAATGTGTTGTCATAGGAATGATTGTGAAGTGTCTCGCCATGAGTTGTGCAGATAATCGGGAATGAAAGGAACCCGCCATTTTCCAGAGCAGTCTTATGGACAATGGCCATAACTTCGCGCTCTTTCATTCCCGCCTGAGCTGCAACCATTGCATTATAGTGCATTTGGACGGATATTGCTGCTGCTTTGTCTATTTCCTCAATCTCTTCTGCACTCTTGTGATTTCTAAGATCAACGACAGCTTTTACGAATTCTACAGATTGTCTCTCTTTCTGCTGTTCCGGTTTAATATTCAGCAACGCTTCAAGTTTTAAAGAGTGTTCTGCTCTGTATGGAGGGAGGTAATGTACGGTGCGGTTCTGTTTCAGGGCTTCTGTCAGGTACCCCGATAATTTTGAGAGAGGCATTGTCTCACGTACCCCGACAGCCTCTGCTGTCTCTTTTACTGTAGGTAGCGGTCCTGTCCATACTATGTCATCGATTGTAAGGTCATCTGCAAATACGATTTCGCGGTTATTGTCGATGTCAATAATGGCTGCGGCTGATGCCTTTTTGCTGAAGTCAAAGAAATAGAGAAATGTGGAGTCCTGCCGGAAACGGTATTGATTGTCGGCGTAATTCATTGGAGATTCGTCGTTTCCTAAAAATAAGAGGATACCTTTGCCTATGTCTTTTTTTAGCGCGTCTCTGCGTGCCTGATATATTGATTTTTCAAACATGATATTTATTTTAAATTATTATTGATTCTAATGGTTATAATACACCCAACGAACGGGAATAAAAATTTCCGTATAGTTTG
>Ga0265294_10006580_pt1 | contig 13928 bp, 4 predicted proteins | sample MunlanPumphouse3_FD_192504 | JGI IMG/M metagenome (GOLD analysis project Ga0265294, IMG submission 192504) | Groundwater microbial communities from a municipal landfill in Southern Ontario, Canada - Pumphouse #3 | ecosystem: Environmental > Aquatic > Deep subsurface > Groundwater | place... | reverse complement strand
CCGTTCTCACTATTGAAATTGTGCAGGATCAGATCCAATTTGTTCAGGCTGGCTGAAGCGGTAGAGATCAGGCTCATCATTCCGATGGGATCCTCACCCCGCTGAATCAGGCTGAGATCCAGATATTCTTCGGCCCGGGAAGGGATGATTAAGAGGCTCTTGCTGCCCATCAGGCTGTCTTCGATGATGAATCTGCTGCCCACGGGTGGCTTGATGCCAATATCGATCTTACCCGATACCAGGATACCGTCTTCATGCAGGCTTACACTTTTGATGCGCCCGGCTTCCATGCCCCGGTACATGATCTTATCCCCTACTTCCAGACCCATTACATCGGAAAAATGTACTCTCATATCCTGCTGACTCTTCACTGCCAGACGGTTTGTGAACCACAGATATGAAAACACCAGGATAGCCAGGATCAGAATAGTCCAGATCCCTGTCTTGATGCGGGTGCTACGTAATTTGCTGTAGAACTTTGCCAAGCTGAGTCTCCCTATGTCTTTAGTTTCTTTTTCTCTGCTGCAGGAAAGAGCACATTGTTCAGGATCAGGCGATAGCCCGGGGAGTTCTTGTGCAGATCCAGCAGTGTTTCAGGATCGCCAACCATATGTTGGTAATCTTCGGGGTCGTGACCACCGTAAAAGGTGAATGTACCCTTACCCACATTGCCATGAATATATTTTACGTCGTTTTGACCCGGCACCTCTGCCAAAATAATCACACTCTTCTTTACTTTGTCCCGGAAAAATGAAGTTGTCTGCCCCAAAAATCCATTGATGACATTGGTATGGCACTGGGTAAGCATGGTGGGCACGGGGTCGTATTTGGCCGAAAAATCAAAGAGCTGAAAATAGTCCCCCTCAGCTCCGCGCAATCTGCTGTAATCACTGGCATCGATATCCGAAAACTCATATTCAAAGGGATTGGGCTTCAGTCTAAAGTTTTCGAAGGCAAAGCAGCGGGAATAATCCAATTTACTTTGATAGCCGGGATCGATTCCATCGCCATCAATGGCGGCATCCACGATGTCCACGCCATGGGCAGCAAGAGCGATATCATAGCTATCCGTGGCTGCACACATGGCAAAGAGGAAACCTCCGCCCTGCACAAAATCGCGGATCTTCTCCGCTACGGCATGCTTGAGCTGCCAAACCTTGTCAAAGCCATGCCTGGTAGCCATGCTCTCATTGATGCGCACATCATCTTTGTACCACTGAGCATTGCGATAGCTGCCATAGAACTTGCCGAATTGCCCAGTAAAATCCTCGTGGTGCAGATGTAGCCAGTCATAATCCTTCAAGCTTCCGGCCAATACTTCTTCATCCCACATCCGCTGATAATCTATCTCGGCATATTCCAGGGCCATGCTCACCGCATCATCCCACGGCAGAGTATTGGGGGGAATATAGACGCCTATTTTGGGTTCCTTTTCCAAGGTTACGGCCTCCATATTTGCCTCCTGAATCTGGGTCAGGATATCCCCGATTTGGGCGGATGATACACTTTCATAGCTCACTCCCCGAATATTGCAAAGGGCAATCAGCTCCGCCGTGGAAGGCATCAAAAAGCTCCCCCCACGATAGTTTAAGAGCCACTTAACCACATGCTGATCCTGCAAGGCACGAAACGCCACCCCATAAGCTTTGAGATGGTTGCTCTGAGCTCGATCCATGGGGATCAGCAATTCGGCATTCAGCGTCGTGGCCGATAGATATACTATCAGCAGCAAAGCCCAAGCCCAAGGTGCAGGAAGGCTTATCTTGCGCATCAAAACTCCTCTGATAATCTGTCTTTTATGTCGATAAGGCATTTTTTGTAATTAGCTTGAATCAGGCTTTGTGCTGTCAAGGAAAATCTTTGGAGGCTATCGTTTACCTTGCCAGGATAAGACTTTGTTCCCTCGCATCCGCAATAGATCAGGGCTCAAATAACAGGCTGTTCAGCCCCATCTGCGCAATCATCCGGGGCTCATACTGACATCTTGGCTGTCCATCTCTGTCCCGGCTTACAGGAATTGGCATATCCTTTGGAATCAGGCCATAAATGAACTTTGAGGCGCGCTCATCAGCGAAAGTATTGATCAATGTATCCCCCATCTCAAGCGCTGCACCACATACAAAATCCTCACTGGCCACACTGGCAAAATCCGTGCTGATCAAAGTGGCATCCAGGAGGGTGGCTGCTTCCGGAGGAATCAATTCACAGAGCTGGTGAATCTTATCTTCCCCCACGCGCAAAACTCTCAGAACTTCGGCATAAATGCCCGCGGGTGTCCAGGATCGATACTCGGTAAAGGGCAGAATCCTGTAGTCCGGCAATTTGTGGTGCAGGTATTCCAAAAGTGCAGGATGCTTGCTCTTGCTCATAGCTACTATTACCTGCTTTGTCCCCGCCAGGGTTTTGGCCCTTAGTCCCGGTGAAAACTCATGTACAAGCTGCAGCAGCAGTTCTGGGGATAAGTCGCTCTGATCAAAGGGAATATAGCCGGAGCTGATATCAATTTTATCGGCAATTTGACCAGTGTTACGGGTTAAATGTGGTGGGAAGTCAAAGAGAGCTTTCAGCTCCCGGTAAGACTTGAAATAGTACTCATTACAGGCAAAGCGTTTGGCATCCGGATGGCCAAAATCGATGCCCCTGCGGATACAATGCAAGGCATCAATGGCCAGGGAATCCTTGCCCTCCAGATAGTGACAGTCATTGCTTGGCACCACCGGTATCCTGGTTTGATAAGCCATATTCAGGATTTTGTTCATGGCCAATGCTTCCTTGGGTAATCCGTGGTTCTGGATTTCGTAATAAAAATCCTCGCCAAAGACCCCGCGATACCAATCCGAAACCTCCCTGGCTCGCGCGTCCTTACCTTCCAATAGCAGAGTGCTGAGTTCACCCACCACGCTGAAAGACATGCAGATAAGATCGTGAGCATGGGCTTTTAGCTGGGCTTTCGTAATCCCTGGAGCCAGAGGATCATGCTCAAAAGCCAGACTGATCAGCCGACAGAGATTTGCATAACCCCTACTATTCCTGGCCAGCAAGATCACCGAAAAGGCCCTGCCATCCCCAGGAAGGTTTAGCACCTCAATCTCCAATCCGATTATGGGTTTGATCCCTGCTTTGATGCACTTGCTCCACAATCTTGATACTCCCGCCACACTATTGCGATCCGTGATCGCCACTGCCGGCATCTTGAGCTGCTCTGCCCTTTGTACCAGCCTATCGATAATGCATGCTCCATCAGACCAACTAAACTCACTGTGAACGTGTAAATGCACAACTGTCATCCTTATCCTCGCTTAGTAATTGCCTGTGCTAAAAACCCCATACACAATCCGGTAGAAATCTGGCAATAGCGGTTTGATTCATATGGCTTCCCGCCCTAATTAATACAATATTTAACTGTGAAACAAGATCAACCAGTAGCGGTATTCGGTCAACAACTTTTTGCTTGGCTGCTTGTCCCGATCCTGGTAAGTATCCGGTACTTAACCCAGATAAGGCTATGGCCCCAGCTGCCTGTTACTGGATGGTTTGGACACAAAAATGCCGGACACCCGCAACAGGCATCCGGCTTTATGGATAGTTCTAAGCAGGTTAGCGGTTCGTTACAGCACTCACTTTGAAGAAAGTGGCGGATGGTTCCATATCCAGAAAGATATAGGTATTCTGCACAGGAATGGCCTGCCATGATGCCGCATCCGGGCTGTTGCCACAGTAAACTATATAGGATGCAGCGCCGGGCACTTCATCCCAGACCAGGGTGTAGTATCCTGCACTGGGGATGATGCGCACATTCTGCGGGATTATCAGTGCTGGATTGATATACTCGTAGCATCCGATATCCGGCAGATTACGCAGATTGCCTTCGATATCAACGAGCACATCCGGCAGCAGAACACCCGCGTCGATTGCTTCAGAGCTGCTCTGTAGCACATATTCTCCAGTTTGGAGTAGCGGGTCGGCATACAGGGAGTTATTGTCCATAGTGGCGCTCTGATACGCTGTAATGTCCATCAAGGATGCACCACCCAGTTTTACCGGAATGCCGCTCGCACTATAATAGATATTATTACTCAATGTCCCAATATCGCCAAAGCTGTTGAACGCTGCTGCGATCCCACTGGCGGCCACAAAGATATTGTTCCTGGCATCCAGGCCTTCGCTTTGGTTGCCATGGCTAAAGGCAGTATGATTGCTATTGGTACTTGTGCTCACCACTGTGTTATGATACATTCTCACATTGGGAGTACGGTAAAAGTACAGGGCAGAAGTGCCGGAACTCCGCATATAGTTATTGAAGTAATCCTGGCTCCCCGTGCTTTGCGAAATGGGAGAGATATACACAGCATAGTCTGTAGCGCTACAGAGCTCATTGCCTTCAAGCAAGAGGGAATTGATATTGGAAATACTCAGCGCATTGCTTGAGCTGTGAATCACATTGCTCAGGATCTGCGCTTCTGCCATTTGGGCCAGGGAAAAGCCGATATTGGTCTGATCAATGTTGTTGTTCTGAATCAGGTAGGATCCATAGCTGGTATTATCATAGATGTAAATGCCATAGCCCTGACTCTGCACGGTGTTGTGCTCAAATACAAAATCCCGCATTGAAGCATTGTAGCCATACAGCGCGGAGGCATTTGAGCTATTTCCTCCGGCGCCATAGAAGATGCAGTTTCTGATCTGCAAAGCTTCATTGTATATATTCAGGCTCAAGGCTGTGCCAAATTGAGGATTTGCAGTGGTGAAGATGATATTCTCAAAGCTCAGATTCTGAGTGCCGGTAAGCCGCAGGATGTGATTATCACTGCTTGAGGCTGCGGTATAGGTAAACACCACATCACCCTCTTCTGAGCCGATGACCTTTACCCGGCTGCCGTTATGGGTTCCCGGAATATGTCCCAGATCCATATTCAGGCCATATGTTCCCGGAGCTACCAAAACAGTAACATGCCCTGCTACGCCCCGCTTCATCAAGGCATTGAAAGCAGCTTCCGGATCTGCGTAGGTGCCAATGCCGCCCACGATGACGTTTGAGATGATGGGAGCTCCAGCATCAATGATAACATTGGCCCCAGGATCCGTTCCAGCACCTGAGGACCAGGGAATATTGTCGATATCGGTATCAAAAGTAGTGATCAAGCCACGCATTCTGAGATAAGAACATTCATTATAGCCGTTATCATTGGTCAGGGCATTGGCAAAAGTACCGGTAGGATCATTTAGTTGCTGGGTGATCAAAGCAAACGGGCGGTAGTATGTTCCCAGATATTGCCCCAGATCACTCCTATTGCTGTAGTAAGCATTGCTCTGCCAGGTAAGATCCGAGGAAGACAAAACACGCAGAGCATAGCCTTTCTGCGGGGCGGAGATCACATTATTGATGATGTTCATTTGGCTGCAATTGCTCAGATAGAAAGCAGAGCCCGTATCTGTGCTGCCGTTCATCTCAGCCACCAGGGTATTGTGCACTACATCTACCAGATTGCCATCGTAGATGTAAAGAACGGGAACCGCGCAAACGGAATTGTTCAGATATACGATGTTCTTGTATATGCCAAATACATTTTCACTGTCTAAGCCCTGAATATGGTGTAGCTCTACACAGGCATTGCCGCTGCCAGTGGAATTCGTGATCAGCTTGTTGCGGTAAATGCCTCCTTCCCCATCCACATTGTACAGATAGATAGCCTCGGTAAAATTGTTCATCTGATTTGCCGAGATCATCACCCGGGAGGCCCGGTAAATCACTACGGGATAGCTTACTGAATTGAAGCTATTGGCGCTAACAATGATATTCTGATAGTGGTTAGCGTCATAATTGTCCCCATTGATATACAAGCCATAGCCGGGATTTGAGAAAGTGGATTGCATGATGGTAAGGCCATCGCCAAGGCTGGTACCGGTATGGATGGCAGTACTGATGCTGGTGGGAAGATCAAAGCCCATATAGGAAAAGATGATATTTTCACAGCGTCCCTGGGTGCTAAAGAACTGCACTGGAAGGGTGCTGGAAGAGCTTTGCATATTCATGAAGGTGAAGGCCACATTGTGTACAGCGATCAGCTTCATAAAATAATTGTCTGCTGCTGTACTACCGGTGGGATTGATGGTATAGCTGCCATCGCCGCTGAAACTGAGCATCCATTCTTCGTTATCGGAAGGGAAGTATTTCAGCTGGTATCCCCCATCATAAGTGCCGGGGGCAAGCTGGATATTTACAGAGCCATCGATGCCGTGGTAGTGCAAAGCAGCCAAAAATTCTTCCAGACTGGGATAATCTGCTTCGGCACTGCCCACGCTGTAAGTGCCGGAAAGGGGGTCCAGATCGTTTATCCCACTTTGCTGCTGAGCCCCGATATCCCAGGCCCCGATTCTGGGGTTGCCTGCAAGATCATCGGAAAACTCACTTCTGGTGCTACCGATAGCCCGCAGATACTGGCTGTGAATCTGCAGATCATCATCCCAAAGAGGGTTGTATCTTACGCTGTGGACGTTGCTTTCGGGATATGCATCCTGCATGGCGGAGATTGAAGTGTATAGCTGACCAAACTGAACCAGGTAGTTCCCTTCTGTGTAATAACAGTTGTAATCTATCACAATGCTGGGATCTGGGTTGTAGTATGGGATTTGAGCGGCCAGACCCAGGTTACATACGAAAATATTGTTCACAATGTCCACATTGGGGGCCGTTTGGTACCAATAAAAAGCTGAGCTATTATCATTTGTGTTTTGCACATAGACGGAGTTGTTCAGCACATTGCACTCACCTCCGCCAATGGTGATACCGCTACCGGAACCGGTGATCTGCACAAAATTGTTGGCGATTAGATTACGCTGATCCATGCTCGGGGAATTGGAAATGTAAAAGCCGCCACTAGACGAGAGCACCCGGTTGCGCATGATATTGCAGCTTATGGAACCATTGCTTATGATGGCGTAATGAGTGATACCCTCAAAAAGGTTATCTCCTATATAGGGAAATTGGGTCTGAGAAAGCTGGATGCCATTATAGATGTTGCTAAAACTGCAAGCGCTGATTTCCAAATCTGTACCATAAGCATAGATACCTAACGCATTTCCGTTAAAAACACTGGCTACAACCTTGATGTTCGTAGTCACTTCATCCTCGATGGCGATGCTGCATTTATTGTTTGGATAAGTTCCGGAATATATTGGAGCAGAGAAATTGCACCACCTGAAAGTGATATCTTTGGCATAGCTATTGATCCCGATGATGTTACTGATTTCGCTTGACTCGGTGCTAAAATTGATCCTCTCGATCAGCATATATTGGCTGCGATACAAAGCCAGCACATAATTTGCCGTAGCACTTTGTGCTGAATAGCTGATCGTAGGGTAGGTAGCGAGATCTGAACGAAGGGTAACAATGCGATCCTGCCCGGAGCCGGGAATGCGATCAAATGCAATCTGTTCATTGTATGCAGCATCGACCAGGTTTCCCGTAACCGCAGCAATGATCCCCCGGAACGAAAGAGCATAACTGAAATCGCTGATAGTCTCAAAATCTTCGCCTTGACCGATGTTGTACGTACCTCCTTCCAGCCTGGTCATCCCGGGATCGCTGCTGAACTCCCAACATCCAGGATCCGGAGCAGTCGTGCTTCTGGGAGTGCCAGCAATATCCTCCGCGATCTGAACATAGGGGCCATAGTTATCCAGCCTGGGAGCAGAAGTGTGCAGATCCGCATCCGTGAAATGAGGGTTGTAATCCAGATTATTGAAACCAAACAGGGCATTCATCTGGTCTATATCCAGGTAAGAGGTATTTAGTTGCTTACCCAGATAGCTTCCCCTGCTATAGAGATTGTTGTACTCCACGGTATTGGGATCCGAATTGCTCTGATCCACGTTGCTGAAGAATAGAGCATATCCGGTTGCAGTATTGATCAGCATATTCTTTCTCAAGGTGTTGCCACTGCCACCCAGGTAGCAGGCTATACTGCGGCTATCAGCGGAACTCAGCTCCACCGAGTTGTGTGCAGCATAAATATCCTCACACTGGTTCAGTACCAGACCATAGGCTTCTACCGATCCATATCCCCCGTACCAGTTGTAACCGCTTACAGTGATCATATTGTTATAAACATTCGGTGTGCTGCCCGGATCAACAGGATCACAGCCGACAAAAGCCATCCCCTTTGCCCAGGCATGTATGCGGTTTTTACTCACATCCAAAGAACCGGAAAGGCTGGAGGCACCAAATCCGACATTGGCATCATGCATCTGATTGTTGTTATAAGAAAGATTGTGAACTTGCTTCAGATAAACTCCGTAGTACCCACCCTGATGGATGTTTGCATAGATGTCCCAATCGGAGAAAAGCGCTGTGGAGTTTGAAGCATTTATCGTAATGTGATAGCCGCCATCGAAGAATTGATTGAAGCGAATCTGAACATCATCAGCGTCATTGGAGCCTTCACATTGGAAATATAGGGATTCATTGTTATCGCTAGAGATGCCAAAATTGAAGAACCGGTTATTCTGAAACAGCAAATCATTGCTGTTCCCGACCACCATGATGCTGCGTGCATAGGTTCCAGTAGGTGCAAAATCAAGGTTGTCAATCACCACATTATCGGTATCATGAATCCTGATAATGAAATTGTTACTATTATCTGTGGCATTATTGCCAAGCACCACTTCGCCGTTGTCATTGGTAAGCGCACTGATCAATAGATTGTATCCGGATAGATCCAGATCATCAATATCATAAGGCCCGGTGTAGGTACCGGGATTGAAATACAATTGCACGTTTCCAATTACATTAGCCGCGTGTAATGCCACAATGGCATCATCCAGATCTGCATAATCTGCAGCCGTGCCTCCGATATAATAAGGCCCCTGCATCGTTGTCTGCCCATACAGTATACAGGCTATAAACATCAGTGAGATAAACATCACTTTGTGCATACTATTCTCCTGTTTCTTTTATGTTTCTGTGGATTTGTAAGCGCCAACCGCCATTTATCCAAGCTATTGTCCACGAGCTTTGAAGCCGGGAAATTAGTCAAGTGCTCAGATTCATACAGAAGAAAGATCGCAGAGCTTTGTCACGTGTAAATAAAGTAAGATATTTGAATAAACAATAGGCTAACAATTAGTTAAACTGTGGATACATTTCCACACCCTACCTTTAGTAAAACTCGATTTGCGAGACCGGTCTTAAGCTTTGGATAAAGGATTTCTATAGCGCTGGCAGTGAAAATAGCAGGATATTCAGTGCCTCTTCCCCATCCTCATCCCAAAAATAGAACTTATGTTGCTTCAAAAGCGGCAATTGCTTACGCATCGTGGAAGGCAGAGTGAGACGGATCAGTTTACGCGAACCAAAGAAGTATTGCAAATATGGAAGATCAACGCTTATATCCTCTGGAACATCCGAAAGCAGTGTAATGCAGCGCTCTCCCTCGGAACCAATGAGATACAAAGCTCTTTTTGCTTTGAACACGGTAGCATGCTCTCTGATATAGGGCAAGGATTCTTCTGTACTATGCACCACATGCCAGTTCAAGGGCAAATGCTGCGGATAGTGCAAAAAGATTTCCATACCATAATCCTGCACAATCTCAGGTTCCTGGGTGCGCACTACGCCGCGGCGTTCCAGATTATAATAAGCAGTCAGTAATTTGGAGCCCAACCTGGCAGTGATAGCCAGACTCTCAGTATTCTTGTAATAAGTGCAGAACTCGTATTTCAGCTCCGGCTGCTGCTTTTTCAATGAGGCTGCAAAATGAAAGAGCTCACGGTTCATCAGCTTTGCAATACCTTTACCCTGATAGCGGCGATGCACTCGCAGACCCTCAAACCACAGCACATGATCCGGAAAACGGGTAAGCTTCAAACAGGCTACCACTTTGCCATGATATTCACATACAAAGAACCAATCCTCGCCAATCCAGCGATCCAGAATTTGTGGCAGATAATCATGTCCACCCCAGATCCCACGTGAGACATCGATCAGGTCTTCACGATCTGAGGCTTGGGCCAGGCGTACTATGCAATCTTCAATCTTAAACATATTTACCAGATCAAGGTTTATGAATATCTGGTCAAGAGAAATCTACAGGTAAAAAAAAACAGAACATAGTCCAGGCAAACGAAAAAAGGGCTGCATAAAGCAGCCCTTGATATGTTGTGTAACGCTTATTGCATTACTTCATCATGATCATTTTCTTGGTAGAGCTATACTTGCCGGCATTCATCTTGAAGTAGTAAACACCGCTGGATACAGCGCGACCGTTATCATCTGTACCATTCCAAACCACAGTGTGTTCACCGGCTTCTTTCACGCTCTTAACCAGATTGCGAACTTTCTGGCCTTTCACGTTGTAGATTTCGATGGATACAGGAGTATTCTCCCGTACGCTGTAGCTGATGGTAGTGGTAGGATTGAAGGGGTTCGGATAGTTGCCTTTCAGGGTGGTGGCGAGCACCGGGGTTACGGGGTCTTCGCCCGCGCCCGAACCGGTAATCTTTACGTCATCAACCATGAAGATGAAGGCATCACTGGAAATGCATTGAATCCCTACGCGGATTTGCTGACCTTCATATGCACTGAGAGAGTAAACAAACTCAGTCCATTCGGTAGGAGCTTCCACATGGGTTGCGCCACTGATGATAGTGAAGTCTGCGGGATTGGTACTACCCGTGGACACGCCAACCTTGAAGCGTTCAAGGCCATAATCTGCAGTGTAGGATTTTGCCCAGAATCTGAGTTCACCACCACCGGGTATTGCAGGAGTCATCATCCAGTCATTATTGGGAGGTGTGGTAGCAGCAAAGCAAGCGGCATATTTGTCGCCAGTATGAGCTGCAGCATCTTCCACGGCTGGAGTGGTAGCACTGGGATTGAAGACGATATAAGCCTGGGGATCATAAGCTCCGGGCCAGGTGATGCCGCTGAAGCCATAGGTGCCAGACATATCAACATCTACCAGTACCCACGGATCGAAGGTGAGGCTGAAATCTGCATAGGTTTCAAAGCCATCTTCGAGGATGGTTGTGCTAGCCGGAAGTTGGAAGTTCACAGTGGTGGTCTGACCTGTTACCACTACTACGCCATCTTGAGTAACGGATGAGTAATTCGGGTGACTGGCAGTTACGCTGTGAGTTCCCTGAGCTACGTTCATCAGGCTGTATGCGCCGCTGGCGTTGGTGGTAGCAGTTTGAGTTCCCACTGTTACGGTTGCGCCGCTGACGGCTGTATTCTGCATATTGCGCACGAAACCGGCAATGGTGCCAACTTCGGTTGCTTTTGGAATGGCATTGGAGAATGCAGCGTTAGACATTGCACCAGCAGTATAAATGGCCTTCACAGCCCATTTGTACATACCATCTTCCACAGAGTTCCATCCAGTATCCTGGAAGGCTGTGGCGCTAATCGGATTAGGAGTAAGAGAGGTCCAGGCAGCTTCATTGGATTCCTGGCCTTGCAGCAGACGCCATACTTTGTAGCCTTCCAGAGAACGGCTGTGAGCATAGGGTTCAGTTGCTTTGAGGGTAAGCGGAATCATTTCGCCACGATCGGGAGCGCTGTAACCTACATAACCCTGGATATTCCAGTTGTAGTTCAAGTCGGGATTAATACCCGTCAGGGTATCCCATGCACCGTTGAAATACATCATGTTGCCAAAGCCATCGGTGGCAGGACCTGCATCGCAACCCGCGGGATATCCGCTGGTAACGTTGCAGTTGTAGCCAAACCACAGTTCTTCGGTTGCCGTGATCATCACAGGAGTATCGAGTACTACGGTGTTGTAGGTATCAAGGGTAGGAGTGAAGGGTTGTTCTACAACCAAGACTCCAGGAGCACTGGCATCGCCACCGGTCCATACCTTGAGGGTGAAGGTACCAGCTTGAGCAGGCCATACGTTAAGCGCATGCAGGCTCATTCCGGCATATTCGGTAAGGGCGTCAGCGGGGAAGCGGATAGCTACATCAAAGTTTGCAGCGCCACCGGTTCCGATGCTGTCATCATTTTCACCACTGTCATAGTGGATCCATTCCCCACCGGCAGTACCGGGGGCCATCCAGGTAACATTCACATTCACACCGGCTTCTTCAGCTTGCACTCCGGCAGGCGGCAGGGTGATCTCGGTGAGGGTGAAATCCTGGGTAGTAGTCTGATTTCCAGTAATTACCACGCCGTCTTCGGTAGAGGCTTGATAGCCTACCTTGGTGGCAGTTACGCTGTAGTTTCCGGCATATACATCAAAGTTGTATTCACCGGCAGCATTGGTAGTTCCGCTATAATCACCGGCAGTAACGGTGGCACCTTCGATGGCGGCTCCGGTACCAAATTCGGTAACGGTTCCCTGAAGGATACCCATCATGCCTTTGTGAATCTCGGCAGAGAATACTGCTACAGAGTGTACATCATTGGTATACACTGCTTTTACGGCATATTTGTAAACGCCGGAAGGCAGAGGACCCCAAGTGGCGTCATTATAGTTCGTAGGTGTAATAGCATTGGTGGTAAGAGTAGTCCAGTTTGCTTCGTTGTCCTGATCAGCAGCCAGCAGACGATATACTTTGTAACCGGTAAGAGCACGGTCCATACTTCTGGTGTGCACTGCAGCGGTCATTGCATTAGGATCGCGGCTGATCGGCAGGGTTTCGGCAGTACCTTTCACGATGGGGGTGTGAGCTTTACGGCTGGTGAGTTCACCGGCGCTGAAAGCGATTCTCTGAGTGGCATTGCCAATGGTAACATCATCGACAAACCAAACGTGCCACATACCATCATTTGAAGGCGGATCTTCAGCATGGAAAGCCAGCTTGATCTGCTGTCCGCTATAGGCAGCAAGGTCAACTGTGATCAGCTGATCATAGGATACCTGAGCTTCAGGCAGAGTGGAAGCATCCCACAGGGGAGTCCAGGTAGTGCCATTGTCTGTAGATACTTTTACATAGTAGTGATCTTGATTGGTAGATCCGAAGTATACATAGCTCCAGAAAGTAAGAGCAGCATTTCCGGGGCAGGCAAATTGAGGAGTGATGAGCCATTCGTCTTGATGGCTATAGCTCCACCACATTGCTGCCTGATATTCTCCACCATGCGGAGGTACTACAGGATCCAAAGCAATTTCACCAGCCTGGCACCAGGTAGGAAATACGCCAAGACTATTGGCAGCACCGGTATCGGTAATGATCTGAGACCAATCTGCAGGCGGGAAGGCAGTACCTTCAAAGCCTTCAGTGATATCTACAGCATTGGGATCCGGAGCTTCCCAAGTAACGTTCACTGACTGGAAATCTGCGCTTTGAGTAGCTACTACGTTCATCGGAGGCAGTGCTACTTCGTTCACAGTTACATCACCCATATTTACGTTTGTACTGCCAACTTCCAGCTGACCGGTAGTAGTTGAATAACCGGGAGCAGTGGCGGTATAAGCATAAGTTTGGTTTGCAAATACGTTATTAATGGTGAAATTACCGCTGGCATTGGTGGTAGCTTCGTAGGGATCATAACCGCTGAGGCTGATGGTGGCGCCTTCAATACCCACTGTGGGGTTGTCGGAACCAACGATGCGGCCGGTAACGGTTACTTGAGGAAGCAGAGCCAGAGCAAAGTTCTGGGTTGAGGTCTGATCTTCCACGATGTTTACTGTGTGAGTAACTTCGGTATAACCGTGCTTGGTAGCAGTTACTTGTTGGGCACCTTCAGCGATGTAGGCAAAGCTGTAGGTTCCATCAGCACCAGTGGTGTAGGTAAGGGCAGATCCAGCTACGCTTACGGTAGCGCCGGCAAGAGGTGTGCCACCAACGGTTACGGTTCCTTCCAGAGAGCCCATTCCATCCACTACGAGGAAGAATGTGGTCTTGGGGAACATACCGGAGAGATTACCACCGGTGGGAGCAGCAGGATCAAAATCAACAGAATCACTGTACAAATTCAAACTACG
>Ga0265294_10006579_pt1 | contig 13928 bp, 8 predicted proteins | sample MunlanPumphouse3_FD_192504 | JGI IMG/M metagenome (GOLD analysis project Ga0265294, IMG submission 192504) | Groundwater microbial communities from a municipal landfill in Southern Ontario, Canada - Pumphouse #3 | ecosystem: Environmental > Aquatic > Deep subsurface > Groundwater | place... | reverse complement strand
GCGCTGCTCCGTCTCTACAAGGAGCGCCTCCGCCTTTGTTTTCTCGTCTTCGGAGAACGGCCGGTTACAGCTTTGGCAGACCGAGTCACGGACAGCCTTGCGAGCCTCGCTAGCCCTCTGGGTGGCCGCCGCGGCCTGGGATTCCAAGTCCACCATCCGCTGATACAGAGCGTCGACTCGAGGCGTTACCTCTTGAAGCTTCTGTTCAGCCGCCGCGGACTCCTGAATCTCTGCCCGAGCCCCTTCCAGGAACGCCTCCTGGGCTTCTAGTGCCTTTTCAATTTGAGCCCGCTCCCTCAGATGCGAATTGGTAGCCAGGATCTGGGTCTGCGTCTCAGAGTACTGCAGATCGAGCTCTTGAAGATCAACCCGCAAGACACTGGCATCCGGTAATTGAGCAAGTTCTGTATCCAGCTTTAGCAAGGTCTCCCGAGTTTGATCCACCCAAGTTTTGTGTTGCTGGAGGTTGCGGATGACGCTGTCGATCTGGTTGTGCTTCCGGAGCGCTGCTTGGTAGTCGGTTTCCGCTTGCTCCAGGGCCGCCCGGAACCGAGCCAGGGCCTCGGTCTCGACCTCCAGATCCGTCTCTTTCTGCTCGAGCTCAGCCTTCAACTGGTCCCGCCGTGCCGCCAGGACGGTCACATCCGGGATCTCTCCTATCCCGGCAATCTGCCCCTCAACGAAGGACACGTCCTTAGAAACCAGGGTCAGCACCTTGTCGATGAGGTCAATCTTGGCAAGGTCCTCCACTCGTCGTTGTAACCCGGCGGCGCCCATGGCAAGGAGAGCCTGGGCATCTCCTTGCTTGGAGTATGCCATCAGATGGAAATCCTTGTAGCTAATACCCAATGCTTCCTCGACGAAGGCTGTGACAGCCGAGATCCCGGACGCAAGGAGCTGTCCGTTCGCATCCAGAATCTTCGACGACTTGGGCGTCCGGACGATTGTGCACTGAGGATACCCAGGCAGGTCGACGGTGAGCTTCACTTCATGGCTGTCGGCCTCCCAGTTCGACAGGTTCGACTTGTCGAGCCCTGCGCCTTGGGCGCCGAACAAGGCGTAGAGGATTGCCTTTAACAGGTTGGACTTGCCGCGGCCGTTGTCGCCGGTGATGGCCGTCATCCCTTGCGCAAAGTCGACCGACAAGGATTTGTGGGTTTTGAAGTTCTCAAGCTTAAGGTTGTGCAGCATGAGTGCTCCTGTTGTTGTTTATGTGAAAATGGCACTGCTTCAGATCTCAGCTTTCTCTCAATTGGTCTATGTAGCTATTCCACAAGCCCAACAACTCCGGTGCATCCTTCAACTCCGAAGCCACTCGGCTTGGTAAGTCTTGAATCTTGGTGACGGTCCCGTCGCCTTGCGGAAGGTCGGCCTGCTCGACTTGGACGTTGTTCCGCAGCATCAAGAGATCAGGACTATCCTTCCAGATGTCCGAGATTTTCTTAGCTATCTCAGGCATGCGCTCAGCCGGCGCTTTGCCTGTGACCTCGATGAACTGAACCCCCTCGTGGCCCCAGTGCTCGCTGGACTCGTTCAGAAGCTCTCCCCACAAGAGGGAGATGTAGCCGGTCGAAGCATCCCAGATTTTGTGCGGAACTAAGTTCCCATCGACAAACTCCCACACAAACTTGTCCGAGATGTCGGAGAAGCTGGTCGGGAATGTGTTCCCCAGTATCTGCAGCCGGCCGCCGAAGTCAGCCCGCGGAATGTGCTCATGCCCCAGCAAGACGTAATTGAATACCTTCAGAAGCTGCTCCGCCTTGTCCCTCGTCAGATTGAGGGTGGATTCGTTATCGGCAAACCCGGAGTTGTAGTTGCAGTGCAGGCAAAGAGCCGAGTACTTGGACGTTACCTGGGTGCTCGCCCAGGCAGCCGCTTCATCCAAGGATGTCTCGAACAACGCCTGAGTCGCCATGTGCGGCACAAACACAAGGGTCAGATCTGCCCCTTCTTCGCAACAACGAACATCAAACCCAGGCTCGCCCACCTCCCCCGAGATCACCTTGTCCGGGTAAACCGACTGGATCAGCTGCAAGGAGGATTTCCGGCCCTCCCGATTCGGGCAGTCGTGGTTGCCGGCGATGACGCCGTCGATCCCGTTTACGACTGCCATGCCTTGCAGGATCACGGCCTCGTCGTTGCTCTCCGTGTCAAACAGATCTCCCAAGCAATACGTAGCTTCCCCTTGGCGGAAGCTGGACAAGGCTTGACTGAACAGCTTCTGTTTCAGCTTCGCCCTCGATGCGGGCGTCGTGTGGCTTGTGCGTTCCAAGCCTAAATGCGGGTCGCTAAAAAACCGTACGCTCATTCCGACTCCTTAACCTGACATAGTTAACGCTTGCTCGACCAGCCCGTATTGAGCGGCCAGCTGCGCTTGCTCGACATGCGCTAAATGGTTTACGGGCAGCACCTCCACGATACTGCCTTTCAAAACCTTAACAAGGCCTTTTTCCGTCAAGCCATTAAGAGCAAAGGTGACCATTTCTCGGGAGCACCTTGCGAGTTTGGCAACTCTTGCTCTGGGCGCTAATACTTTTCTTCCTGAGTTGCCGAGACCTCCACCTTGTTTCAGGATTTCGAGCAGGGCCAGATACACTCTGTCCTCGACTTTCCTGAATTCTCGGCACGCGATAGATCGGCTCATTTCCACAACCCTGTCGGATACTTGCCTCAGCAGAGCTTCAAACACATTCATGCGTTGTTCTGGTGTCAACGCCTGAAGCGCCGATTTGACTTGTGCCCTCTTAATGTGGACTACGCAGGAATCCACCTCCGGTGAGAGCAAATACTGGAAAGACTGTACCGAGAGTATCCCCTCGATCCCGATTATGTCCCCTTTTCCAGCACTGTAGAGTAAACAACTCTTGCCGTTGATATCGAAGTTTTCAAGCTCATCGAAGACTTCGACAGATATACTGCCCTGTACTACATAATAAACCCCGTCTAGCTCTTTCCCAGTAATTATGTTCTTCCCTTTCCTGAGTAGACAGGTTTCCCCAAACCCCAAGAATATTTGTAACGGTTGCATACTGCCCCTTCACTCGACAATAAGTCGGCAAATTTTCACACAAGGCACTAACAACGTCCGTGAGAAAACCTTTAAAACGGGAGAATATCTGTGAACTGGTTCACAAACTTGTGACGATTTTCACGATAAACTCCTTCATGTCCTTCATACCCCCAGACAATAGAGGTTTAGCTTTACCTCCTGATCTGACTTCTCGCAGTACGTCCGATCCGTCGAAGACCTGCAATCGATCCGCTAGGATGTCAGCGTATACGTACCTGGATGGGTGGCCAGCTCTGTGCCAAAGGGAGTGCTTCCCTAACTGACCGCGGTCTTCTTTTGCAAGATTCACGAGACATTCTCCTGTCGTCGTGGACTTGCATTCCACTAGGACAGCGAAGCCGGGAACGACGAGCAAGTAGTCGCCGGGCTGTTTCTGCAAAAACACCCCTCTCGCCGACTTAGTGTCGGGAAAGCGATGACAGTACCCAGGGTTTTTTGCGCAATACCCCTTCGCCTCCGCATAGAAGACGTCTTGGAGTTTGGTTCCGTCGTTCCTCGTCTTTGCCATGCCCTCTCCCCTTACGAGGCTAGGGCATCGTCAATGCTGGCTAAGATGTCGGGCGAAAGAGTCATATTGCTCCGCATCCAGCGTAACGCCCCCTTGTCCATTTCCTTGAAACGTCGTCCTGCCAGCTTTCTACCCCCCACTGGATTGAATTCTAGGATCTTCGGTTTCCGGAGGTCCTCCGCTAGCTTCTTCAAGGAGCACTTGAGTTCCGCAAGATACGAAATAAGGATCTCTCGGCACATCCAGACATCAGCGAGGGCGTCATGCGCGTTCTCGCTATAGTCGACATCGCCTGTCCGGCGCTTCTTGTAAAGCTCCGTCAGCTTGTAGGAAGGCATGAGTGGCTCCACCCTGTGCGCAAGCTGCAGTGTGTCGATCACGTGCAGGTCAGAAGGCAAGTCCACATGCTTGCGGATCATCCGCAAGTCGAACTGCACGTTGTGTCCGCAGACAATGAGTTCGGCCTTACGCTCCTGCACGGTGCGAAGCACTGCGTCCCACCAGTCTCGGACGACTTCCCGAGTGGGCGGGGCGTCCGCGATGTGGTGGTCGTAGAGGCCATGAACGGCTGACGCCTCTACCGGGATCGGCTTGCCGGGGTTGGCAAGAGAAACAAAGGAGTCGACATGGAAGTCGTCCTCGTGCTGGATCAACGAGGCCAGCTGGATGACGTCGTCGCCTTTTTCTGGGTGGACGCCAGTGGTCTCAGTATCGAAAATCGTGAGTAGTACGGCCATCACGCCACCCCTGTGTGACCGAAGCCACCTTGCCGCTGCGTAGGCTCCAGCTCGTCCACGATCTTCCAATCGATCTGGATGACTGGGACGAACACCATCTGGCAAAGACGTGACCACGGCTCGATAACGAAACGGTCTTCATCAGTCCGATTCCAAGCGGCGACCATGATCTCTCCGGTATAGTCCGCGTCGATCAAGCCCACGGAATTGGCCAACACGAGCCCGTTCGTGCCGAGTCCGGATCGGGGCAGCAACAGAGCCGCCATCCCAGCGTGTGGCGGCTGTATAGCGAACCCGGTAGGGATGAACGCTATGCCTCCCGGAAATACGGTGACCGGCTCTTCGATCGCGGCACGAACATCTAACGCGGCGGAGTCTGGCGTGGCGTATGCGGGTAAGTGGTCTTTCAGCTTCTCATTGAGGATCTGAATCTTGACCTGCGGGCGCACGTTGTCGTGCGCCCCAACATATTGGACGTGTTTTTCTGACATGCTGTCTCCAAAAGGCTGTTTAAGCCGCTTTCAAAAGATCGAGGTACTGGTCGAAGTCGATCGGGTCGAGTTCATCAGCCCTCGGGTCATTCGCCGCAAGCGCTACCGGCGAATTGCTGCCGTCGTGGTACCAGTACGTCAGGTCCCGATTCTCCAGAACCTTGCGCACCGCGGCCACGATCTCGTCCGGCGTCGGGCACCGGCCCACATCCTCTTCTTTGAGGACTTCGATTTGGTCACCGAAACTGGGACCCAGAGACGGAGCTACTGGCAGTGACACTCCCAGCCCCGGCACCGGTAGAGTCATGATTTCGTAGAGTTCCGTCACAAGCGGTACAGCTACCGAGTGGTGACAAGAGATCACCAACTCGTCATAAATCGCGGCGATCAGAGAAGCGTTGTACCTCTCCAGCACTCTCCGCATGTAAAGCTCTTTAAGCGACCGTTTCAACACGTCAGCACAGAGCCCCTGAATCAGGTAATTCACAGCTTGCCGCTGCATGTAGCTGACCAAGGCCTCGTCGGGGATCAGCAGCCTGTTGTAGAAGTGCCGGCGGCTACCGAACAGAGTCTTCACATAACCTCGCATCATGAGCCCGGAGATGACTTCCTTGCGCCATTCTTCGACGCGCCAGTTCAGCGCCTTTTTGGCCCTCAAGTACTCAGCTGCCTGATCGACTGGACACAGTAGCTGACGAGCTAGCTTCTCCGCACCGATTCCATAGATGGAACCGAAGTTGACGTTCTTCGCCTTACCGCGCAGGTCCTTGTACTCCTTGGACTTCGGGTGCTCCTTGTCCTCCATGATGCTGCGGAACTCCTCGTACGAGAGCTTCGCAATTGCAGCCCCTACGGCTGTGTGCAAGGACTTTGAGCCGTCGCCGTCCGGGCCGTAAATTTTGAGAAGCTCCGGATCCTGGGACAGCCCGGCCAGTACGCGCAGCTCCTGCGAGGACCAGTCCGACGCCACCACCAGGTCATGCCCCTTGTTCTTGTTCGGCAGAATGCAGCGGCGGAACTTGATCCCTTCGCCTTTCTTTGGCCACTGCAAGGGGTTGGGATTGGAGCCGGATGGCCGGCGAGTATCCGTACCGGTCAGGTTAATGTTGGGGTGTACGTTGCCGTCTGCCGGGTGTACCCACAGCGGATACTTGTCATAGAACAAGCTTTTACGGGTCAGACACTCCTTGACGGTCTTCAGAGCCAGCAAGGCCTCCCGGCGCCAGTCGCCTTCTCTAGCGTCTTCAGCCAGCGCCATGGCCACTGCGTCCTTGTCAGTACTCGCCGCCCCCGGCAAACCCAGCGCTTTTCTGGTGTCCGAAACCTTGAGGTTGCGAAGCCGGATCGGGAGGGCCAGCATGCCGTAGAGCAGTGCCATGTTCTGATTAGCAGAGTTCAGGTTCAGTTCCGAACCCTCGGTCACCCACTTGTCTTCTTCGGGCAACTTCTCCCACAATGTCTGATCGGCATACTGCAAGAGTTCCCGAGCTTCCGGATCCTCTTTCTTCTTGCCGGCCGCCCGCGCAAGCAGCCTCAGGAACTGCGCGTCCCCTTTGCCTTCGTTCTCGGCAATATAGGCCATGACTGCCCGCTTCGAGAGAGAGGTCAGTTCCGGAAATCCAAAGGCCTCTGCTACCTTGCTCAGGCTGTTAGCCGTGAAAGCCAGCTTGAGCGGCTTCTTCACCTGCACGAGCGGATGATAGGTCGCCATCTCGTAGCACTTGGCCTTGAGTTCGATCAGCTTCTGCTTTACCTCATCATCGTCGTCAGACTTGCCGCCCTTCCGAGCCTTGGCAAGCACTTCCTGGGACAGTTCATCGAACAGGACCTGGGCCCCTTGGCCGATCTGCCCCGACGTCTGGTGCGACTCCAGCAAGCCCCGCAGCTTTGCCATGTTTTCGGCAAGAGTTTGCTGATCTTCAGCCTGTTGACACGCCATTTCCTCAAGATCAACAGTAACGCCGTCAATGTACGCCTGGGAGACCGGGTACATCGCTGCAAACTCGTTCTCTCGAACGAAGTCCCATGTGCCTTCGCACTCCAAGATCAGCCTAAAGAGGTCGTAAAGGTGAGCGGTAACGAACGGGTCATCGGCGCCGTAAGCGAAGACATGCTGTGCAGAGTAGTCGCACATCCGCTTACCTTTTTCGATGACGTCCTCATAGTGGGTCTGGTCGTAGTTGAGCCACTGCTTGGACAAGTCCTTCAAACCTTGCCAATCCTCCTCGCTAACGTGAGAAGCCATGGCTTTTGTGTCCCACAAGTTCGGAATGCTGAACCCTAAATCGTTCAGAATCACCGTGTGCTCGAACAGCGAATTGTGGGCTACTACTGGTCTACCATTCGCGGCCTTCAGCAAATCAACCAGAACCCGCTTCGGCAAGTTATGCGTATCCTTGTGGTCGAAGCTGGTGTAGATCGTGTATTCCCAGTTCTTGCCGAATGTCAGACCAGCGCCAGCCAGACGATGCGACAACACGTCGACGAATTCATCGTTCCTCGCTGCCTTCTGGAACGGCTTGTGCTGCAAGTAGTTGCTCGACTCGATGTCGAAAGTGATGTAATCCGACTTCTCGATCTCGGAGAGGATGTCGTCCTTCAACTCCGCGTAGTTGTCGTTGGTCACCAAGATCTTCGCCGGGACCAAATGTTCGAGACGGGAGTACAAGTGGCTGCACCCTGTGGCCTGCAAAATCTCCCTTAGCTTGCGTTCGTCGGGCAGCCGCTTATGCCACTTGATACGTTGGAATTTCGACGCGTAGAACATGTCGGCGAGATCCGGTCGGAGGTTGGCTAATTGCCAGCTCTGTAGCCACTCCTCCCTCTGTTTCCAGAGCTTGTCTAGCAAGGGGTGTTGCCCTGGTTCGGCCTCGACCGCGTCCCGGATCAACGAGAAATCTCCGGAGCCGACGTCCTCCTTGATCTTGCGTAAACCATCGGGTCCGTAAGTCTCGACCAATTCCGCCCATTTGGATGGGCCGAAGCCTTTGACACCTACGTACCCGTCCGAGGTATCCCCCACCAGACTCTTGTAGAGAGCCACGAATTCCGGAGCAACGACGTTTTGACGCTTTTCCTTGACACCCTCGACGGTAGCGTCAAATTTATGGCAGTAATTGAGAGCGGGTTCACCTTTTTGAAAAACTAGACAATTCTCAGACGCGAGTTGAATCAAATCCGCATCCGTTGTGTAGATGATCTTATCGCCTTGCAACCTGTGGACCAGGTAGGCAATCACGTCGTCCGCTTCTACGCCGTCGACGTGAGCCTGGACTATACCTAGCGCGTCCAGGAAGTCGGAGACTACCTGCTGAACCTGATTCAGGTTCTCCTTCACTTCCGGCAAGGGCTCCTGACGCCCGGCCTTGTACTCGGGGAAGATCGTTTTTCGATAGACGTTGCCGGCGTCTTTGACCGCGATGATGTCGTTGAGCCGGGTGTTCTCCGTGATCGGCAAGATGTACCGGGCGATGAAGTTTTCCAGGGTGTGTCCCGGAGTGTTGAGTTTGGCTCCGTCTGAAGCCTTGGTGGCGTCCGGATCAGTGCCCGAGTGATAGCTGTGCAACACACAGCCGCGGAGGTCCAAGATTACGCGTGTGGACATGCTTGTTGTCTCCAAAGGGAAGAACAAAACAGATCGGCCGACGGTGTGCTGCCGTCGGCCGTCCGGTCACATCAAGCTTTCGCGAAGCCCCAAGGGTAGAAGCTCTGACCGTTGACCTGGAGTTCCTGCCCGCAATAGACGCGAACCAGCTGGCTCGCCAGCGGGGCGCCTTTCAGCTGCATCTTGACGGTCAGCAAGAACCCGGTCAGCCGGCCGACCGAAGTCGGTGAGATCGAAAGCATTCGGAACTCTCCGTCATACGGCGTGCCCGGAGCTTCCATCTGGACAAGGGCTTCAAGGTACTTTTTCTGGTCCCAAGCTTTGCCCTCGGCCTTCCAGCGCCCGATAACCAGGTCGACCTTCTCGCCGCGAGTCGTGGTGTCCTGGTCGTAGCTGTAGGCTACGTCCTTCTTGTTGTCCAGCACTTTCCCGTTGGTTAAGCCCCGGTACACGTACTTTTCTTTCGTCATATGGACACGGCACTTGAACTCAGTGCCGTACTTGGTGTTGTCGCTATCGACGAACTGACCGTTCGTCTTCAAGCTGATCACCGGGAACGAATTGAAGTCGAGAGAGAGGCCCTCGTAACCTTCCTGCGCCAGTGCTTCGACCGAGAAAGACGTAGTGTTGGCGGGCGCCGCCGGAAGTCCGGCATTCTGCACCGTCTGAACGGCTTGCGAAGCGGGGATTACTTGAGGAGCATCTGCGGTTTCGCCAGCATCCCACGGCGCGGTGTCCTCGGGAACTTCGGCGGGAGCAGCAGCTTGAACATTGGCATTAAAAGGCTGTGCGGCGTGTCTACGTAAGCTCATTTACATCTCCAAAGGGTCATTGTCAGCAACAATATCATTCGCAGTTTCGCCCGAGCTGACATCAGACGCGGTGCTGCGCGACCGAAATCTCGGCTAAACGATTGGAGAGGGAGATCTCCAATTCAAAACAGGTGCGTTATTCGAGGCTGTCGACTAACGCTGTAGCTGGGACGAGCATCCGTTTCCCCGCGCTACGTCCATTGGTCCGTTCAACAGTCCAACAAGGCTGCCCTCTGTAAGGGCTTGCCGGTTCAATGGTGCGAACTTGATTGCCGGACTTCGTGAAGAAATAGGTCTGACCTACTTCAATAATCTTGGATTTCTTCGGATTTGTCAATCAAGCCTCCCCTTCAAGCCATCTTCACCTATCAGGTCCGCCAATAGGGTACGCCTATCGCGGACAACCTTATTGGCTTCCTGATCCCTGCGAGTCAGATCGTTTCTCAGCTTCACGGCGATCGTCTTCAACGCCACAAGGACATATATGTTCACCGATTCGGCTCCTTGCCCTGTCCGGTGTAAACGGTCGATCGACTGTTGAAACACTCCAGGTATCGGGCAGACCTCTGCATAGATGGCGTGGGAGCAGACATGCTGAAATCCGTCCACGCCAACCCCTCCAGAGCGTGGCTGAGCTATGATCAGCCGGCAAGAAGGGTCTTGGATAAACTTCTGCTTCTCGGCCTCCCGGGCCCGCCCCGTCACCCCGCCGTACAGTACGGCAGGGTTGAATCTCTTGAAGTGTTCCACCAACTTGTCGACCGATGCTCGGTACCAGGCGTAAATCAGGATTTTGTGATTACCGATCGACTTCACCAGCTCGTCCAATGTGCTTAGCAGAACGTTCTCGGCCGGCGGTCGATCGGTGTACCTCTCCGGCGTCATCAGGATCTGCTGCATGGTTTGGTAGCAAGCTGATGCCGAGGTCGCGTCGATGACGGACCCGTCTTCGAACTCCAGTATCCGCTCGTTCACCAGCTTCTTGTACAGCCGCATGTGATCCGCGGACAGCTCGATCGGGATTTCTGAAATGATGCGAGGAGGTAGGTCCGATACGTCCTTTTTGAGGACTCGGCGGCCGACGCTGTAAAGCCCCTGATACAGGTAATCCTCATTCATGTAGCCGACAGTCTTCATGAACCCGCCGATCTCTACTTGCACGCAGTGCATCCGATCGAAAGCCCGTTTGCTTCCGTACCGGTTCGGGTGGAGGATGGAGATAAGGCCATACGCGTCCTCGAGCGTGGTCTCGATCGGGGTGCCAGTGATTAGGACCACCCCATTGGACTCAGGCCCATACTTGCCTACAAAACTCTTCACCGCCTTGTGGATCTGTGAGCTGGCATTCTTCACTGCCGTCGCCTCATCGACAACGACACAGGTGTATCCTCGAGCAAGCAATGTCCGCCAAGTGAAAGTCTTGGCATCAAATCCTGGTTCCTGCAGCTTATCAGTACCTACAAACATCCGATAACTCATGATCAGAACATCCGGCCAACCCTCGGCTTCATAGCGCCGAATCAGCGCTTCCCGTTCCTTCGGCGTGCCGGCGAATCGCTCCACGCGGACATACTGCTCAATTCCTGGGAACATCGTCTGAAACGACGCCTCGAACTGAGGGGTCAAGCTTGGCGGCATGACATATACGACCTTGTTGCCGTAACCGACAAGCCAAATTCCATAAGCCTGCACAGGAAAGGTCTTGCCAGTCCCTGGCTCCGACCAGTCTCCTGCCCGAACATTAGCTCCGTAGTGATTCAGGGTTTCTACTTGGTGGTAGAACGGCGTCCGGCCCAACCGGATGTCGTGCATCCACTCCTGCGGGACCGGACAATTCGCCGCTCTAAGAAAGTCTCCAAGGGTTCTGGGTTTGAGTTGCTGCTTGTTGGCGAGTGCTGTCGCCATGTTGTCACCTCTTAAAGCCTCTTAAAGCCTCTTGAATCCGGAGACATCAATCCCTTTCTTCTGCATCTCCGACATGAAAAGCCCAAGCCACAAGCTTCCGTCTGTGGCCGCCGGAATAGGTCCGTAGTGTTTGAAATACTTCTGGGGTCGGCATTGCGCCAGAAACTGCTTCTCGTTCGTGATTTCCGGCACTTGCCGGATCGCCCCTTTGTACAGGTTGTACTTCGACATCACGACGTTCAACCGCAGATACAGTGTGTCTCCCATCACCACGTAGTGGAACCCTTGCTTCAACTTGAACTGGGAGTTGTCATCCTGCTGAGCCATGATATTGAACGAATCAATGACGTTATCGACCTCCTGCCGATCATTCCGCTGTTCAATCACGGCTCGGTTCTCCTGCACCCAGGCAAGGTAGAGCTGCTTCAGGTTGAGCAGTTGGTCCGCCTGCTCAGTGTAGCCGACGCTCCTGAAGGCTCTGGCCAACCAGTTCAGGCCTAGCACTGGGGTGCCATAGTTCGTCCGGAAGCGCGAAATCAGCCAAGATGGCATCTCTTCGAAGGACAGCTCATAGAACTCCGCAAAGTCCTCATCCGAGACGAAGATGTTCTGCCGAACCAGCAGCGCGTAGATCCGCAAGAGCATGGCTTTGTGTTTCGGAGTTTCTAGCTTGCGGAAGTTCTGACCGTAGATTGCGTGAGCATCCTGCGTCACATTGACCTCAAGGGTTCTGGTCTTGATTTCCTCGGCGCCCGCGGCGTTGCCGTGCAGCTGGTGAACACACATCCAGATGACTGGGGAGACTGACTTGATCTGGTCAATGTCCGGGCTGGAAAGTCCGTTTCGATCTCGTTTAACAGTACCCAGCTCAGCCGTACCGTTTTGATACGTGGCCTTGAGGACGGAACTGACACTATTCCAGCGATGCCGATCCATGCTTGCGGGGTTCATCTCGTCGATCAGTTTTGGAATAGACGTGTTGATCGCAACCGCCATGCGAGCGGCATGGTTGGTGATATTCGGTGCTTGGATCGCACCCTCAGAGAAATCCGCTCCGGCAAGAATCGAGAATAGAATCGCCGAGCGTGTTTTGCCGTGGCCTGAGCCTCCCCAAATATTTAGCAAGGGGAACTCCGGGTTGATCTCCATCATCCGCGGACGGACTGTAGCCGCAATGTTCCAGCCCAGAATATGCGCCACGACGTGCGGGAAGTTCGCCTCACACAGGAGTCTGACCGTCTCCTTAAACAATTCCTCCTCGGGATCTTTCGCCTTGACAGGTTCAACGTCTTTGATGCGCCGGACATACTGCGCTGGGCCTTCCTTACCTTTGTATTGGAGGAAGTCGCTGACTTCCATATCGTTTAAGCTCCAGCCCGGCTCGACGTAATACCAGACATCCCGCTTGAACTCAGGTGAATAGTGCTTCTGTAAACCTAAATTTTTGGTCTTCATGATGACCTCGATATCAGTATTCGGATCCTCCCAAGGACGTTTGATCATTTCACCAAGATCGGAAAGCTCAGCCTCCGTCCCCTTCCAGCTACGAGACCATCTCTGCAGGCAGCCCCGAAATTGGCTCGTCGAAGCGAACACGTCGGCAGGCAACTCCAACTTTCCGATACGCTCTCCGTCTTCCACCACTTCAAGCTCAACCGCATCAATCACCCGGCTGTCCGGCTTGCAAGCTTCCTCTACATCTCGGTGCACCGCCGTCAGCTTGAAGGTCACGGGCAGTACACAGTACGGAACTTTGGATCCCCGGCGCATGTATCCTTGCGCGGTCTCCTCAAGCAGGTATGTGCGTCCCTGAGGCAGCCCACGTTGGCGCCTAACCACACAGTCCTGACAAGGGTCAGCCGTCAGCAAGTTGCAGATCGCCCGGCAGGCGAACCGGATGCTGTGATTTGCTGCATACTCCGTAAGCTCGTAGACGTTACGCTTGCGGGCGGCCTGAGATGGGTAGCGCTTGGATTGGTGGTTTTTGGTCAGCTCCTCGACCAAGTACTCCTTGTAATGCTCGGACATCTCCACGTGAGCCAGATAAGCACTCATCTGCACCGCTTTCTGGTTCCAGTGAACTTCCTGCTTAACCTTGCCCTCGCCTTCCATGAGCCACTGTATGCAGAGCGGATGTTTGTCATCCCCAAATTCCTTGAGGAGTTCGTCCGCAACCGGTTGTAACTTTCTTGTGTTTGTGATTTCCGACGCCAGCTTTTTAGCGTCGTCGTACATCTGCGTCAGGATCGCCGGTACCGGAAACCCTTTTGGTAACGGGATCCGTGCCACGTTGCGAGGAGCTGATACATATTGCCAGTAAAGCTCCGGCGTTATTGTCTTAACTTCCTCAAGCGTCAACGGGACTTTGTATCTACCGTCTGGCCTCTGCTTGTTCTCGATCCGCAGCATCCCGCCCCTCTTGCCGGAATACGGCTTGAGATCGAGATCTTGAATACCGGCCTTGGCCGCAAGGTTCAAAGCTACCTGCCGATAAATAAGTGGCAGACGCTTTGTTGGCTTCCCGCCGCCGAAGAGTTCGGCAGGAACCCGAACATGGAATCCTTTGCTTCCTGAAGCGAAGTAGTCTAGGTATTCGAGATTGTTGACGCCAACACTGACCAAGGTCTCCATCAAGGCGTGCAGGTCCCTGATCGAATCCTCCAGCGACCCGGCGTCAAGGTCGAACCATAGGTCCCCTCGATAAGTTTCCTCATCCCAATCTTCAGCATCTGTCGCTGAGACGGACAGAACCGTCATATGGTACGCCGTCGTCTGTCGAACATGTTCGACGTCCTCTTCCT
>Ga0265294_10006576_pt1 | contig 13936 bp, 12 predicted proteins | sample MunlanPumphouse3_FD_192504 | JGI IMG/M metagenome (GOLD analysis project Ga0265294, IMG submission 192504) | Groundwater microbial communities from a municipal landfill in Southern Ontario, Canada - Pumphouse #3 | ecosystem: Environmental > Aquatic > Deep subsurface > Groundwater | place... | reverse complement strand
TATACTTATAGTCATCATCTTCAACACCTCTTCTTATATCACGCATACTATAAGCTACTAAAACACCTTTATCATTACGTATTGGAATTATATCTCTTATATAGCCAAAACCATCAGTGTATCCTCCAGCAACTTCAAAATAATCTAGAGTATTTTCACTAAAACCATCTTTTATAAAACTATCTGATCTAAACATCTTATATCTATCTAAACAGTCTTCATTAACAATAGTAGGTTTAGCCTCATTGGTAGTAATAGTAGACTCAATAAAAGCCCTTCTATCCTTCTTTCTTTCATACTCTAAAGCTATATTTATATTATGATTAACATCACCAACTAGTTCTCTTAAATAATAAACAGCCTCCATAAAGTTTACTTTTTTAACAGCTTTTATAAGTGCAATTACATCACTACCAAATATATCATGACATTTATGTGTAAAACACTTCCAAGTGTTTCTATCCTTATTAAATCTAAAAGCTGTTTTATTTTTTCCACCATGAATAATACATGAACCACGTAATTCTTTAGTAGTTTCCCTCTCTATGGTAAACCCTAATGAATTTAAAAGATGTTTAGGATCTACAGAAAGTTTTAAACGTTCTACATTTTGTTTAAACTCATATCTATTATTATCTAAGTTCATCGTTTTCATAGCTTTGGTAGACATATCCATTGTCAGCATAATCCTCTTTGTACTCATTATCATTATATGTAACTAATTGTTGTTCTGGAGGAGATTCTTTAATAGTCAAATAATGCTTAAAAAACTTATAACCTATTCCAGCCTCTGATGTACCACCACCACGTCTTGTATCCTTAACCATTAATTTATATGCCCCACTTTCATGAGGTAATTGTTCTAGTTCTTCTTTAGTTCTGTACGTCCACTGACATATAACATCAGCATAGCGTGAAATTCTATCACTATCAGCTATATCGTTATCTCTATTAAGTTGCACAGCAGTAACAAATGGTATATTTAATTCACCAGCTAAATCTTTTAATTTAGTTGTAACGTCCCCAAGTACTTGGTATTCTTTACGTTGTCTGTCAAGACTAGATGTATCTGGTTCTTTTATATAATCAAACATGCCTAGCGCAATATCTTCTTTTGCCTTATATTTTTTGTACAATGCCACTAGTTTATCAACACTATAACCAGGCATATACTCATGAAATAAACATCCTTTATCTTTAATTATATCTCCACACTTTAAAAGCTTAGTATACGTCTCATCGTCGTACCCACCATGTAAAATAATCCTTTCTTTAACCCCTGAGATATTAGATAATACTCTAGATCTCCACTGCTCAAATGGAAGCTCAGTGTCCACATACAACACTGACTTACCTGCCCTGTATGCACTATGAACAGCCATTTGGGTTAAAAAGGCACTCTTGCCCATTTTTTTACGTGCGGCTATTACAAGTAGGGTACCAGGTATCAACCCATCTATTTGTTTATTTAGAATAGGAAAACCAGTGTCCAATCCAGAAATTTTCATTGGGTTACCTCTACGTTCTTCTATCCACTCCATTAAACCATCCGCAAAATTTTTAGGCTCTTTTATAGCTTTACTTGATGTGGATAAATCCAACACTTCTTTTTCAAACTTACCTATTAAGTCAGCACTGTCTTTATTGTTAGTTACTATCTCACTTATATTATCTTGCAACATTAAAAATAACTTTAAACGTGTACTTGCTTCTAGAACATTCTGTAAATAGGCGGAGTAATTACTATCACTGATGTTATAAGATAAATCGTATATTGCTTTTATATAATCAACACCACCTATAATACTATCTGCCCCTTGCGAAATAGACTCATTTATAACCAAGGTAAGATCTAATTTAGTAACTTTATGTTTATGAACCAATGTATGTAGTACACTAAACAACATTTGATGGTCTTCTCGTAAAAAGTCATCTAAAGATAGTTTAGAAGACAAATCATAAAAACGATCTATATCTTTAAATCCAAACGAAAGTATAGCTCTTTCATCCCCTGGCTTACAAAACAATGTTTTTGCTTCTTCAATATTCATATTACCTGCGCTCCATTCGAGTAGCATAAAGCTCATTCTCTCTTCGGGTTAACTCTCTTTTAAAAACAGCAATAAGTTCAGAAATAGGTTTATCCATACCATCTACCAGCACCATTTCTTCTTGTAAAGTTAAAATTTTATCTTTAATTTTAGATAGATCTGCACTCTGAGAGACAACGTAGGAAAAAGCATCCTTTTTAGTCTTATATGTTTTTAAAAGCTCTTTTGTCAACAACATCCCAACACCTTCTTCTAATATTGATTCTAGCTTGTATATTTCTGCTTTAACTTTATTTACTTGGGATTTGAAAAACACCAAATACTGAGCAAGTGCTATAGTATATTGACTTAGCACACTACCATCTGTACTTTCGAGATAATTAACATCAAATAACAAGACTTTGTTAATAAACTCTAAATCAGGCCTTACATTTTGAAAATACAATGCACCACTATCCATTATTTTACCTCTTCATCTATGTTTTTTTCTTCTTTTTCAGGATTTAAATACATACCTGTACAAAAGTAATCAAAAGACTCATTACCATCTTGATCTCTGAATCTATACCAATCACTCTTCATCCCTATCTGTCTACACTGTAAGCTTAAATCACAGTACTTTGGATCTCCAGTCAAAGTACCATCATTTAATGGACACCAATCAGAACAATCTTTGTTATGCCTACGATCAGTGGTAATTATAATATTAGACATTATTCACAAAACCCCCTATCGAGTGCTATATATATTTTTTTAATTATTAAATCTTTAGTCAACTTCTCATCATAATAAAATCTGACTAAACATAAATCTTTGTGTTCTTGAATATAAGTCAACTTAAGATTATCTCTTTCTTTCTGCTTTAGAAACATACTTCTATCACCGTGAAAATGTTTTATAAATTTACTGTGTTGTTGCCCTTGTACTTCCACTAACACACCAAGATCCTTTATGTAATAATCAAAAAATAATTTAGTGTTATTATATAATACATAGTGTTCTTTCACTATAATATTTGATGGAAATACATCTCTTATCACACTAAGTACTGTATCAGCTATTTTACTCATACACACCACTCAAACCAACCATATCAATAATCTTAGATCTTATTTCACTATAAACATTTTCATTTTCTTTTAAATACTCAATAGCATTATGTTCTCCAGATGCAAACGCTTTATCATCTGTATAATAATAATAAGCTCCTTTTTTCTCAATTATGCCTAACTCAGTAGCAAATTTCAAACATTCCCAATGCCTATCATAACCAACTCCATAAATCAATGGTACAGTAGCCTCTCTATGTGGCGGAGCTAATTTATTCTTATGTATCTTAAAAGAGGTATGATGCCCTATTACTTGACCTTGACTATCTTCAATCCTGGTTTTCTTTGACTCACCGCCCGACACTTGTATCCTACCCGTGCTATAGAAATTAAGTGCCTCTCCACCAGTAGTAGTGGTAGGATCACCATAAGGAACTATTTTATACCTTATCTGATTAATAAATATGAGCAGTGTGTTATTTTCTGATACAACAGGTGCAAGCTTTCTTAAAGCCTTACTCATAAGACGAGCATGTAACCCCATAAACTGATTACCCATCTCTGATTCCGCCTCATTTTTTGGAATTAAAGCGGATACACTATCAACAACAGCAACATCAAAATGCTTAGATCTCAAGTACAATTCTAATGCGTCTAGATTGTCATCTCCGGTATATAGCTCTATCAATTCTAGCTTATCTACATTTACACCCATAGCCTTGAACAAAATAGGATCTGCACTATGTTCTGCGTCAACAAATACAGCAGCTTGCCCCTTCTTCTGAGCTTCAGCTATCACACTCATAGCTAAAGTTGTTTTGCCCCCACTAGGAATTCCGTAAATCTCATATATCCTTCCTTTAGAGAAACCACCAACACCTAATGCCACATCCAAACTTATACAACCAGAACTTATAATATCTAATTTAAGTTCGCCTCTCTGTCCCAGTGTATGAGGAACAATACCAAATTTTTTCTCTATTGCCTTTCTAACTACATCTAGACTCTCTAGTTTTTTCTCAGTATTGTTAGTATCAGCATTTTTTTTCTTGGCCACCTTTAGAATCCCCCTTCTTTTGTTTGTAAAATATTATTTATTTCGTCATCAGTAAGTCCAAATGTTTCATTTTTATATTGACTATGTTCAAATTCCTCAAGTAATTTTTCATATTCTTCTCTGTTAGCACGCTCTATATTTCTATTCATTATCGCTAATGCAAAATCAGTGATCCATCCCATTTTCTTTTGACCAAATATACCAAATGAAAGAGACTTGTCAAAATGAAATTCATCTTCGTGTTCAAATAAAGTATATATAATTGCCGCACACTCTTCTAAAGCTCTTTGTTTGTTTATACCAGTAGACATGCGAGACTCAACAAAATACTTAGCAATAGCCTTGTCTTTATTGGTTATTTCTTTCTTTGACATCCATTCAGGATGATTACGACTAAGTAATAAATTAAACAAATTTATTAAATCATCTTGTTTTTTGATGTTAATCAGATATTGAATTGGATCTTCTACCTTACACCCATTTAAAATAAGGTATTCTTTACATGCCTTTATTAAATTAGAATTATCGTTCATACCTAGCAGATCTACTTCTAGCAAGTCTCTAGAGTATTCAAATATATTTTTTACTAGATCTTGATCAGTTTGTGTTAACATATTATCTTTTCCTAATAGGAGTTATTAGCGCTCTCTGATTTTCAAAATTGTATGAATCAAATAATAGTGAGCTTTTATCATCAAAAAACTTAATAATTACAGTATCATCTTTAATTGCCTCCACGGTCTGTTTTAAAAACTGACCATTAATGTCAATTGAAAATACTTCATTACGCCTCACGTCATTATCAACATCCACATCATATTCAAAATCACCATAGTCACTATACAATAAAATACTATCATTGTTTAAATTTAATGTAAGTCTATTATAGTCATCAGAATCTAGCACGTCTAATAAAGGTATAAGCATACCCATAATCACACTTTTCTTAACGATAACTGTATTAGAAAAATTCTCTAGTAAAGAATTATACTCAGGAAATTCACTACCTATAAGTTGTTTTCCCCAATAATACACATCATCAAACAAAACCTTTATTTTAGGAGAATACTTCTTATTAGCCTCAAATTCAAAAAACAATTGCATGTTATCAACTATTAATGATTTTAAAATGTTAATAAAGTCATAACTAACCATAAATTCACCTTTTTTTAAAGTACTAACATTATTAACTTTATACTCTGACAACATCTTACCGTTAGTACCTGCAAAATAAATATACTTATCATCAAAACGCATGTTCATGCCTTTAATGTGTATTCTTTGTTCTGTTGGATTTATAGCGTACAAAACTTTATCTACAGCATCTCTTATTATATTAGAATTTAATATAAAATCAGCATTATTGAAGGGATCTGGTGGAACTACTGAATAGACAAGATCTATATCTAACTTTAATTTACCATTTGACTTCTTTCCATTTTCATGTACAGTATGTGCATATATGTAAAAATCATTTTCGTTTAATACAAAACGAAATTCCTTTGTTCCATAACCATCCTCATTAATCCATGGGACAAAAGGATACACAAATGACTTAATACTGTTATAAAAAACCGTAACTGATCCTTGTTCAGTTATACTAACCTTGTTTGAAGTTACTTGTATTCCTACATCATCTCTTGATGCTAAAAACACAACTTTATCTGAATCAGTAGCAATTATAGAAATTTTTCCAGTTCTATCACTGGCATTTCTAGCTACATGCCCTAAAATCTTAATAATTCTCTGCAATTCACCCGTTTCAATAGTAAAATTCATATTCCTTTTCCTCTCTATGTTTACCTAAATTTTATAAATATACGTTTCTTACTTAGATTATAGTACAAAAACTATGTTTTGTCAAGTAAAAACGTACCCTTTTTAAAACTCATACAAATATTTAAAACACAGTAAAGGTAAACACTAAAAACAACTTGTCAAGTAATTTTTTTCTTACATTGGATTATAATAATACGGTACCACGCTTCCTATAATTATATCATTATAATCAGCCCCCCCTTCATCATCCAGTGCAACCAAAAAATGAGCACCGCTATAAGTGGTTATTAAATTAAAACTACCGTCACCACTAGATGTAGTAGAGCCCATAAATTGTCCAGTATCTCTTCTGTAACAATATAAAACTCTTGAAACAGGAATACTGCTCATCTTAGTATGCCCAGAGAAATAATACCACCCTTCGGGAAGTCTAGATTCATATGGATCTGGTGCAACTATATCATTAATTGTAATAGTATCAGGGTAATTAGTACCGTTTACAATAGAATAATCTACCCTTACTCTACCATCACCACCATCACCACCAGACTTTCCTTTTGATTCTACGGCGTGAACACCACCATTACCTTTAACAGCAGCTATAAGATCCCCACTAGATTCAAGAGTTAGAACTCTCAAATAGATTGATCCTCCTGCACCACCACCACCGCCTGCTCCACTATTCTCATTGTGTATGAATACACCATTATAACCATTATCACCATTTACAGTGATATATCCTCTGTTTATAACCGACATAGCCTGTATATATATAATCCCCCCACCATTACCTCCTGCTGCTCCATATCTACCACCATCATGACTTCCGGCAGAACCACCCCCACCACCAAAATACAATCTATCTAATGTATTTACACCAAATACATAAGCGCCTCTACCATAGTCACTATCTATCAGGTTCTTAGCACCATTAGCACCAGCGGTACCATAACCACCACCACCACCAGAAGCATCAGCTCCTTTTCCTGCACCACCACCATCATTAATAGAGTTACAAGAAGTAGCTATAACTTGATTATAACCTGAAGTCCTTCCTCCAGTATTCCCATAAGAATAATTAATATTTGTAGTAGCCTCAGCACCACCAGCATACCCTTTACCATTACAAGAAATGGTGTCGCTTAAAGAATCTAATAAAAGAGTTCCATTCACCATCATAGCCAACACACCAGAGAAATAACCTGCTTGTCCGGTAGGTGTTGTAACTAATCTATCATAAGTTGAAGTTGTCAAAGAACCACCACCAGATATTGTAACATTGCTGTATTGAGGAATACGTTGTATTATAACTTTTTGATCTGCAAAAAGAGACCCATTATATGATCTATACGGAGCCTCAGAAAGTGTTATATAGTCTGTACCAACCCCATTAATTAACACAACCTCATAATTACCAACATCACCGTAATCAGATGTTGACCCTTGAAGGTTTATAATCAATGCTCTATCTCCCGACGTAAAACCATTTGGTGTCATTCCTATGCTAATTACAGTTGTGATAGGATCTGATAATATTCTGTAAGCTATACCATCAGCATACAATCTAGAACCACTAGCATCAGTATTTAAATTAAATGTACCAGAAATAACCGTTAGGTTACCATCTCTACCGTCTCCAAAAACCACACTCATAATATTATCTCCTTTTATTATTCAGCATCTTTACTTGTCCAAATCAAATCAGTGACATTATATAATGGTGGTATGTAACCATCATCTTCAAAATTAAATATTAAATTATCTCCTTCTGGTGGTGTATAATCTGTACATGTAATTATAGCCTTAATGTCAACATTATCATTTAATAACACACTCGATATTGAACATGGTATATCATAATTAGTATGCACCCTTCCCTTTATTAAAGCCGTTAATGGTTTCAACCAATGACGTAACTCTTTTACTTTTATATAAGCAGACAAATTTTTATTAAATGGAAGTTCTCCAAATATAGCAGCAGTTAAGTCTATATTCCTATATGCAGACACCCTGTCAATTAAATCTCTTACTGCCTCATCAATAGTATGATACTTAGTCATGTTAAATGTGTATTTAAATCTAACAAGCTTTCTTTCTATCATACTATCTGGATCTGTTAGATAAGACTTTATCCATATCGTCCAATGTCTATTTCTATCGAGTCGATAAACCTTTTGTGTACCATTAACATAAAAATACACAAAGTTTTTATCTGCATTTTCACTATTACCTGTATTATCAAACATTATCTCTAAAAATCTCTTCCACTGCTCTTCCATTTTTTCTATATTCAAAACAACTTCATGTGTTTTAGGAATAATCCACGGGGGAAGATCCGTATAGTTCCAGTCAAACACAGGAGTTAGGGTTGCAGCTAAATTTTTAGATGTTAAAATACCATTCACATATGCATTTAAATTTACATTGTAAAATGTACCAAAAAATATCGGTAAGGTGTTAAAAACTGTATATGTGCGTTTTGTATTGAACCTAACAGCAAGACTACTATGGCGCAATCTAGTTGATAAACCAACCCATTGAATGGGTCTAAATAAATCCTTAACTAAATAACCCCTAACATTTATATATGCGGAAAGATCTATAACATTATCTGCGCTGTTACCAAACCAACCTACTATAGAACCCTTCAAATCCTTCTTCATAAAAGAATATATATATGCCCCTAAATTTCTACTGTCAGAAGACATACACATATAGTTTATCAAAGCATTTAAATCCAAATGCTCCAATAATGCAACAGAAATAGATCGTCTTATGAGTATAATCTTAGGCACAATAGAAGCACCAAGATCAAATGTTTTACCTATTGCATTCAAATAAGCTAATAAGTCTATTGGGTATATTAAACCAATATTAGCTGTCAAATTAGCTGCAAAATATGATTCAACAACACCAGTCAAATCAAATGGAACAGCTACCTCTTTACACACTCTTATATATGCACATAAATCGTTTGGTGCTAATGAATATAAAAAAGCTCTCAAATCAGTAGGTCCATAGACACCACCTACCAACGCTGATAAATCAAGTGTGTCCCACCCATGTATAATACCGTTAAGTTCACCAATTGGGTTAGATGCTATAAATGCTAGTAAATCTCTTGGGCTGTTAAACACCCCAGAAAAAATACATGCTGGTAAATCTCTAGGTTGCATTGGGTTTATAAATGCGTTTAAAAAAGACTCGTCCCACCCATGCATAATTGCATGCAAGTCAACTCTTGGGCTCTGAAAAATCTTTGGTATAAACGCAGGTAAACTAGCAAAACCATGCCACCACTCTCCAGTAATGGTTCCTGGTAAATTCCTTATTTCTATAATATTTAATATCGCCTGCAAATTAATACCAGGTATTGAATATAAATACGATGATAAATTTCTTATATCCCATCCATGCAACGATGATGGTAGAACTTTATGATCATTAAAATAGGACCATACACGACCACACAAATCTAATGGAAGTCCCATTTGATATGACCATACAGGCGATGGTAAATCCGCATAAGCAGAACGCGTAGCTCTAATATAAGCATGCATGTCTAACACATGTCTATTAGCATATATATACGCTGACAAATCATAATGTGGTGGAAATCCTACTAATGATGCGCCTAAATCTCTTATACCACCATAAACACATGGTAACCTTAATGTTTGAACACCATGAACACCATAACCAACAACAATAGTAGGACATTCTTTAAGATAGGTATGTGTACTAGTTTGGTACAAACCCATAACGTTTATAGCTGTCTGTAAATCTGCAGTTTGTTGGTAAGACGCACGTAAACCCATTTTGAAAGGTATAGAATTAAAATCAGGAACAGAATACCCTGTAGAACTAAAAGAGAATGGTAGATTATTAAATGGTGGTTTACTATAGGCCATTCAAAGGCTCCTTAAGAAATTGTTGGGGCAATCCAGTCAAATATTTCAGAATTACGATAAATATCACTGTCATGAAGAGCTATTGCATAATGGTAACCAGTATAATCGGTTGGTATCTGAAAAGTACCACTTACCCCCGATGAAATATCTTCTCCAATAAAAGACCCATCATCTCGCTTATATAGCCTAACATAAATACCAGAGGCCCTTAGACCATCTACTTCTGTGTATCCTTGACATAGAAACATATTATCAAAATAATAAATGGGACTAGTTGCATTGTAACCACTAGAAGTAACTACCATATACCACGAATGTCCTGAAGCTACTGGTGTCATCAAATAATCATTACTAGTAACACGTGAACCACTATTAGTTCCTAATACAGTACTACCTATCTGTGCACTGTCAGCATAAAATATTGTGTCATAAACATAAGAAGAATATTCTCCTGATACAGTAACTACGTTGCCTAATAAATGCCTATACCCATAAGATATACCACTTTGTGTAGGGATAGGGTTATTTGAAAAGTTAAATGATATAGGGAAATAAGTAAATGTTATTAAATTATTAAAATTAGAATAATATGTAGCTGTTCTCCAAGTACCATCTCTTTTTATATTAGAGACTCTTAGCTCATCTACTATACCGGTAAAAGCATGAGAACTGGAATCGCTACTACCAATGTAATTTTTAGTATCTGCACCTATAGAAAGACCTGTAACATTCGCCGTGTTACCAGATTGTATATTATTTACATAGGCTGTTAAAGAATTGCCATCACGTACTAAAGAAAATTGCTGAAATGTAGATGCTGTAGTTGTAATACCTGTTATATAATTAGATCCATTTAATAGGACTCTGGCCGAGGTAGTACTATCAAAAAAAGGAGCGTGTAGTTTATTAGACGTTTCGTAATTACAAAACACAGTTCCATCTCCCTGTGGATATACTATATGTTCAATTGTAAAATCTGATTGATTAAATTCAAAACCACTACTTGTGGGTAAATTCAACCTATCAGTAGTACCAGCACCATCAAAGTGCGCAGCTTTACCTATTGCACCATCAACATAATCATCATAATCTAAACCGGCTTGAGGAACAGCGTTATAGGAATTGGATGTAGAATCTAATATATCTGTAATATATGGATTCTGAGACATATGCCATACACCAACAAAATTAGCATCCCACACCTGTTGTGCCGGCGTTTCTCCAGTATCCCCTACATACCCAGAATTAGTAGTCATAGTCGAATCATAATAAAATATTAGCTCCGTATCACTACCAGAATAAACCGTTGGTACTTTAGTCCAAAGGTATGCTTGTTCATTATCTGCATCCCAACTTTCTATTTCAATTGGGCATTGTATTTCAACACCAGAAACTGTTGTAGTTATAGCTATTTTTTTCCTATTTACATAACTACTTCCATATGGTCCGTTTGGCGGCATAAAATTAGACGCCCAACGTACCACACCAACAGAAATGTTAACCTCATCCATAAAACCCTTAAAGTAACTAGCGTGTTGAGGGTAGTTTGAAACATAAACCCTACCAATATGACAACCACTAGAACTAGATGGATTAGCCCAAAAAGTAGTACTAGCTACTTCAGCGCTTTTGACTCCGTCTACAAAAATTCTCCAGTATGTTCCATCTACAGTTAGGGCTACATGGTGCCAGTTGTTTAAAGTTATTAAACCGACCGCCGTTTGAACTGAAAGAGTTCCTAAAGCCAAATGTCTATAATACCTAACAGAACCGTCTTCATTAACACCAAAGAACTGCTCACAAGAACTACTAGTACATGATTTAGAAAATATAGGATGCCCCCAATATCCTGTAACCAAAGTCAAATCTGAAAAATAAACCCAGCAATCTATAGTTGATGGTTTTGAAGACATATCTATAATTACGGAATTATCTATATCCAAGTAATCACCAGATCCATCAAAATATGCACTATACCCACCAAATCTACTTTCAGATGAAGACTTAACAACATTTCCATATTTAGTAACAGCATGCTGACTAGGAGAACTATCAATCAACTCATCATCATCCATATGAAGTAAAAGTACATCTGTACCAGATATCAATGTAACCTGATTCAACTCATCAAAAACCACAGTAGCATCATACCCAGTTATACCTGTTCCAGAAGATAGAACCACTAAAATTGGAAAATCAGTTAAGTCATTATCCACTTTTGAACTATCTATTGTTAATTTTAAAGATTTATTTGGGTCAAAAGTCATTACCTATCTCCTTTATGTTATATTAATGTCTACAGTGTCATTACCTTGTAATATTTCTCCGGCCGCACCAGCATGGGTTTCTGTGTAATAATCAACTACTGAATTGGTTTCTAAACTAACTATATTAAATGAATCAGATGTGCTTATATATACTTTACCATTATTTAATCCGGCCGTAGATTCAGCCCATATAGCTACTATATTACTTGATAAACTTTTTAATATAGAATTAATAGAAACAAAAGAACCAAAATTAAAATTAAACTCACCATTAATGGGAGAGATATATCCATCTTCTATAAAATTAAAGTTATCCATATTAAACCTCTACACCAGATACTGTGGCGCGTCCTATTATCAAATCATTATAAACTTCCCCCTCATCATCATCCAAACAAACAATTGAATGTACCCCACTGTAAGTAGTCTGTAAATAATAATAACCAGTAGATGGGTCTGATGTAGTTGAATGTACCAGTTCTCCAGTATCCCTTCTATAAGCTCTTACTGTTCGTGTTACAGGAACGCCTTTTTCCTTTACATACCCCGACATAAAAAAGTATCGGTCAGTAGTATTAAAAGAAATTAAATCATCTGTATTAGAATAATAAGTAGCTTTTAACCATGCGAAGTCTCTATCAATAGATGAAATTCTATATTCATTAATATACATATAAGCCCCATAACTTAAACCACCCGCATGTGTCCCTACGTAAATTAACTCCGCAACCTGTGCTGGTGGTGTAAATGAACTTTTAGAGGCACTAAGTTCTCCATCTATATACAACTTCTGACCACCATAAGTACTGTTGTATGAAGCTGAAACCATATGCCAACTTCCATCTACGTCTAATTTAGGAAAAGGGGATGTTTCTTGTGCTGAGGAACCACTCCATATAACGAAGTGTAAATCATCATCAGTTTCAATATACATTTCAATTTCATTATTATTGTTGCCAGTTCCTTGCTCAGAAAATAGCCAAATGGCATAGGGTTGATTCATTAATTGAATAAAAGCTTCAATAGTTCCAATATATTGACTAAAATCAGATGACGCTAAGTTAAAGTAACCCTTATTTAAATATATAGCATTAGACCCTAAAGGCCCAGGTATAGATGAAGTAATTCCATACAAAGTAGCATCAATCGAGTTACTTGTAGAGTCATAAAGCACGCCTTCCGAAGTATTAGCATGGTAAACCCTAATAAAATTTTCATCCCACACTTGTTGAGCTGGAGCAGTGCCAGTTTCTCCTACATAGGTTGTATTGTCATTATGGGTTGAATCATAATATAAATAATATTTTGTATTTACTCCAGAGGCTAAAGTTACATTAGACCACAAAGTAGCTTTTTTATTATAAGCATCCCAGCTTTCTATTTCTACATAACTTTGGTTTGCGTTTTGATCCGCTATAGCTAGTTTTAAACTATTTACTGATAAAGTATCAAATATATCAGTAACATCTATATTAGTTTGGCCTGCTGTAGAAGTCAACGATATCATAACTGGAAAATAAATTAAATCTTCTTCTAGTTTAGACCCATCAAAAGTTAATTCTATTCTATTACCCCAACCAGATAACCATGCCATAATCTACTCCTTATAATAAATTGCGTATTCAGTGGTACCTTCATCTATAACATATGCGCCACTCGAAGTTGCCAAAAAAAGTGTATTAGAAATACCGTCAGAAGCTGTTTCTTCTGTAACATATAGATCATTAATACTTATATTCTCTCCCAAAATACCACTGCCTGTAATATACTCATAGTCAGGCAAAACCCAATCCGTCAAACATGTTATTATATTAACAGACCA
>Ga0265294_10006574_pt1 | contig 13941 bp, 11 predicted proteins | sample MunlanPumphouse3_FD_192504 | JGI IMG/M metagenome (GOLD analysis project Ga0265294, IMG submission 192504) | Groundwater microbial communities from a municipal landfill in Southern Ontario, Canada - Pumphouse #3 | ecosystem: Environmental > Aquatic > Deep subsurface > Groundwater | place... | reverse complement strand
TGGGAATCTAAAGATGAAATTCCTTATACGGTCTCTTTAATTGTGCATCTTTTAAAAGGGGATAAAAATATTCCCAATAATGTGTTGGATAATTTAATTGAAGAGTGTTTGCCTTTGGCATCGTTGCTTGAAGAGGCATCGAGTTTTCCTCATAAACTCGAAGAGATGTTTTTACTACAAAAAGAGTTAAATGATTCAACCAACGGTAAAAACTGGGAGCTGGGAATCAATCAATTTGGTAAAGAAATCAATTGGCTACGATGTATTCATATGGAAGTGGCTGAACTCATTGATTCAACGCCATGGAAGCATTGGAAAAATATCAATGCCAATCCTGATATGAACAATATTCACGTAGAATTGGTTGATATTTGGCATTTTTTAATGTCTTATATTTTACAAGAAACCAATGTACCTAAAGCGGTTTCTTTGGTGAATACCCATTGTATTTATGAAGCCAATACCCAAATTGATCCAAAAATAATGGTTAAAGAAGCAGAAAAACTCTCTTACATTGCATTGGCCATTGAAACAGGAAATATGCCAACATTTTCAGGAATTGAGCGGTTTATTGATCAATTTTTTAGATGTTGTAAGATTTCTGGATTGTCATTTAATTGGCTACAAAAACTCTACATTGGAAAAAATTGTTTAAATAAATTCAGACAAGATAATGGCTACAAAGAGGGTACATATATTAAAGTATGGAATGGACAAGAAGACAATGTTGTTATGGTTGCTATTTTAGAAGCCGTTGATAACATTAGCTTCAATGAACTCTATGAAAAACTCGAATTAAACTACCAAAAACTTCAATAATTTACAGCTACTTTTTTAAAAACCCAATAATCTTCTCGAAAGATTATTGGGTATAACGTTTCAATTTCTAACGCCAATTATTTTATAAACAATGAATATGTATATTAAATATACAATAAATTAATTTTTGTGATATAATAATTTCAAAATTTATATTTATAAGAATATTAAGGCAGATAATTATGATAGAAAAAGATAACATCAAAGATGAATTATTTGAGTATATGAAAAATGTCAGTGAGTTCAAACAAGAACTGGACGACATCAGTAAAACGTGGGATCAGCTGATATTATTGAGTCAATTAGGTGCAACAGGACTTGATATGAGTGATACCAAAGAGAATTTTACTCAATTAAAATCCGAACTTATTTCACAATTAGCGCAAGAGACCTTAAAAAAAGTGGTCAATGAAATGCGTTCAAAAGCTTCTGTTTCTGTTGATATTGTTATACGAAATTTGTTTGAAAGAACAGCAGATATTGGCTTTTTAGCAACTGACGATGATATTAGAAACTTTTTATTAACCACCTTAGAATTGAATGAAAAAATAGAAGAGCGTAAAAAAGATATTGACACGATTGAAGAGTGCTTAGATGAAACACACTATAAAAAACAATTAAAACATATCAAGTTGCGATTTAAGGAGTATGTGGCGAAATACAGTGTCTATTATGACATTGTATTATTTGATAAAAATGGACACATTGTAGCTAAACTCGATGAAGCAAACAGTGTAACTAAAACAAAAGATGAACTGCTTGATATTGTCAAATCAACCAATGGTGAATATGTAGAAACCTACAAATACCACGATTTTTTGCCTCATCATGAAAAATCATTGGTCTACTCTTACAAAGTGACTAAAACCAATGAAGACAAAGAGATTATTGGTTTTTTAAGTTTGTGTTTTAAATTTGAAGATGAAATGGACGGCATTTTTTCTAAACTGGTGTGCAAGAAAAATAAAGAAACTCTGTTGCTTTTAGATAAAAATTGTGAAGTCATTGCCTCAAGCGATAAATATCATATTCCTTTAAAAGCAAAATTGGAAGTTTCCATTGAAGATGATTACAAAATCACCCAGTTTTCGGGAAGAGATTATATTGTAAAAACCTGCAAAACCAACGGATATGAAGGCTTTTTTGGCTTAGGTTGGATGGGTCATATTATGATTCCTTTGGACAGTGCGTTTAAAGTGCATACCAACGATATCGAAATAGAAGATACCATTTTACAATCGATTATGGAAAATGAAGAGTTATTCAAAAAAGAGTTACTGGAAATTCCTGCGAAAGCACAATGCATTCAAGATGAACTCGACCGTGCTGTTTGGAATGGAAATGTGATGCAAATGGAGAGTGACTCAAGCAGTGCTGATTTTGCTCGTTCCATTTTAAGAGAAGTGCGAACTACGGGAGAGAAAACCAAAAAAGCGTTTAAAACTTCTATTGAAAAACTCAATCAAACCATTATTTCATCCCTTCTAAACAATGCCACATTTTTAGCCACACTCTCAATTGATATTATGGACAGAAATCTTTATGAAAGAGCTAATGATTGCCGTTGGTGGGCATTGACCTCTACGTTTAGAACCATTTTAAATAAAAAAAGTATTACCTCAGAAGATAAATTGCAAATTGGCAATATTTTGAAGTATATCAATAACTTATACACCGTTTACAGCAATATTCTGATTTACGATACCCACGGAACTATCTTGGCGGTTTCCAATGAAAGTGAACATAAAATTGTTGATACCAAACTTTCAAATAACTGGCTTAAACACTCTTTGGGTTTAAAAGACTCTTCTAAATATGCCGTCAGTGATTTTGAAAAAAGCTTTTTATACACCAATAACGATACCTATATTTACAGTGCATCTATTTTTGCACCCAACAGTAACACCGTTGTAGGTGGAATTGCGATTGTATTTGATGCCACTTCTCAATTTCAAGGGATGTTAAAAGATGCCTTGCCTAAAATAAACAATGAAGTTAAAAAAGGGATTTTTTCACTTTTTGTAGAAAAAAGCAGTAAAAAAATTGTCAGTTGCAGTGATGATACGCATACTGTAGGTGAGATTTTAAGTATAGACAATGAATTTTTTAAATTAAATAATGGGGAATCACTTTCAAAAATCATGAACTACAATGACAAATATTATATTGTAGGAGCAAAGTGTTCTTTTGGGTATCGAGAGTATAAAAGTAACAGCGATGAGTACACCAACGATGTTTTATCCTTTGTATTTTTTGAAGCTGGAGAGATTAAAAACTTTGTCAACCGATACGATGAGTTTTTAAATAACTATTACAACTATCCCATCAGCCACAACGAAAATATTGAAGAGATAGCTACATTTTATATTGGCAATAAATGGCTGGGTGTTCCAACTTCTTCTATTGTGGAAGCCATCAGTATTAATAATTTAGAAACACCTATTAGTATGGATTTGGATCACCATTTTAAAGGAACGGTTGCCTATAAAAATTATGTGGTCAGTGTGTTAGATATTAGTCCGTTTATTAAAAACAAATTTGAAGATAAAAAGAATGATATTATTATCGTAACCTACCAAGGAGCCATCGAAAAACACACCATTGGAATTGTGGTCGATAAATTAGGGGAAATATTAAAAATTCCAACACGGTGTATTAAACCGTTTGAAGAACACCTAATCAGCGGGGGAATGTTAGCAGAAAGTATAGTTCAACCACCGCAAGATAAAACGTGTAAAAATCTTTTGACTATTTTAAATATCTCAAAAATAGGGCAGTTACAATAGCTTTTAGTATTATATTGTTAGTATCTTTTTGATACTAACAATACTCATTTTTATATTTGACATATTTTCCCGCATGTACAATCAGTTTTTCGCACTCTTCATCGCTTAACTCTTTGACGACTTTAGCAGGGCTTCCCATGATCAAAGATTTAGGTGGAAAAACTTTTCCGGCGGTTACTAAAGAGTTTGCTCCTACGATGCTTCCAGCACCTATAACGGCATTGTCTAAAACCGTGGCACTCATTCCTATTAAACAGCCATTTCCAATCGTACAGCCGTGTAACATCACTTTATGCCCAATCGTGACATCATCGCCAATAATGGTTGATGTGTCAAAATCGGTATGAATCATCGAAAGGTCTTGAACATTACTTCGTTTTCCTATGGAAATTTTATTAATGTCTGCTCGTAATACACAACCAAACCACACCGAAGAGTCTTCGCCTATTTCAATGTTACCAATTAAATCCGCACTGGGAGCAATCCACGCACTGGGTTCAATTTGAGGGTAGTGTTCTTTAAATTTTAGTATCATTTTTTCTCCTTTGAGCTTTTAGAAGTTTTTATTATATCTTTTGAACTAAAAAATAGCAATAAAAAAAGGTGGCTTAAAAAAAGCCACCTTTGAAAAAATAATTGGATAATACTATTATCTGTTTTGGTTTTTACCGGCGATGATAAATCGTAAAGCATTGAGTCGAATAAATCCTTCGGCATCTTTTTGGTTATACACTTCATCTTTTTCAAAAGTTGAATAGGCATCGTTGTATAAAGATTTTTTAGATTCTCTTCCCACAACCGATACATTACCTTTGTAAAGTTTAATTTTTACGGTTCCTTCAACATGTTTTTGTGTTGAATCAATCGCCGCTTGAAGCATTTCTCTCTCTGGGCTAAACCAATATCCTTGGTAAATTAACTTAGCATATCGTGGCATTAACTCATCTTTTAAGTGAGCAGCTTCTCGGTCAAGTGTAATTGATTCGATGGCTCTGTGTGCTTTTAATAAAATCGTTCCACCTGGCGTTTCATAACAACCACGTGCTTTCATTCCCACATATCGGTTTTCAACAATGTCAACTCGTCCAATACCATTTTTATTGCCATACGCATTTAATTTTTCAAGTAAAGTGGCTGGTGACATCTCAACACCATTGAGGGCAATTGGGTCTCCATTTTTGTAGGTTAGTGTTAAATATTCAGCTTCATCTGGAGCTTTTTCAGGTGCTGTTGTCCACAACCACATAGACTCTTCTGGTTCATTGGCTGGATTTTCTAAATGTAATCCCTCATAAGAGATATGTAAAAGGTTTGCATCCATAGAGTAAGGACTTGCTTTTGGATTTCCATTTTCATCAACATGTTTTTGAGCAATTTCAATGCCATTTTTTCTGGCATATTCCAATAAACTCTCTCTTGAATTTAATTCCCACTCTCTCCAAGGAGCAATGACTTTAATATCGGGTCTTAAGGCTAAGGCACCAAGTTCAAATCTCACTTGGTCATTTCCTTTTCCTGTTGCTCCATGAGAAACTGCATCCGCTCCTGTTTGGTTGGCAATATCAATGAGCTTTTTAGCAATTAAAGGACGTGCAATTGAAGTTCCCAATAAATATTCACCCTCATAAATAGCATTGGCTCTGAACATAGGGAAAACATAATCTTTGACAAACTCTTCTTTAATATCTAATATAAACACATTTTCTGGTTTAATTCCACACGCTATGGCTTTAGTTCGTGCAGGTTCAACTTCTTCCCCTTGACCTAAATCCGCTGTAAAAGTGATCACTTCAGCTTTGTACTCATCTTGAAGCCATTTTAAAATAATTGAAGTATCAAGCCCACCACTGTAAGCCAAAACTACTTTTTTAACATCTTTTTTACTCATAAATTTATCCTATGTTTGCTTTATTTTTAAGGGAGTTATTTTATCTAAAATTAGTTATAATCTACTTTATGAGAATCGATAAATTTTTAAATGCCGTTAATATTACAAAACGAAGAGCAGTTGCTGAAGATATGTTGGAACACAAAGTGGTGTTATTAAACAATGCCAGTGTGAAAAAAGCAAAAGAGGTTAAAGTGGGTGATATTATTGAAATACAATATTTGGATAAAAGTGAAAAATTTAAAGTATTGCAAATCCCAACGGTCAAATCAACCCCTAAATCCAAACAAGAAGAGTATGTCGTCCGATGTGATTAATTTCACTGTTGCAACGTAATCGAAGAGTACAAGAGGAAATACCATGTTCAATAAAACAAAACTCAAATTTGATGATATATTTGAAAACAGGCTTCAAGAAGAAGATGTCAGAGAGTATTTAATAAAACTTTATGAAAAAGGTGAAACGGCAGAAGACATTGCTTCGGCTGCGAGTGCGATGAGAGAACATTTAATTCCTTTAAATATTCCGTATACCCTTAAAGAAGAGCTCATAGACAATTGTGGAACAGGAGGAGATAAAAGCAACAGTTTTAATATTTCAACCACAGTAGCCATTGTTATTGCAGCTTGTGGTTCTAAAGTCGCCAAACATGGAAACCGCAGTATCACCAGTAACAGTGGAAGTGCTGACATGTTGGAGCATTTGGGCGTGAATTTAAATATTAACAATGACGACCAAGTTAAAATGCTTGAAAAAACAGGGTTTTGTTTTATGTTTGCACAAAACCATCATCCTGCCATGAAATTTATTATGCCCATACGAAAAAGTATTCCTCACCGAACGATTTTTAATATTTTAGGTCCTTTATCTAATCCAGCTATGGTGCATAAACAAATCATTGGCGTATTTGATCAATCATTTGTGCCAAAAATTGCCCAAGCTATGGCACTTTTAGGAGCTAAACGTGCGATGGTAGTCAGTTCAAATGACCATATGGATGAAATTTCCGTTTCCGATGTTACTCATGCTGCGTTTGTGGATCATGGAATCATTCGTGAGTTTATTATTGACCCTCGAGAATATGGTTTTGATTTATATGACAAAAGTGAAATCGTAGGCGGAACTCCTGCTCAAAATGCCATTATCACAAAAGGAATCTTAGATGGTTCAATTGAGGGAGCCAAACGGGATATTGTGATTATCAATGCCGCTGCGGCACTGTTAGTCGATGGCAAAGTTCACTCCACCGAAGAGGGAATTGTCATGGCAAAAGAGGCGATACAAAGTGGGGATGCATTAAAAAAACTCGAAGAAATCATCGAAGTTTCTAATCAATTTAAGTAAGGCAATAGCTTGATTCAAGAATATAATGTGGCATTGGAAGATATCAATAAAGTCATTGATGCATTAAAAAAAGTTATTGACAATAAAAACAGAGTGGTTTTACTGCAAGGCGATTTGGCCAGTGGAAAAACCACCTTGGTTAAATCCTATTTACAATTCTCAAATAGCACAAGCGAAGTGACTTCACCTACATTTTGTATTCAAAATGTCTATGATAACAACTTTTATCATTATGACGTCTACAATAAAACCCTTGAAGAGTTTATCTCGTTAGGACTTTTAGAAGAGTTTGAAAAAGAGGGTGTGCATTTTGTAGAGTGGGGCGATGATACGCTAGAAGAGTTACTTAAAAGCTACGGATTTGACATTATAAAAATCACGATAGAAAAACTAAACAATAAAAGGCGATATACGATTCATGCATAAATTAGAGATAAAAAATATTACAAAAACAATTAAAAAAACACAAATTTTACATGGAATTAGTCTTGAGGTGAACAGTGGAGAGATTGTTGGATTGCTTGGACCCAATGGTGCAGGGAAAACCACCAGTTTTTATACGGTGTGTGGATTAGTGCAACCAACAAGTGGAGAAGTTTTTTTTGATGATGAAAATATCACTGCATTGCCTTTGCATAAAAGAGCACTCAAAGGAATAGGGTATTTGCCCCAAGAATCTTCTATTTTTAAAGATTTAAGTGTGGAAGACAACTTAATGCTCGCTGCTCAAGTTGTCTATGAGGAGAGTTTAGAACAACATAAAAAAGTAGAAGAGTTGCTTTCTATTTTCAACATTGAGCCCATTCGTCAACGAAAAGGTGTTTCACTTTCAGGAGGAGAACGACGACGTACAGAAATTGCACGAGCGTTAATTTCCCAACCAAAGTTTTTACTTTTAGATGAGCCTTTTGCAGGAGTTGACCCAATTGCAGTTAAAGATATTCAAGAAATTATCTATCAATTAGCAAAACGAGGGATTGGGATTTTAATAACCGATCACAATGTACGAGAAACATTGCAAATTTGTACACGAGCGTATGTTATGAAAAATGGAAGTGTATTAGCTTCTGGAAATGCCGATGAAATCAAAACCGATGGAAGTGTTCGAGAGCATTATTTGGGTGAAAATTTTACATTTTAAAATCCATTTTTAAATGGATTTTAAACTCTCTTTTATAACTTGATTTTTCCCATTTCGTTTTGCTTCATACAACGCTTCATCGGCTCGGTGAATAAAACTGCTTTCGGTATCGGTTTCGTTGAGCATGGCGACACCAAAACTGGCGGTTACTGGTTGGTTAATAGCAGGAAATTCAATTTGAGAAATACTCTCTTTGAGTTTCTCCGCAACACTGAAAGCCGTTTCTAAGTCAGTTTCTGGAAGTAATGCAATAAACTCTTCTCCACCCCAACGAACAATGGTATCGGTTTGTCTTAAATTAATAGCAACAACCGATGCAATCCCTTTTAAAATTGTATCTCCTACGGTATGTCCAAAGGTATCATTAAGTGGTTTAAAATTATCAATATCAAAAATAATCAAAGAAAGAGAATTAGCATAGCGTCTGTTTCGTCGTATCTCTTTGGTAAAAACATCATGAAATTTTTGACGATTGTATAAACCCGTTAGTTGGTCATGATTGGCTTGATATTCGAGTAAATTTGATTTTTGTTTGATTTGGGTAATATCGGTTAATGAAATCACATAATAGCGTTCATCGTTATCGTATTCATGAATTTTAACGGTAAAAATTCTGTCTTCCCCCTCTTTGTTAACCAATTTCACCACTTTTTGAAGTTCTGGAAGTTTCTTTAAGCTATCAATCCATGACTCATTTTTATCGACCAATTCTTGATGGAAAAAGTTGTTCTCTTTTTTAAAATAGGCATCAATACATTGACTGGTTTGTAAAAAATCTTCCAATGATGCCTTTTGAAAAAAATCTAAAAAACGTTTATTTACATGAGTTATTTTTGTTCCATCCGTAACAATCACAATATTATCTTGCGCATCTAAGATAAGCTTAATTTGCTTAATCCCTTCTTCAACTTTTGATTCTAAAGATAAATTGAGTTTTTCAAGTTGCTTACGTAAAAATATGGGTTCCATGGCTTTAATCATACAATCAAGCAGTTGGTATAAATCGACTGGTTTCATCGCATACGCATCAACACCAATATCGATGGATTTTTTGAGAAAATCAGGGTCATTATGTGCGGAAGTAATAACAATAGGAATATCGGGATTAATTTCTTGGATGGCTTCACACATCTCTAAGCCACCTAATTTTGGCATATTAATATCTGTAACAATCAAATCAATGTCTTGATTTGATTTAAACTTTTCTATGCCATCAAGCCCATTTTCAGCCACAATTAACTCTTTAACAATGGCTTGCATCGTTTTAGCGGTAAAGTTTCTCACTTCCACTTCATCTTCGACATACAGTACTTTAATATTTTTTAATATCTCTTTGTTAATCATACAAATCCTTATCTTTACAGCAATGCAAATTGGGTACCTTTAAGGGTGCTGAGAAGTAATATCCTTGCGAATAATCAGCGCCCAAACTTCTTACGGTGTTAAATATCTCTTTATTTTCAACATATTCAGCAATGGTTTTTAAATTTAAACTCTTCGCAAACTCAATAATGGTTTTAGTCACTTTGTAGGAATTCTCATCTTGTACAATATTTTTTATCAACGAAGCATCGATTTTTAGGTAATCTACGTTCATTTTTAAAAGGTGTTCAAAATTAGAATATCCACTTCCAAAATCATCAATAGCGACTTTACATCCCAGTTTTTTAATCTCTTTAACAAAATTGGTTAAAACGGTGTAGTTTTTAATGCCTTCATCTTCAAGTATTTCAAAAACAACTTTGTTTTTAACGTTGTACAGTTCAAACATTTTTTTAATATAATCCAGAAAATCACTGTTGGCAATATCTTCATACGAAATATTGATACTGAATTCAAAATCCAAATTCTCAAACTCTTTAAACGATTTTTGAATAACTGCTTTGGTGATTTTATGGTATTGATTGGATTTTTTAGAAATATCCAAAAAGAAAAAAGGTGAAATAATGCTGTCATCATCAATCATACGCACCAAACACTCATATTTATCGACTTTGAGCGTTTTATTGTTAATAAGTGGTTGATAATAGACAATAATATTATCTTTAGACAGAGCTGTTTTAAGCTTTTTCGTCCAAATCATATTGTTTTGATACTCTTTTAAATTATCCAATTCGTCGTAAAAAACCAAATAATCTTTATGATCTTTTTTGGCAGCTTGTAAGGCTAAATCTGCGGTGATAAGTTTGTTATTTTTCACTGAAAATGAAATTCCTGCGGTAACTCGGGCATCGAGTTCATATTGATCGAGTGAGTAGACTTGTTTTTCAATGCGTTCAATGATTTGAATAACCGTTTGCGTAAACTCTTTTTTCTTTGAACTGGTGTTGGCAATAGCATAAATATCGGCTGGGAATTTGTAGAGTTTCATGTAACTAAAGGCTTCTATCTCTTCTAAAATGATATTGGCAATGTTAGTGAGGATTAAATCACCAATTTTATGCCCATAAAAATCATTGATTTCTTTAAATGAGTTAATATCAATAACCGCAATAGATTGAATCTCCTCTTCTCCGTATCGTAAATCATGAATGAGTTTACTTCGGTTTTCCAGTTTCGTTAAACCATCGGTATATAAAATGGTCTTAATTTCTACTTCATGGTCTATTTCTTTGGTGATATCTTGAAATTGAACAAAATAAATATTATGCTCTTTTAAATATGTGGTATAGACTTTATGAGTGTGTCGTTTATCTTTGCTTGATGTAAAGAGTTCAAAACTATTGGATTGTTTTGATTTGTCAAACCAATTGTAATTGCTTTGTTTAAAAAGATGGTTCGTATCATGACAAAACAGTTCATCGAGTTTTGCGCGTGTTTCATCTAAATCGCTGAGTTGCATAATACCTAAAAGATTAAGTAGGTGTTCATTGGCAAAAATAATTGTATCGTGCTTGATTAAACAAGCAGGATGAATATTTGAATTTATAATTGAAGTTGTAAATTCATCAAATTGAGATGCCATATAATATAACCTTTCTATGAATTCTAAATTTTACAGAAATAATAATTAAATTATTATTTATCCGAAAATTTTAATGGCATTTTTTAAATCTTCTTGCGTATCAATTCCAAAGGATTTGGAACTTACTTCCACCATTGCAATGGTGTGTCCAAAATAGATGGCGCGTAATTGTTCGAGTTTTTCAATGTGTTCAAGCGGAGCACTTTTGAGTAAACAAAAAGCATTGAGTGTTTTTTTGGTAAAACCATAAATGCCCAAATGCCCACAATACGAAGAATTCTCATGATGGTCTCGATGATACGGAATTTTGCTGCGCGAAAAATAGATGGCATTGTTGTTATTGTCCAATAACACTTTCACATGGTTGGGGTCATCGGCTAATTCTGAACTGATTTTTTTATGACAACTCACCATCATAATATCTTCATTGTTCTTTTTAATTTGTTTGACTCTGTCAATAACGCTTTGCACAACGTCAGGCTCAATAAAAGGCTCATCGGCTTGAACATTGATAATGACTTCATCTTCCGCCAAATCTAAAAGTGTCGCAGCTTCGTTGATTCTATCGGTACCACTTTGATGTAAAGAAGACGTCATAACTGCTTCAAAGCCATGTTGTTTCGCCAATTCTACGACTTCAAGACTATCGGTTGCAATAACAACTTTGTCCAAAGAACTGACTTGTTTGGCTGTTCGTATGACCATGGGTAAACCCAAAATATCCACTAAAATTTTATTTTCAAAACGGCTGGAGTTCAGCCTTGCTGGAATGATTATCATTGTATACCTTTTATTATTTTATGGGAAGTTTTATTATAAATCGTGCACCGGTGTTATGATTTGTAGCTTCAATGCTACCATTTAAGTGCGTTTCTATTATGATTTTACACGTATAAAGTCCTAAACCTACGCCATGTTGAGACTCTTTGGTGCTAAAGTAGGGTTCAAAAATACGCTCAATTATATCCTCTTTTATGCCTTTACCATTGTCGCTGATTTCAAAATAAATGGTGTCGTCTTTAAAATACTCTTTGAGCTTAATTACCCCATTTTTAACACTGTTTCGTAAAATGGCCTCTTTGGCATTGATGAGTAAATTTAAAAGAATCGTCGTAAGTTCATTTTCATAGGTTTCAAACAAAGGCGTCTCTTCCATGATATCTTTTAAAAAGTCGATGTTTTGTGTCTCTTTGTCATTTTTAAATATTTCAATGGCTTTATTGACGATTGCACTGGCATTCACCTCTTTTTTCTTACTTTTTAAATTCACATAATTTTGAAACTCTTCAATGGTTTGTGAAAGTTGTGCAGCCGTATTTTTAATGTTGTCTAAAACCGTCACCACTTCTTCTGCTTTGGGTTCTAAATCCATAGAGTATTGTAATTCCAGTTTTTGGGCTTGTATGGAGATAATATTCAAAGGTTGTCTCCATTCATGGGAAACCATTTGTAAAGTTTCTGCCATAACGGCCAGTTTTGATTGTTGCATTAAGATTCTGTCTTTTTGTTTGATTTCATCTTGGGCAAGAGAGACTTGATTGGTCAAGTTTTGTTTTTGAGAGGTCAAGGTTAACTCAGTCGTAATATCGAACATTAAGTAGGTTAATCCTGTAATATCACCATATTTATTGAAAATGGGTTTAACTTTGACATCGACCCAAAAAAAGCTGTTGTCTTTTTTAACACACTTGAGTTTTCCTGCCCACTCTTTATCTTTTTTAACAGACGCAACCAGCTCTTCCAGAAAGTTCTCTTTGCTGTTTTGAAAAATGACTTCATTTTGTTTTTTAGCAATTAAATCTTCTTTGGTGTAGCCACTTAACATACAAAAAGCCGAACTGACTTTGCTAATCGTATCATCAATACTTGTGTGAGAAGAAAGGACATATTTATCCAAAATTTCATCATCAGAAATTTGTTTGGTAATATCTTTGGCACTGACCACGAAAAACTGTTTATTGAGCATCAAAGAGATGGTAATTTGTAAGTACACTTTTTGTTTGTCTTTTCTTTGACATACTACGTGAACTTCACTGGAATAACGATTTTCTATATTCTTTTCGAGCAATTCTTTAAAATCATTTTTATACTCCTCTAAAATCAGCGATTCAAAGGTAAATTGCAAAAGCTCTTCTTTTGGATAGCCTAAAATAGGGGAGAAAGCCATATTAACATAGATAAATTTACTTTGCTTATCAATAATTCCAATCCCATCCCAGGAGTTATTTACAATCTCTCGTAGTTCATTATTGCTTCGTTTTAGCTTTTCAACCTCAGGTGACATCATTACTCCCGATATAAAATTATTTTATCATTTAAGTGAATTTATTATATTATATTTATACTAAAAAAAGGAAAAATATTAATGTTACAAAAGAATGATATTGCATTAAATGACAAAACAATTACCATCATAGATACCTTTGGCTTTTTATTTCGTAGTTATTTCGCCCTTCCTCCGCTTAAATCAAAAACAGGATTTCCTACGGGATTATTGACAGGATTTATGAATTTTGTACTGAATATTGGAAAAGATTTTCAAACCGATTATATTGTTTTTGCGCTTGATTCCCCCGGTGGAACATTTAGAAATGAGTTATACGACCAATACAAAGCACACCGACAAGAAGTCCCCCAAGATTTATTAACACAACTTCCTATTGCCATTTCTTGGATAGAGAAAATGGGGTTTAAAACCGCTTCAAAAGTGGGTTTTGAAGCCGATGATATTGTGGCTTCCATTGCACACGATGCCAGATTAAAAGGGTTAAAAGTAAGAATAGTCAGTCACGATAAAGACTTGTATCAGCTCATTGATGACGATATGATTTTTTTGTTTGACCCCATTAAAAAAGAGATTATCAATGAAGATAAGTGTATTGCAAAATATGGGATTAAACCTGTACAATTCATAGATTATCAAGCGTTAATTGGAGACAGTGCCGATAACATTCCAGGAGTTAAAGGAGTGGGAGCAAAAACTGCCCAAGCCCTATTA
>Ga0265294_10006573_pt1 | contig 13941 bp, 11 predicted proteins | sample MunlanPumphouse3_FD_192504 | JGI IMG/M metagenome (GOLD analysis project Ga0265294, IMG submission 192504) | Groundwater microbial communities from a municipal landfill in Southern Ontario, Canada - Pumphouse #3 | ecosystem: Environmental > Aquatic > Deep subsurface > Groundwater | place... | reverse complement strand
AGGCCGACAGTATGCACGTGAACGGCTGGTATTACGGATACGGCGATACGGCCCTTGAGGCGCTGGAGAACGCGTTCGACAATTCCGGTATATCATACGATTTCCCGGCCAAATCATGGGGAACGTCGATCAATATGATAGACGGTGTGTCGGGATCTAGCAGTTTGCCATGGGTCTGGTGGGGATTGAACATACTTAATTCCACGCCTTCCGTGGACGAGACCGGTAATGTCTGGGTGGAATCTGGATTCGGTATCGACGGCATAACATGCAACTACATCTGTCTCTCCTACGGTGACGGTACAGAACCGATTACACAGCCAGACGAGGGATGGGCGAATTCAGGACCCTTGAAGCAGTTCTTCGCTGAATAAACATAAACCAAACACTATGTGATACCGGAGGACGAGGATGGATAAGACTCGCGTCAAAGTATACATCTCGGTGGCCATAGTCCTGCTGGCAGGAGTAGCCGCGGTGTTGGCGGGAAACGGGATATCCTCATACTCCGACGATCAGTCCTCCGGTATCATAATCGATTTTGCGGACAGGGATGTGGAATGGACCGGCGTCAACTACGATACGTATGTCGATCCGATATCCGCATTGACATATGCCTGCGACTATCAGGATTTCACATTGACGATAACGGACGACAAGGTCACGGAGATCAACGGTGTGGAGAACGATACGACGGGAACCTGGAACCTTTGGGTCATTGAGGTCGGAAGCACCTCATGGACAGAGGTGTACGACCACTCCATAAAAATGTCCGACTATACACTTGTATCGTGGTCTTTCCGTGACGACAGCGGTACGCCGACAGTCGGTCTTGACAAGGTGGGAAACAGCATATACGGATATCCCCAGGCGTACAGGATAGTCACCATAGCGCCGTCGGTCACTGAAACGGTTTCCTCCGTCGGAGCATCGAATGCGATCGTCGGGACGGATATGTACAGCAATTATCCCGATGTGATAGCGGAAGGGCAGGAATCCGGATTGATAACACTGGTCGGAGGATACACGAATCCCAGTTACGAGATGGTGGTCAAGTGCGATCCGGATATGGTGATATGCTACGGCGGTCAGCAGTCGCATATAGAATTGGCCGAAAAGCTGAAAAAGGCGGGAATCGACGCGATAGTGTTCTACGAAGGTGAGGATATGGAGACACTGTACGACAACATATTCATCGCAGGCATGGTCCTGGGTTATGAGATGGGTGCGGAAAGCACATTGGAGTCCATCCAAGGGGCCGTAGGGCAGATCGAGAGCATTCTCGGTTCAGATCCGTCGATGTCGGACGAATCGGTGATGGTTTCGTTGTCCGCAGTGAAATCACCATGGGTATCGGGTTCGAACACATACATCGACGATATCCTGAACATAACGTACGGAGCCAACATATACAGCGGAGAGTACGGATGGGTGCAGGTCAACTCCGAGACCGTAGCTCAGTACAATCCGTCCGTGATAATAATAGTGAACTCCGACTACAGTGCGACTCAAAGCGAGTACGACACGCTGATAGACAATCTGAGTGCCGAATGGAAAAGCACTGATGCCTATAAGAACGGTCAGATATACCTGTTCTGCGAGACATTGGGGGATCTGGCATCGCGTCCGAGTCCGAGACTCGCGCAACTCACGGAGCTGGTAGCCAGGACACTCCACGGTGGATCGTTCGATGACGGCATATCCATTCCAAAGTATATTGGGGACGACTACGAGCAATATCTTACAATCACTAAGGATCTAGATTTTAACAAGTAGGGAAATAAATGCATGGCAGATCAATGAAGGTAATCTCTATCGTGACAGTGTCAATGCTGCTGTGCATCTCGGTCATAGCAACGTCGTCCGCTGTTGCCGGAACGGATGCGGATGACGATATATGGGTGCTGTTCGACGAGGGGAACGGGGATACGACATGGGTCTCCGTCCAATTTTCGGGTGGCGATACGGTCAATACATTGATCGCTGAGGCCGCAGATGAAGCGGGTCTCGAGTATGTCCTGTCAGGTAGTACGGTCACTGTCGACGGAAAAACATCGGATATCGTCGGAAGCTCGTCCTCCGGCGGGTCTCTGGTGGTCTCAGGTACAACCGGAAGAACCGTCACATCGACGTGGCATCTCTATGTCTGCGAGGAAGGTGATACGAGATGGACGGAAAGGGATATTTTCGAATCGCTCGTCTACACATCAGGAGATCTCGCTTTGGGGTTCTATCCAGATGGGATCGTGCCCACAGAGACGCCTGAGTACAGATCCTCGTGGACGATGGTACGCGGAGATGCGGCACTGTCCGGGGAACAGGATGCCGTGCTGTCATCGGAGGAGCCCGACATCGAGTGGACCGTTAGAAGCCGTGCGGGCGGGGATTATGTCACGTCCACCGTACTTGTCGCGGGCAACTATGCGTACGTGGGATTCGGCGGCGGATACACTGCGGATTCTGTGCAACCACGTTACTATTGTTTCGACAGATTCACAGGGGAGACCATATGGACGTTCGAATACGAGATAGGTGCTGGTTATGAGACGGCCAGCGCTCTGATAGCCGGGGACTACATATTCATCCCTGCGACGGAGGGAAAGATATACAGGATACCGTTGGTGGACGGACCAGGTGTCGATAACGTGAACGTATTGTCGATATCAATTCCGTTCACCACGGAACAGGAATTGACGGGAGAGTACTACAGTACGGGTCCTTCGACGCTGATATTCGATTCCGGTGTCATTTACCTGGGTTCATCCAGCGGGATGGTGTACTGTTTCAACTGCGATCTGGAGTTGATCTGGTCCTATCAGACGGAGGGGTGCGTATACTATTCACCGCCGACGGTGACCGACGATTATCTTTTCATGGGGGCACTGAACGGGGAACTGTATGTACTGGACAAGCAGACGGGGAGCCTGATAACGGACAAAGAGATCTATGTCTCAACATCCACAGGGGAGGAGACGGGTCTGGTATCCCCTGTCGTGATGATAGGCGATGTTCTCTTTTTCTCATTCTCGGATGGCAGAGGGATGAGCACGGCCACAGGCGGGTTAGGGATATACACGTTCGACGGAACGACGTTGACCGAAGTGAAGTCGATCCAGAACTTGGGTCTCATGCCGACATATCTGATCCCTGTGGATAACGATGACTTCACGGGAGTGTATTTCATCTCGAGCAATGGTCTCTACAGAGTGGATGCCGACGGCAACTGTTCGATGTTGAACGATTCGTTCTCCACCGTGAAAGCCGGACCGGTACTGGTCAACGGACAGTACATATACATGGTCGAATACAGGATCAGCGGGCTGCTATACAAGGTGGATCTGAACGGAAAGATTCTGGCTACCACAACACCTCCGGCCAAGGGAAGCAGCTATTGCATGTCATCGTTGGTCATCATCGATGACTGGATCTACAACGGTAACGACGGTTGTGTCTACGCTGTCAGCGGAGGCATGACCCCAGTGGTACCGACGGAGGAAAATACGGGTCTCGAACAGTATCTGGCCTATTTCGTGATAGCGGGTATAATCATCCTGTTCGCCGCCGTATTGCTATATCTCAGGTTCGTAAAGAAGGAGAAGGCGCCGCTGGCATCCATAGGGAGGAGACTGGCAGACCTTATGGGTCTGAACGATCCAGAACTTTCGCATACGCAGTCCAATAAACGCCGCCTCCTGATCGTTATAGCATTCGGTTCGATATTGGCGTTTGTCGTGTTCATGCTCTGTCTGGCATACGGACCGTCGGGTAACATGTCCCTGAGCGAGACCCTGAGAGCATTGATCTCTTCCATTCAAAAAAGTGGACGGAACCTCGATTTCGATGAACTCATAGTATACGAATCCAGATTGCCGAGGGCATTGGCCGCCTTCGCGGTAGGGGTCGGGCTCTCCATCGCAGGTGCGGTCTATCAGGCGATAATCAGGAACCCGCTGGTGGATCCGTATATAATGGGTGTTTCAGCGGGTGCTGGCACAGCCGCTATAGCAGTCATAGCGTTCGATTTCACGTTCTTCGGTCTTTTCGCCTCGCAATCCATATACCTAACCGCACTGGCGGCGATGGTAGGAGGGGTAATAGCGTTCTTCGCCACGATGCTCATCGCGGAGAAGTCCGGCGGCAGCTCCACGAATTATGTGCTGGCCGGTGTGATAATCGGGTTAGCGTTTTCCGCTGTCCAGTCGTTGATGCTTTCGATGGCGGGGCATAAGGTCACCGATGCCCTCTCGTGGTTGTTCGGGAGTTTCGCCAACATATCGTGGACGAATGCATGGCTAGTCATAATACCTGCTCTGGCACTGTCTATTGTGCCGTTGTTCTGGGCAAAAGAACTGAATCTGGTGTTGCTAGGAGAAGACGAAGCCAAACAGATGGGGCTCGATGTCAGGAAATTCAATCGTTGGATGCTGATATTGGCTTCGGTGCTGACCGCGATCTGCGTTGCATTCGTCGGAATAATCGGATTCGTGGGTCTTGTGATCCCGCATCTTTGCCGTATGATACTGGGAGGGGATCACAGACTGGTACTTCCGGCGTCCATGGTGTTGGGAGGTTCCCTGATGATGATGGCGGATTTTGCCGCCAAGATGCTCATGGTGCCGACGGAATTGCCGGTCGGTGCGATCACAACCATCATCGGTGTTCCGGTGTTCGCGTACCTTCTCATAAAGAAAGGGAGGATGTACGATGGATAAGACACCGCTTCTTGAGTTGAGGAATCTGAACAAATACTATGACGACGACGGATTCCACGCGGTCAAGGACGTATCCTTCTCGATAGAACCAGGTATGCTGGTCGGTCTGATAGGACCCAACGGCTGTGGGAAGAGCACGATGATGAAATGCATCAACAAGCTACACAGCACATCGTCGGGCGACATACTGATAGACGGGGAATCCGTGCTGGACAAGACGCCTGCGGATATAGCGAAGAAGATATCCAATGTTCCTGCGGAGATGAGGGTCAGTTTCGGACTCACCGTCTTCGAAACGGTGATGTTGGGAAGATATCCGCATCTGAGAAATCTCTGGTGGGAGACCGAGAATGACGAGTCGCTGGTATTAGAGGTTCTCAAGATGTTCGGGGTTCTGCATCTCAAGGACAAAAGTCTCAACATGCTGTCATCCGGCGAGAGACAGCGCGTTCTGATAGCGAAGGCATACGTTCAGGAACCGAGGCTGATGCTCGTCGATGAACCCACGTCGCATCTGGACATGAAGTACAAGTTGGATGTCATGGAATATCTGAATGCCATGGTGAAGAAGGACATGACGATCCTGGTCGCCGAGCACGACATATCCCTGATGGCGAGATACTGTGATCTTTGCATAATAATGAAGGAGGGGAAGATAGTGGCGATCGGTAAGCCGAAAGAGGTGATAACCTCCAAACTCATCGAAGAGGTATACGACGTATCGGCATCGGTCGGATTCGACCACGAGGGTGAACTCTTCGTTTTGCCGAAAAGATACAGGACGGAAGGCAGCGAACATCGTTTCCGCGAATAGGCGTGCATAACGATTAAATTCAAGAAAGATATGAGGTGAACCGATGAATCCCGAGGATCTGGTGCGGAGATCACTGAGAAGTCTTCCGAAGACCGTTCATGGAGGCCAAGCATGGAAATTGAACGGTGTTGAAGACTACAGTCAGAATCTGAATCCGTTCGGTCCGCCGGAATCCCTGAATTACATCATCGTTTCAGCTACGTCCGGGATCAATCACTATCCGGATGATTCATGCAGTGAGCTTAAGGCGACAATGTCGGAGAGGTTCGATGTCGACAAGGAGAACATCATCGTCGGTGCAGGGTCATCCGACATAATCAGGACGTTTCCGAATACGTTCGTCGATCAGGATGACAAGGTGATAATATCAAGACCATCCTTCTCGGAATATTCGCATCAGTGCAAGGTCGTAGGTGCGAACGTGATCGACAATCTGCTTATCGAGTCCGATGATTTCAGGATAAACACGGATTCGCTGTCAAAATTGATATCGAAAGGCGCTAAGGCACTGTACATATGCAATCCGAACAATCCGACGGGGAGGATCGAACCGAGGGCCAAGATATTGGATATCGTCGCGGATTGTCTGAAGAACGATGTTCTTGTATTTTTGGACGAAACGCTTCTAGGACTGGTTCCGGACTATGCGGACATCACCTGTTCCGGTTATGTCAAGGACTATCCCAATCTTCTCGTTGTCGGGTCGTTGACCAAATCGTTCGCCATTCCGGGCATACGTATAGGTTTCGGTTTCGGCGACAAGGAACTCATAAAACAGATGGAGAAGGTAAGAATGACCTGGAACGTCGGCCAGATAGAGCAGTATGTGGCCAAGATCCTGATCCGTGACCATATGGAGTATGTGCATCGTGCCGCGACCGTTATGCATAACGAAGCTAAATGGATGTACACGCAGCTGAAAGAGATCGGTTTCCCGGTGACCACTCCTACCGATTCATATTTCTTTTTCAATTCATTGCGTTCGCTTAATGTCAACGGTGCGACATTCGTCGACCGTATGCTGGACAACAGGATAATGGTCAGGGATTGTGCTTCGTTCGGGAGGCCGTTCGACTGGTATGTGAGATTCTGTGTCAAGGACCGTGAGAAGAACATGGCGTTCGTCCAGGCTGCCCACGATTCCCTAAGATCGCTTGGATGGTGATCTCTTGGATCTGTGGGTCGATGCAATACTGATCGTCCTCCTGGCGCTGTTGTTAGATCTGGTCGTAGGTGAGGTTCCGAACAGAATCCATCCGTTGAGATGGATGGGCAACATGCTGTCCTGGTTGGACAGGCACATAAGACGCGGCGGTCCGAGAGCGACCAAGTTCAAAGGGTTCCTCTCGTATCTATTGGTATTCGCGTTGTTCGGTTTCGTCGCTCTCATGATATGTTCGGCCGCCCACTATTATCTGGGAGAGGTGGTGTGGATCATCGTTACGGCAATGCTGTTCAAGACTACATTTGCCGTGTTCTCATTCAGAAAACATTGCAAACCGATCCAAAAGGATCTTGAAAACGGTGATATCGAAGCGGCAGCAGAAAAGACCCAGATGATAGTGAGCAGAGATACGGAAGGTATGGATCCAAAGCACATCACGTCATCGTGTACCGAGACCGTATCCGAAAACTATGTCGACAGTGTCGTCTCGCCCATGACATATTTCGGTATATTCGGGATTATCGGCGGGGTGATGTTCCGTTGTGCGAATCTCATGGATGCGATGTGGGGTTATCGTAACGAGAAATACGGTGACCTCGGATATTTTCCGGCCAAATTGGATGATGTTCTGGGATATATGACGGCGAGGATCTCGCCGGTCTTCATCACCATCGGGGCCTTCTTGCTGCGCATGGATTACAAGGCGGCGATCCCCGCCGCGATGGAGGAGCATGCTAAGACCCCCTCTCCCAACAGCGGTTGGCCGATGACAGCATTCGCGGCGGCACTGGACATAAGCATGGAGAAGGCGAACGTCTATGTGATGGGGAAAGGGGAGCTACCCACAACAGAGGATGTTACACGGTCCTATGCGTTGCTGGAGCTTTCTTCCATTCTGTTTTTGCTGATGGTCACTCTTCCCCTATACGCGATACTGGGCATACATATACAGATAGGAATCGAAGATGTGTTCGTCGGTCTTTTCGAGGCGATTACATGAGTTTTGAGAAAGTGAACATAAGGATAGAACATACCGGTGAGTTCCCTGTGGCCGTCATTAGTTTGGGAAGGACCATGGAGTTCCTGAGTTCTGCGGTCTTCAATGGCGGTCCATCGTCAGCTGAAGACATAGTGATAATAGAGGTGCCGAAGGATTACAACTGCGAGGACCCGAGGAAGGATATCGGATCCGTAATAGACGGATTGGAACTTCCATCGGGGACCGTGGGGTTCATGACCGCCGCAGAGATAGAATACGTGCTCACTTCGGTAAAGACTTCATACAGAGGCGTCGACACCATGGCAATCGTCACTGCGGGATTGAGCAATCAGGTGATAGCGGGTGAGGAGTTAAAGGACTGGGTACACAAACACGAGGTATCGAAGAAGAGGGCGGCGGCCCTCAGATACGCGGGGACCATAAACGTAATAGGGATATCCCCGAATCCTCTGACGGATGCTGCGAAGGTCAATGCGATCATAGCGATGACCGAAGCCAAAACGGCAGCATTGCGGGACCTCGGTTATACGGAGACGGGAACGACATCCGATGCTATCGCCGTGGTATCGCCATCGGGGGAGGATCGTGAGCAATATGCCGGTACAGGACTGCCGTTGGGCATATCCATGGCGAGGTCTGTCAGGTCGGCGGTCAGAAGGGCGCTGATAAAAAGAGGGGATTTTCCGGAAAGGTTATCAGACGAGGAGCGGTCAGCACTGAAGGAGATGTATTCATGATCGAGGATACCGATGCAATGGCACAAGGACCGGAAAGGTCGTCCGAAGGTCCCGTTGTCGGAAAAAGCCGTGGCGGCATCTTTTCCGCACTCAGGGGAATGTTCTCATTCTTCACAATGATGCCGATAGACATCTCTCAAAGGAATATCGACGACATGGACAGGAATTTCTGGCTGATTCCCGTAGTCGGCGTATTCTTCGGATTGGTGGCGGTATCGGTCTATTCCGTTTTCGGATATTATGTCTCTCTGTCCGTAGGTGCCGTACTGGCACTTCTTGCGATTCAGGTGTTGAATCGTTTTCTGCATCTGGACGGTACGATCGATGTGGGTGACGGTCTGACGGTTGCGGGCGGAAGGGAAGATCACATCCGTGCGTTGAAGGACACGCTGATAGGTGCGGGAGGTATGGCGACCGGTCTTCTGGTGGTATTGCTCACGTGGACGGAGTATCAGACCATTGGCGTATACGATTTCATCTTCTTCGGACTCGCGGCGGAGATATTGGCCAGGAATGCGCAGGTTTCCGCAGCTGCATTCGGTACAGCGGGCAACGGGATGGCAGGCAATTCTGTCAGGAGCACGGGAATGTCCTCATTGGTGAGGTCGTCCGTCCTGTCTGCGGTGCTAGTAGCTGTTCTGTGCGGATGTATGAGCATGGTTATGAACACACTGTTCGGACGCTATGCGACGCTGACAATGTGGTCTGTTGCGATGGTGTCGATCTTACTTTCAGTCCTGTGCGGATATGTGATGGCAAAGGTCGCAGAGAAGAATTTCGGAATGGTCAACGGAGACGTATTGGGTGCAACGAACGAGATCTCCCGTGCTGTTCTGTTATTCTTCGTGATTATCATGACCGCGACTGTAATGGGGTGAATGGATGGAAGCTCTGGTGATGGCGGGCGGAAAAGGTACGCGCATGGGCAGATGCGGTTTTGAGAAGCCATTGCAGGTCATCGGAGTGAAACAGACGGTGATGAGGGTGGTCGAGGCCCTGTCAGGGTCTGATAACATAGACAGGATATTGGTCTCCGTAAGCTCGAACACGCCCGACACGGAGCGTTGTCTGAAGGATTGGGGTGTGGAGACGATCAGAACATCGGGAGAGGGGTATGTCGAGGACCTTCATGCGGCATTGAGTACGATGGGCGGCAAATATGTCATATCGTCGCCTTCCGATCTCCCTTTGCTCAGGACATATACGATCGATGCCTTCATCGATTTTTTCAATGGGATCAGAACGGATTCCGCCATCGCTGTCGTCGACAGAGACACGGTGATAAACACGGGCATCGTACCATCCTATCTGACAGAGATCGACGGTAAGGAGTGGGTGATATCGGGTCTGTGCATCATGGACAGGGAAAAGACGCTGTCGGGACAATATCTGGATGAGAGTTATTTCAAGACCGACTGGGTGGACCTGGCGATCAACGTCAACACGAATTACGAATTGGAAATGACCAGACAGTTCTTCGCGGATCATATCTGAATATCGATTTCAAATATTGAGGATCCTCTTGTACACTTCATGGACCTTATCCAGTATGATGTCGCAGTCTATCTTCCCGGAGCTGCTTATCACGGCGGAGATGCTTGCGCCGCCGCATCCGACGCCTTCCTTGCAGAAACCCCACTCATATGCCTGAAGGCCTTCGTACGGACTTTTCGAGTAGTCCATGTTTATGTAGACGATCGGCACACTCTCAGATATACCGCCGATCATCCTGCATATGTCGGAATTAGGGTCCTTGACAAGCCATCTGGTCGTACCCTGTACGATGTTACCTATCACGGATGGATCGATCTGAATGACGGCAGCGATCACTGCGGCCATTTGGGTCCCTCCGCCGATGATCACGGGAACATGTTTTGCCGCACCGATGATGAGGCCGACGTTCACAGGCATCATGGGATCGCCTACGCATTCTATCGCCTTGAGCGGATCATCTCTCAGATCCCCGATCTTTATATTCGCTGCGTTCAATGATTCGTTGACGATACGTGTTTTCAGTTCCCTGGGGTTTCTGGGTGAGCTGCTGCTTACGAGATTCTCGGTTACAACGCCCATCGCCATCATCACCGCCAATGCGGTGGTTGTACCGCCTGCGCAGCTCTCGCTTGCCACGAGGAAGTCGTGCCCCTTTGCCAGCATCCCACCCAGGACCTTCCCTCTCTCGAAACATTCCTTCACATTGTGTACCGACTTACCGGAGGTTATGGCTTCACCGCATCGTCCGCCGACCTCGTAATAGGGTATGTAGGGATTGATCCTGCATCCGCCGTTGATTATGTGCAGGGGCATGTCCGAGAGTTCCAAAGCAGCCATTGTGAGGGTTGCCGGTGTCGGTATACCTCCGGGATTTATCGGTATTCCTTTCATACAGGTGGTCCTGCCGTTCACAAGCATTTCCGCATCGGCGGCAGGTGTGAACAAAGTGAGTTCGGGAGTATCGCCGGCCTCTGAGACCCCTGGGATAGTGGAGGTCATGGTATTGCCGATGGTACAGGTGAAAACACCCTTCTTCCCCCAGATCCTGGAAAGAAAGTCGTACGCGATATCCTCGTTACCGAAAACGCTAAGGGAAGAGGGAAGTTTGAACTCTTTAGCCATCAAGACGGTGAGGGTACACAATGTAATTTAATCTGTTGACAACCTCTACTCGGCGAGTCTCTCCTTCCTGTACTCAAGACACTTGCGGAGGAAATTGTAAGGCACATCTGGATTGGAGTAGTAGTACAGGTGTGGAAAACCTGCGAAGATCCGCGGGCCCCCTTGTATGCATGTGTATTCTCTCTTCCTTCTGATCTCGGATGCGATACATGAATCTCCGTTATCGGTGCAATCCCAGTAGTGGAACTCGTGTCCCTTGATGGTGTCGTTTTTCCTCAGGATCAGCTCATCGGATACGGACCGTATCGAAACATATCCGAATCTGACGAGTTTGTCGGTACGGAAACAATCCCCGTCAAGGAGATTGACCATTTCATATTTTTCTCCATCCCGGTCCTCGATGGTCTTGTTGAGATACATGAAACCACCGCATTCCGCAATGCACGGGAGGCCTTTCGAGATCCTATCGAACATGTCCCTTCTCATCGAACGGTTCTCGTTCAGTTCCTTCGCGTGAAGCTCAGGATACCCTCCGCTGAGTATGATGCCGTCTATGTCTGCAGGGAGTGTGCGGTCGTGGATCGGGGATATATCGACGATCTCGGCACCCATCTTCTCCAATATCCTGAGATTGTCGTTGTACGTGAAGCAGAAGGCATCATCTGCGGCAACGGCGATCTTCAATCTGCCATCAACGATCGGAAATCTCGGCTCTTTGTAATCCAGATCATCAGCGGTATTCGCGATCCGGATGAGCAGGTCCATATCCAGACTCTCTTCCAAGATACGCGCCAATTCCTTCAACTTCTTCTTAAGGGACTCTATCTCGTTCGGAAGTACGAGTCCGAGATGTCTGCTTTCGAGTGTCAGTTCCTTTACGTTGGGGACATGGCCTATGACTTTTAGGCCTGTTTCGGATTCTATGAGTCCTTTTATATCCTCATATATCGAGGTCGAGACACGATTAAGGATCACACCACTGATGTTGTTCGCTCTGAATTCTTTCAAACCCTTTACGGATGCGGCGATCGTGGAAGATGCGCCTTTGCAGTCTATTATCAGAACGACAGGAACATTCAGTGTGTTTGATATCTCGTAGGAACTTGCCTTCATAGAGAGGACATCTATGCCGTCATAGAATCCCATGACACCTTCTATGACCGAGATATCGGACCCCTTCGCCGAATTTCCGAAGAGGTAGCGCAGTACATCAGGTCCCGTGAAGAATGAATCAAGATTGCTGGATTTGGTACCTATCACTCTGCCGTGGAAGAGGGGATCGATGAAATCCGGACCGCATTTGAATGAGGCGACATTCAGTCCCCGATCCACCAGGGCCTGCAGTATTCCGCATGTTACCAGGGTCTTGCCGCTTCCGCTTGACGGAGCGACCAACATTATTCTCGGAAGCTTCATGAGTGTAACCTCTGTTAATAGGGTCTGAGGGCATTCAATACAGAATCGAGAAGTCTCACGGTTCCATAAAGTCCGATGACCGGTTCCTTCGCCACGGAGGCGATCTTTCCAGTGGGGCGCGATACCTCCACCCCCTCCGATATCATATCCCTCGATTTCATGGAGGATATCAGATTCGCATTGCTTATCAATATCTCCGCGGGTGTGTTGAACACATCTCTGCTGACCTGTATGTTCTTTTCTTCCAGATATTCATCTATGTCCGAATATCTTGGATTTCCGTCGATCTCGACGGCGACAGGTATCATCCCAAGATATTCGTAAAGGAACCTTACAACGGAATCCACGATCCCTGCATCGGCGGATACAGAGAATGTATGGCCGCGCGGAAGCAGACGCATACGATCCAGACCGCTAAGTATCTGGGCAGATCTCTTCCTTTTAGCCTTCACCGCATCCAAGGCGGCGTCGGGACTCTTCCCGAGGAATGCACACACGGACACGATCCAGTTCTCCAGCCCGTCAAAGCTCATGAGACCGTTATGGTCGGGGACGATATACGGGATCCCGTACTCGCTCTCCATCCATTTGACTACATTCTCGCAATATTCAGGATTGATCACGAGATTCACGGATGCATCGCTCACATGTGAGATCTCCTCCGTGGTCCAGCCGGCGCCGATCACCACATTGATCCCTATGTCGCACAATGCAAGCAATCCGACCAGGTCATCGACCGAATCCTCCCAATTCAAATGCCATATCGAGATTCCTATCAGGTTCACGGTTTCCTTTTTGCTGTCAGAAACATGTCTGAACGTTTTCAATATCTTCAGCAATGCGTCCTGGAATCCGTCGCCTATCGGTCTGGAGTAACCCGGCATCTCCATACGGATCAGCGGTATCTCGGAATCGAGAGAGGACAACTCCTCGCCGATAAGCGATGCACCAGGGGAATTTATGATACCGATCATTCCGGGTCTGGTGGATTCTATAACCGAAAGCAAACGCTCCAGCTTGTCGCCGGTGCCCATTATGTAATCTCTTCCATCGAGGTATGTGCAGGGCACCCTGGGTTGACAGAAGAAGAACTCTCCGTTGTACAGAAACGGATCGAACGTCCTCGCACCGTCGACGTTCCTGGTTTTGAATTGCGACTCTGAACACGAGGCCGGATAATATTTGCATCCTGTTGGTCCATGGATCAGGGACATCGCGTCACGGACACCTTCCAATGCGATCAATTCTCCGAGCATACCTTCCGGGCGGTCATTCAGTTGCATCTTTCCTCCATCCTTCCTCTGCGGGGGCGCTCATAATCCTTATCCATTGTTCGGCAAAATCAGCACCGACCATCGGACCGACATCGGGTACCAGCGGGATATAGCATCTCTCGATCCTTTTGTCGAGAGGGATGTTACTCGGTATGAGCAGTAGCTTCGGATTCTTCTCCAAAATGTCCTTCCTTATGGCCTCCAAGT
>Ga0265294_10006572_pt1 | contig 13942 bp, 10 predicted proteins | sample MunlanPumphouse3_FD_192504 | JGI IMG/M metagenome (GOLD analysis project Ga0265294, IMG submission 192504) | Groundwater microbial communities from a municipal landfill in Southern Ontario, Canada - Pumphouse #3 | ecosystem: Environmental > Aquatic > Deep subsurface > Groundwater | place... | reverse complement strand
CTCGGAACGGAAAAAATTCGTTTTACAGCAACTACTTACACGATTCCGATACCATGACCACCCGGGAACGAGGCGCATGGCATCGGCGGCGAGGCATGGCACAGGGCCGGTTTCGTGCCATCGACTATGCCATGAAAAATTCGTGCTTGGCCATACCCCAGGCTGCCAGTCCGTGCCAGGTTGAAAGCACAAAAAAGCCCGCAGTGACGCGGGCTTGGGTGTGTCTGGTGCCGGATCCTGCCGGCCGCTGCCGGACGCGGAATCATTCCCACTCGATGGTCGCCGGCGGCTTGCCGGAGATGTCGTAGGCGACGCGGGAGATGTTCGGCACTTCGTTGATGATGCGCCGGGACACCAGGTCCAGCAGCTCGTAGGGCAGGTGCGCCCAGCGGGCGGTCATGAAGTCCACCGTTTCCACGGCGCGCAGGGCGATCACGTAGTCGTAGCGCCGCCCGTCGCCCATCACGCCCACGGAGCGCACCGGCAGGAACACGGCGAAGGCCTGGCTGACCTTGTCGTACCAGCCGCTCGCGCGCAGTTCCTCGATGAAGATGGCGTCGGCCTGGCGCAGGATGTCGGCATATTCCTTCTTCACCTCGCCGAGGATGCGCACGCCCAGCCCCGGCCCCGGGAAGGGGTGGCGGTAGACCATGTCGTAGGGCAGGCCCAGCTCCACGCCGATCTTGCGCACCTCGTCCTTGAACAGCTCGCGCAGCGGCTCGACGAGCTTGAGCCGCATGTGGGCGGGCAGCCCCCCCACGTTGTGATGCGACTTGATCACCTTGGCCTTGCCGGTCTTGGAGCCGGCCGACTCGATCACATCCGGGTAGATGGTGCCTTGGGCGAGCCATTTGGCGTTGGTGAGCTTGGCGGCCTCTTCCTCGAAGATCTCGACGAACAGGTTGCCGATGATCTTGCGCTTCTTCTCCGGGTCGGCCTCGCCGCGCAGCGCCTCCAGGAAGCGCGGCTCGGCATCGACGCGGATCACCTTCACGCCCATGTGCTCGGCGAAGGTGGCCATGACCTGATCGCCTTCGTGCAGGCGCAGCAGGCCGGTGTCCACGAACACGCAGGTGAGCTGGTCGCCGATGGCGCGATGCAGCAGCGCCGCCACCACGGAGGAATCGACGCCGCCGGAAAGCCCCAGGATCACCTCGTCCTGCCCGACCTTCTCGCGGATCTGCCGGATGCTGTCTTCGATGATGTTGCCCGGCGTCCACAGCGCCTGGCAGCCGCAGATCTCGTGCACGAAGCGGTTCAGAATGCGTCCGCCCTGCCGGGTGTGCGTCACCTCGGGATGGAACTGCACGCCGTAGAAGCGCCGCTCCTCGTCGGCCATGCCCGCCAGCGGGGCGTTCGGCGTGCTGGCGATCACCTTAAAGCCCTCCGGCAGGGCCGCCACGCGGTCGCCGTGGCTCATCCAGACGTCCAGCAGGCCGTAGCCTTCGGGGCTGGTGTGGTCCTCGATGTCGCGCAGCAGCCGGGAGTGGCCATGGGCGCGCACCTGCGCGTAGCCGTATTCGCGATGGGCGGAAACCTCCACCGCCCCGCCGAGCTGCGCCGCCATGGTCTGCATGCCATAGCAGATGCCGAGCACCGGCACGCCCAGTTCGAACACCAGTTGCGGGGCGCGCGGCGTTTCTTCCAAGGTGGCCGACTCCGGCCCGCCCGACAGGATGATCCCGCTAGGCCGGAACTCGCGTAGCGCGCCTGCATCCATGTCCCAGGGATGGATTTCGCAATACACCCCGGCCTCGCGCACGCGGCGGGCGATGAGCTGGGTGTACTGGGAGCCGAAGTCGAGGATCAGGATGCGCCCGGCATGGATGTTGGCGTTTTCGGTGCTCAATTCGTTGTTCTCGCGAAAATAGTTGCAAGCAACAAGCGGCGAGTGGGGCAAATCCGGTCTTGTTGCTTGGAACTTGTCAATAATTAGCCAATCCGGTAATTCGGCGCTTCCTTGGTGATCGTCACGTCGTGCACGTGGCTCTCGCGCATACCGGCGCCGGTGATCCGCACGAACTCGGGCTTGACGCGCATCTCTTCAATGCTCGCGCATCCCACGTAACCCATGCTCGCCCGCAGGCCGCCGAGCAGTTGGTGGACGATGGCGATCACGCTGCCCTTGTACGGCACGCGGCCTTCGATGCCTTCCGGCACCAGCTTTTCGAGGTCGGTCGTACCTTCCTGGAAGTAGCGATCGCTGGACCCCTGCTGCATGGCACCCAGCGAACCCATGCCGCGGTAGGACTTGTAGGAACGGCCCTGATACAGTTCCACCTCGCCGGGGGCCTCCTCGGTGCCGGCGAACAGGCCGCCGATCATGACGGAAAACGCGCCCGCCGCGATGGCCTTGGCCACGTCACCCGAGTAGCGGATACCGCCATCGGCGATCAACGGCACGCCGGTGCCCTTCAGCGCCGCGGCCACGTTGGCGACGGCCGTGATCTGCGGCACACCGACGCCCGCTATGATCCGGGTGGTGCAGATCGATCCCGGGCCGATGCCCACCTTCACCGCATCCGCCCCCGCCTCCACCAGGGCCTTGGCCGCGGCCCCCGTGGCGATGTTGCCGCCGATCACCTGCACGCCCGGGAAGTTCCGCTTCACCCATTGCACCCGGTTCAACACGCCCTGGGAATGGCCGTGAGCCGTGTCCACCACGAGCACGTCCACCCCCTCCTCCACCAGCGCCGCCACGCGCTCGTCGGTGCCGGCCCCGGTGCCGACCGCCGCGCCGACCCGCAACCGGCCCAGTTCGTCCTTGCACGCCATGGGATAATCCTTGGACTTCTGGATGTCCTTCACCGTGATCATGCCGCGCAACTGAAACTTGTCGTTCACCACCAGCACTTTCTCGATACGGTGCTTGTGCAACAGCGCCACCACTTCCTCCCGGTCCGCGCCCTCACGCACCGTCACCAGCCGCTCCTTCGGCGTCATGATGCGGGAGACGGGGCTGTCGAGCTGGGTCTCGAAGCGCAGGTCGCGCTTCGTGACGATGCCGACCAGTTGCTCTCCGTCCACCACCGGCACGCCGGAGATGTTGTAGGCATGGGTGAGTTCCAGCACCTTGCGGATGCTGGTGTCGGGCGGGACCGTGATCGGATCCTTGATGACGCCGCTCTCGAACTTCTTGACCTTGCGCACCTGCTCGGCCTGCTGCTCGACCGTCAGGTTCTTGTGGATGATGCCGATCCCCCCTTCCTGCGCCAGCGTGATCGCCAGGCGCGCCTCGGTAACCGTGTCCATGGCTGCGGACACGAGCGGGATGTTGAGGCTGATCTTGCGGGTCAGCTGGGTCCGGAGGCTGACCTCTTTGGGGAGTACCGTGGAATGGGCCGGAAGGAGAAGAACGTCATCAAAAGTAAGGGCTTCCTGAACGATACGCATCGGAGGGATTCCGTTTGGGTAATTTGAAGGTAATGGAACATTATAAAATCTGGCATCCGGCGGGTAAACCGCCCGCCCAGAATGTTTCGATACAGCCACGGCGTTCGTGCCGAACGGTCACGCCCAACACAGAAGTTCGGATATGATCGCTGTCAGGTTCCCTGTGCCGACGGAATATCATTAAAACATGTTGGAACAGCCCCCCAATCTCTTTCGGCCTCAGCCCGCGCGCGAGATCTACACCGTCTCACGCCTCAACCGGGAGGCGCGCGCCCTGCTGGAGGTCAGCTTCCCGCTGCTCTGGGTGGAAGGCGAGATTTCCAACCTGTCGCGGCCCTCCTCCGGGCACCTGTACTTTTCCCTCAAGGACGAAGCGGCCCAGGTGCGCTGCGCCATGTTCCGCCCGCGCAATCAATACCTCAGCTTCACCCCCAAGGACGGCATGCACGTCCTGGCGCGCGTGCGCGTCGGCCTGTACGAGGGCCGCGGCGAGTTCCAGTTGATCGTGGAGCACATGGAAGAGGCCGGGTTCGGCGCGCTGCAGCGGGCCTTCGAGCAACTCAAGAACCGCCTGGCGGCCGAGGGCCTGTTCGACCCGGCGCGCAAGAAACCCATCCCGTCGCTGCCCAAGCGCATCGGTGTGATCACCTCGCCCACCGGCGCGGCGATCCGGGACATCCTGAGCATCCTGCTGCGACGCTTCCCGTCGATCCCGGTGCTGATCCATCCCGTGCCGGTGCAGGGCGCGGGGGCTGCCGAGGAGATCGCCCGCATGATCCGGCTCGCCTCGCGGCGCCGGGATTGCGACGTGCTGATCCTGGCCCGGGGCGGCGGTTCGCTGGAAGACCTGTGGGCCTTCAATGAAGAAGTGGTGGCCCGCGCCATTTACGACTGCACCATACCGCTCGTCTCGGGCATCGGGCACGAGATCGACTTCACCATCGCGGATTTCGTCGCGGACCAGCGCGCCGCCACCCCCTCCGCGGCGGCGGAGCTGGTCAGCCCGAACCGGGCCGACTGGGCCGGGCGCGTGGAGCAACTGAAGCTGCGACTTGCGACCCGGATGCAGGCAATCCTGGCGCGCAAGGGCGAAAATCTCGTCTGGCTGGAAAAACGCCTGGCACAGCAGCAGCCGGGGCAGCGTCTGGAGCGCCAGGCCCAACGGCTGGATGAGCTGGAGCAGCGACTGAAACACGCGCAGCGCGTCCACCTGCGCCAGGCGCATGCAAAGCTCGGCGAACTGACCGCGCAACTGCACCGGCACATCCCGGTGCACCGTCTGCTGCAACTGCAATCGCGCTGCGAGAACCTGGCGCAGCGGCTGCACGGCGGCCTGCACCGCGCGTTCGAGCAACGGCAGCAGCGACTGGCGCTGTTGAGTCGCGCCCTGGACGCGGTGAGTCCGTTGGCGACGCTGGGCCGCGGCTACGCCATCGTGGCCCGTGCCGAGGATGGCACCCTGGTCCGCTCGGTGCGGCAGGTATCCGCCGGCGAGCGCGTCGAGACCCGCCACGCGGACGGCACTCTGATCTGTCAGGTAGAACAAGTACGGCCGAAATGACCAAGACGATTTTTTCCCTGTTCCTGTTTCTGCTCTGCGCGCCGGCGCTGGCGGCAGCCAATCCCTTGCCGAAGGCCGAGCCGGTTCCCGGCGGCATCGCCCTCGTGCCCATCGCCGCGGCAGGCGACGCCGCCCCCGTCGTGCGCTACAACGGCCGCCGCGTGATGGTCGCCAAAGCTCAGGAAGGCTGGCTGGCGGTGGTGGGCATCCCTCTGAGTGCCCAGCCCGGCCTGCACACGATCGAGGTGCAGCACCAAGGCGCGCCGGCCGCGCGGCAGTCCTTCGAAGTGCGGGACAAGGCCTATGCCACCCAGCACATCACCCTGAAGGACAGGCGCATGGTGCATCCCAGCCCGGAGGATCTGGAACGCATCGCGCGGGAGCGCAAGCGCATCGACCGGGCGCTTGGCCACTGGAGCGACGGCCCGGCGGCCGAACTGGTCTTCGACTGGCCGACGGAGGGTCGCCAGAGCAGCCCCTTCGGCCTGCGGCGTTTCTTCAACGGTGAACCGCGCAATCCGCACAGCGGACAGGACATCGCGGCGCCAGCCGGCACGCCCATCAAGGCGCCGGCCGCGGGCCGGGTGGTGGACGTGGGGGATTACTTCTTCAACGGCAAGACCGTGTTCCTCGATCACGGCCAAGGCCTGATCACCATGTACTGCCATTTGGAACACATCGACGTCGAACCGGGCCAGACGGTGAAGCGCGGCGAGATCATCGGCCGGGTCGGCGCCACCGGCCGCGCCACCGGCCCGCACCTGCACTGGAGCGTGAGCCTGAACCGCGCCATGGTGGACCCGGCACTGTTCCTGGCTGGCCCGCCGCAGGACGTCGGCAGCGCAGCGCAAACGCCGTAGCGGTTTTGCAAGGTGGGCGTCACCCACCGAACAACGCCCTCACAACCGGCGCGCGGTGGGCGGTGCTCACCCTACGGGCAGCATCCAGGCCGCCCGTTCAATCCGTCTCCCGATCCAGGCTGCAGCAGTGCGTCCCTTCCGCAGTGCCCTTGATCGCCTCCAGGATCGCGCCCGTCACCGGATTCGGGCGAAACGTGGTGCAGCCCTTCAGGCCCTTGTCGTAGGCGAGCTGGTACAGCCCCTGGAAGGCGTCGAGGTCGTAGTCTTCCGGGACGTTGATGGTCTTGGAAATGGCGTTGTCCACATACGGCTGCAGCGCGGCCTGCATATCCAGGTGCGCCTCGGGCGACACGTCATGGGCGCGGACGAACTGCGGCGGCAGCGGCTCGTTCCCGTGCAACTGGCGCCACAACGCGACGGCATAATCCGTCAGCTCATATTCCGAGTACGTCCCGTCCGCTTCCAGCACCCGCCGCCGGTAGGAGAAATCGTAGACGGGTTCGAGCCCGCTGGAGACGTTGTTCGCCAGCAGGCTGATGGTGCCGGTGGGGGCGATGGCGGTGAGGTGGCTGTTGCGGATGCCGTGCTCCGCGATCCCGGCACGAATGTCGTCGGGCAGGTTCCGGACGAAGGCCCCCTCCAGGTACTTGTCGCGTTCGAAAAACGGAAACCGGCCCTTCTCCTTGGCCAGGTCCACCGACGCACGGTACGCGGCATGGCATATCGTCTTCATGACCGCCACGGCGGTGGCGTAGGATTCCGGGTTGCCATAGGTGATGCCCAGCATGATCAGCGCATCGCCCAGCCCCGTGATCCCCAACCCGATACGCCGCGTGCCACGCGCCTGTTGCGCCTGCCGCTCCAGCGGAAACTGCGATGCGTCCACCACGTTGTCCAGCATGCGCACGGCCACCGGCACCGCAGCGCGGATGGCGTCCAGATCGAGCCGGGCGGCGGCGCTGAAGGGCTCGCGCACGAACCGGGTCAGATTGAGCGAACCGAGGTTGCAGGCGCCATACGGCCCCAACGGAATTTCACCGCAAGGATTGGTGGCGCTGATATGTTCGCGGTACCAGAGGTTGTTGTACTGGTTGATGCGGTCGATGAAGAGCACGCCGGGTTCGGCATACGCATAGGTGGCGTTCATGATGCGGCTCCACAGGGCGCGGGCGCGCACCTTGCGCAGCACCCGGCAGGGCACGGGCTCCGCCTCGCCGGACCAGCGCCGCATGACGGTCTCGGCGCCCTGATACGCATGGCCCAGGGCCTTTTCGGGAAACACCAGCGCCCACTCGTCGTCGCGCCGCACCGCCTCCATGAAGGCGTCGCTCACCAGCACGGAAACGTTGAAGTGGCGCAGCTCCCGCTTGTCGTGCTTGGCGTCGATGAACTCCTCGATGTCGGGATGATCGCAGCGCAGGGTGGCCATCATGGCCCCGCGCCTCGCCCCGGTGGAAAGCACGGTTGCGCACATCGTGTCCCAGATGCGCATGAAGGAGACCGGCCCGGAAGCGACGCCGCCGACGCTGTAGGCGGGTATGCCGTGCGGCCGCAGCGTCGAGAAGTCGTAGCCGACCCCGCCTCCCTGCTGCATGGTGATGGCCCCTTCCTTCAGCCCCTCGAAGATCCCGCTCATGGAATCCTCGATGATTCCCATGACGAAGCAGTTGAAGAGCGTCACCCGCCGACCGGTCCCCGCCCCGGCCTGAATCCGCCCGCCCGGCAGAAACTGGAAATCCTGCAGCAACTCGTAGAAGCACTGCGCCCAGGATTCCTGGTCCTTCGGCTCCACGCTGGCCAGCGCGCGCGCGACGCGCCGCCACGTATCCTTGATGGTGGCGTCGTGGATCACGTCGCCTTCACGGAAGCGGTACTTGGCGTCCCAGACGTGGCGGGAGATCTCGGCGACGAACGGGGTGGTGCTCCTGATGCTCATAAGTCAATGTTAGCACCGGGGTTCCTGGAGAATTGCGGCGCGGGACGGGCACCCCGGACCGCCGCCCGCCTGCTATTTCCGCTTCACGAACCGCATCAACCGCTTGCGCCTTTTGAGCTGGCGCGGCGTGAGTTCGTTCTTGCGGTCTGCATAAGGATTCTCACCTGTCCGAAACTCCAGCCGCACCGGTGTGCCGGTCAGATTCAAGGCGGTGCGGAAAGCGTTGGTGAGATAGCGACGGTAGACGTCCGGCACCGCTTCGGTCTGATTGCCATGGATGACGATCACGGGCGGGTTGTGCCCGCCCTGGTGGGCATAGCGCAGCTTGATGCGACGCCCGCGCACCAGCGGCGGCGGGTTGCGCTCCACGGCCTGTTCCAGAATGCGGGTCAGTTGCGGAGTGGGCAGCTTGCGCGTGGCTGACTCGTAGGCCTTGTCCACGGACTTGAACAGCTCGCCGATGCCTGTCCCACGCAGCGCCGAGATGAAATGGACCTTGGCGAAGTTGATGAACGGGAGCTTGAGGTCCAGCTCGCGCCGCACGCTGGCCTTCTGGTCCTCGGACAATCCGTCCCACTTGTTGACGGCGACCACCAGGGAGCGGCCGCTGTCCACCGCGAAGCCCACCAGCCCCGCATCCTGCTCCGTGATGCCCTCCCGCGCATCGAGCACGGCGATGACTACGTTGGCCGCCTCGATGGCTTTGAGGGTCTTGATGACGCTGAACTTCTCCACCGCGCCGGCCACCCGGCTGCGGCGGCGCACGCCGGCGGTATCGATGAGAAGGTAGGACTTGCCCGCCCGTTCGAACGGCACCTCGATGGTATCGCGCGTCGTGCCGGGCAGATCGTAAGCCAGCACCCGCTCTTCACCGACAATGCGATTGATCAGCGTGGACTTGCCCACGTTCGGCCGTCCGGCGAAGGCGATCCTGATCGGGGCCGGCCCCGTATCCTCCCCGGATTCGGCCTCTTCCTCCGGCGCTGGCGGCAACGCTGCAAGCACCTTTTCCATGAGCTGGCCGATGCCGCGTCCATGCGCCGCCGATATGGCGTGCGGCTGACCGAGGCCCAGGGCGAAAAACTCCGCGCCGGCGGTGTGTTCGTCCAGGCCTTCCGCCTTGTTGACCACCAGGAACACGGGCTTGCCCAGGCGGCGCAACTGCGCGGCGATCAGCTCATCCTGCGCGGTGAGACCTTCCCGCGCGTCCACCAAAAACAGCGTGACGTCGGACTCCTGGATGGCCAGTTCCGCCTGCCGCGCCATCAACTCGTCCAGTTCGTCCCCGCGCCCCGACAGCCCCCCCGTGTCCACCACCACGTAGGGGCGGTCGCCGATCCTGCCGTCGCCATATTTGCGGTCCCGCGTCAGGCCGGGTTGATCCGCCACCAGCGCGTCGCGGGAACGCGTCAGGCAGTTGAACAACGTGGACTTGCCGACATTGGGCCGCCCTACCAGGGCTATGACAGGGATCATGGGAACAGTATTACGCTAACGCAGGAACAGATACGGATAGTATGCCGCAATGGCGCGGCTCGGGCATGGACGGAAACCGGCGGACGGTCGTCAGAGCCGCCCGCCGGTCGGCATCACTTTCTTTCGATTTTCAAGGCCTTCAGGCTGCCGCCCTTGCCGAGTACGTAGATGACGTCTTCCGCCACCACCGGGGGCATCACTACGCCGTTGTCATCGACCCGGACGCGGGCCATGAACTCGCCGTCATCCCGCCCCAGCCAATGCAGGTAACCCTCGAAGTCCCCCACGACCACGGCCGGTCCGCTCACCGCCGGGGCGGTCACACCGCGCGCCCTCAGCTTGTCCTGCCGCCAGACGGAGGCGCCGTTGCGGGTATCCAATGCCCATACCTGGCTCTGATCGTCCACCACGTACACCTGATCCCAGTCCGCCGCCAGTCCGGTATAGGAGGAAAAGTCCCGCGCCCAGCCGATGCGGCCGGAATCGGCGGCCACCGCCGCGATGCGTCCCTGGAAACTTACGACGAAGACCACGCCGCCCACCAGCACCGGATCGGCGCTGATGTCCGCCAGCCGCTCCACCTCGGAGCGTCCCCGCGGCACGGCCACGGTCGCCTCCCACTGGAGCCGGCCATCCTGCAGGTCGAGAGCGGCGAGCTTGCCGCTGGCAAAGCCACTGATCACCTGGCTCCGGGTCAGGAGCGGCGTACTTGCGCCGCGCAGGGTCAGCAGCGGCACGCTCCGGTCGTGGATCCAGCGCCGGGCGCCGGTTGCGGCATCCAGTCCCGTGACCTTGCCGTCCATGGTCGCCACCACGACGATGCCGGCCGCCGCCTGCGGCACAGCCAACACCTCGCTGGACACGGGCGCGCGCCAGGCGATGGCGCCGTTTTCCTGGTTCAGCGCCAGGATTTCGCCCTCGCTGGTGCCGACGAGCACCAGGCCTTCGCCAATGCCCGGACCGGCCGAAATGGGCGCTTCGGTATCGGCTTCCCACAGGCGCTTGCCACTGGCGGCATCGACCGCGACCACCCTCCCCCGGCGGTCCGCGGCAAACACCCGGCCCTCCGCCACCGCCGGGACGAGCTTGACGAGCTGCCCATCGGAGCCGACGCCCACCTGAGTGGACCACAGAGTCCGCACATCGAGCGTCGGCGAGAAAGAAACCAGTTCCGCGGGCGGCTCGGTGTTGTCCGCCCCTCCCTTATACCAATTGCTGATCCAGGCACAGCCCCCCAGGGAGAGGCTGAGCGCGACGACAGCCAAACGTACACCACGCATCAAGACACCTGCTCCTGTTGGTTGGCCTCGCCCAGATCATCCAGCTTCATTTGCAGCAACGCCCGGTTCGGCGCTGTGGGCCCCAGCGCTTCCAGCGCCTTGCGATACGCCTCCCGCGCCTGGCCGACATCGCCTTTCGCCACATACGCGTCGCCCTTGAGTTCTTCGTAGGCCGCCGTAAAGCCCTCCGTGCCACTCGCCGGAACCAGCGCCAGGGCCGCATCCCAGTTACCCTCGGCGATCAGCACGCGGCCGAGACGCAGCCGCGCCACATGGCGCACGCCCTCCTGTCTGGCGTTGTCCATCGCCCATTGCAGGTGCGTGCGAGCCGCGGCCACATCGCCCCGCTCCAGCTCGATCTGCGCCAGCGCCAGTGCCGCCAGGGCCCCATACGGGGTGGACGCATACTCTTTCAGCACCGCCTCGCCCTTCTGCACGGCAAGCGCGGCATTGCCCTGTTCCTTGGCCGCCATGAGTTCCGCATACTGCGCCGAAGCCTCTTCGGCCTGCTCTTGTCTGTATTCGATCCACGCGCGCCCGCCGAACAGAATGACCAGGCCAAGCACGATACCGGCTATCACGGCCTTGCCGTTCTCCTTCCACCACTTCTTTATCGCCTCGACCTGTTGCTCTTCCGATACGTATCCGACCACGCCACACCTCTCGAACTAATTTCCGCTATTCATCAGCCGATCGCCGATTTCGGCCGCAGGAACCTGCGCCAAGGCTTCCACCAGCGCATCCCAACCCCAGGTCTGCTGGGGCCGCTCATCCCGCAGCGGCTTCACGCCGATCCGGCGCTGGACCACCTCGTCGTCGCCCAGGATCAGCGCAAAATCGGCACCGCTCCTGTCCGCCCGCTTCATCTGGCTCTTGAAACCGCCGCCACCGCAGTTGACGAGCAACCGCAGGCCGGGACACGCCGTGCGCAGCCGCTCGGCCAGTATCATACCCTGATGCTCCGCCGCCTGCCCCGCCATGACGAAATAGGCATGGGGCCGCTGGTCCGCCGGCGCCACACCGGACAACTCCATCATCGCCACCAGCCGCTCCAGCCCCATGGCAAATCCCGCCGCCGGCGTCGCCTTCCCGCCCAACTGCTCCACCAGGCCGTCATAACGGCCACCGGCGCAGACCGTGCCCTGGGCGCCGAGTTGGTCCGTCACCCACTCGAACACGGTCTTGCAATAGTAATCGAGCCCACGCACCAGACGGGGATTGACCTCGTAGGGAATCCCGGCCCCTTCCAGCAGGGCCTGCAGGGCCTCGAAGTGGGCGCGCGACTCGTCGTCCAGGTAATCCAGCAGCCGCGGGGCGCCCTCGATGAGAGGCTGCATGTCCGGGTTCTTGCTGTCGAGGATGCGTAGCGGATTGGTGTGCAGGCGCCGCCGGCTGTCCTCGTCCAGCGACTCCTGACGCGCCGCCAGGTACTCCACCAGGATCTTGCGGTAGGCTGCGCGCGCCGCGGTGGAGCCCAGGGAATTGATCTGCAGCCGCACCCCCTGGAGCCCGAGTTCGCGCCAGATGCGGGCAGTCATGAACAGCAGTTCCGCGTCGATGTCGGGGCCGGCCATGCCGAAGGCCTCCACCCCGATCTGATAGAACTGGCGGTAGCGCCCCTTCTGCGGCCGCTCGTGGCGGAACATGGGCCCCGCGTACCACAGCCGCTGCACCTGGTTGTACAGCAGCCCGTTCTCGATGCCCGCCCGCACGCACCCGGCCGTTCCCTCCGGCCGCAGGGTCAGGCTGTCGCCGTTGCGGTCCTCGAAGGTGTACATCTCCTTCTCGACGATATCGGTCACCTCGCCGATGGAGCGGCGGAACAGCTCGGTCTTTTCCAGGAGCGGCAGCCGGATCTCCTGATACCCGTAGGCGGACAGCACGGCCCGCACGGTATCCTCCAGACGCTGCCAATAGGGCGTCTGGTCCGGCAGGATGTCATTCATGCCACGAATGGCTTGGATGGTCTTGGACAATGCAGAACTTCCTTAAGACAACAGGGGAACGAAACAAAATCAAAGAGCCGCCAGTGGTTCTTATTCCATTCGGCGCGCCGGCCGCATGACAGGGCGCCATGCTAAGCAGCGCCATCGCGCAACCTGACCGATAGTCAGGTCTCGCCGCGCCTTTTCCCGATCTCCTCGCGTATGACCCGCTCCAATTCGTCGACCAGCCGCTCGTTGGCGACCTTGTGGTGCGGCTTGCCGCCGATGTATAGCAGGTTCGGCGAACCGCCCGCCAGCCCCACGTGCGCCTCCCGCGCCTCGCCAGGGCCGTTCACCACACACCCCATGATGGATACGTCCAGCGGCTCGTTGATGTCCTCCAGCCGGCTCTCCAGGGCGTTCACCGTCGCGATGACGTCGAACTCTTGGCGCGAGCAGGACGGACAGGCGATGAAGTTGATTCCGCGCTGGCGCAGGCGCAGGCTTTTGAGGATGTCGAACCCGACCTTTATCTCCTCCACCGGATCGGCGGCCAGCGATACCCGTATGGTGTCGCCGATGCCCTCCGCCAGCAGCAGGCCGAGGCCGATGGCCGACTTCACCGCGCCGCTGCGCGCGCCCCCGGCCTCGGTGATCCCGAGATGCAAGGGCTGCTCGATGCGCCGCGCCAGATCCCGGTAGGCCGCCACCGTCATGAACACCTCGGCCGCCTTGAGGCTCACTTTGAAATCCGGGAAATCGAGCTTGTCCAGGATGTCGATATGGCGCAGCGCCGATTCGACCATCGCCTCCGCCGTCGGCTCGCCGTACTTCTGCTGCAGATCCTTCTCCAGCGAGCCGGCATTGACGCCGATGCGGATGGGAATGCCGTGATCGCGGGCGCTGCCCACCACCGCGCGCACCCGGTCCTCGCGGCCGATGTTGCCCGGATTGATGCGCAGGCAGTCGGCGCCCAGATCCGCCACCCGCAGCGCGATGCGATAGTCAAAGTGGATGTCCGTCACCAGCGGAACGGCTACTTGCTGTTTGATGCGCCCGAACGCCTCCGCCGCCTCCATGGTGGGCACCGACACGCGCACGATATCGGCCCCGGCGGCCTGCAGCGCCTGGATCTGCGCCACCGTCGCGGCGACGTCGCAGGTGTCGGTGTTGGTCATGCTCTGCACCGAGATCGGCGCGTCGCCGCCGACCGCGACACTGCCCACCATGATCCGGCGGGACTTTCGGCGCTGTATGGGAGTCGTGTGTTGCATGTTCATTCGCTGTGATCCGGCGTGCCGAGCGTGAAGCGCGCCACCCGGCCGGTGCGGAACGGGGAGATGTCGAAGGGCTGGCCGTTGAATTCCACGCTGACCCCGGTCGCGTTGCCCAGCACCAGCCGGAACGGCGGCTTGCCGCGCACGGTGCGGGTCTCGTTGGCCTGCATCAGGCCGTGCAGAACCCGCTTGCCGTCCCCGTCCCTGATCTCCACCCAAGAATCCTCTGCAAAG
>Ga0265294_10006571_pt1 | contig 13947 bp, 11 predicted proteins | sample MunlanPumphouse3_FD_192504 | JGI IMG/M metagenome (GOLD analysis project Ga0265294, IMG submission 192504) | Groundwater microbial communities from a municipal landfill in Southern Ontario, Canada - Pumphouse #3 | ecosystem: Environmental > Aquatic > Deep subsurface > Groundwater | place... | reverse complement strand
GACGTGACAAGCGGTACGGCACCACTACACTCTGTTCATTCATCCACTCATCGTTGGGGCGTAGCCAAGCGGTAAGGCACCGGGTTTTGGTCCCGGCATTCGGGGGTTCGAATCCCTCCGCCCCAGCCACGTCAGATACATCTGACGTGGCTAGCCATTCCCATATGCGATGTTGCCAATGCCGCCATTACGTATGTGCAACGTAGCTACAGGGATCCTCATTCCCTTTGGTATTTGTCAGTCTCATCTCCAGTTCAATTTTGGGTTGCAGCATCAGTAGAGGATCGAATTTTTGCGGCCAGTCTCGCCAGTGCCGCATCGTCTTCGCGTTTGTAATCGTGTGACGAAATGTATCCTTCGTACTTTCTAAAATACGTATCGACATTCGATGTGATCGGTTGCCATTCCTGTGTTTTCGTTCCGTGCATTTTGTGGCATCACAATGTATACGCTCCTCTCAATGTGAGAATGCTATACTCCCATCAATGACAACCTTTGCAGCTCTGCATCCCGTTCTGCAGGCACTCATCGCTACGATATTCACATGGGGCGTTACAGCGCTCGGCGCCAGCATGATCTTTGGTTTCCGAACACTGAATCAGAAGGTCTTGGATGGAATGCTCGGGTTTGCTGCCGGCGTGATGATTGCTGCGAGCTTCTGGTCGCTCTTGGCTCCTGCAATAGAAATGTCTGAGGGAGGGATTTTGCCGAAGTGGATTCCTGCAGCAGTTGGGTTTGCGGCAGGTGGTGTATTCCTCAGGATTCTTGATCGCCTGATTCCGCACTTGCACCTGGGTTTCTCGAAGTCAGAAGCAGAAGGGCCTCATACGCATCTACACAAGACGACACTGCTTGTTTTGGCTATTACGCTCCATAATATTCCAGAAGGATTAGCTATAGGGGTCGCGTTCGGTGCTCTGGCGAACGGTGGTGATGCGATCACTCTTGCAGGTGCTGTGGCATTGGCACTTGGCATAGGCATTCAAAATTTCCCGGAAGGATTTGCAGTAGCTGCTCCTTTAAGGCGAGAGGGGATGTCGAACGGAAAATGTATTTGGTACGGACAGCTTTCTGCTGTTGTGGAACCGATTGCCGCCGTGATTGGTGCTGCGGCTGTTATGGTGATGCAGCCAATGCTTCCGTATGCGCTCGCGTTCGCTGCGGGGGCAATGATCTTCGTTGTAGTGGAAGAGGTGGTACCGGAGAGCCAGCGTGCGGGGCACACGGATATTGCAACTGCGGCTGCCATGCTTGGATTCCTGGTGATGATGACGCTGGATGTGGCGTTGGGGTGATTCATTCTGGACAGATGGCTATTTCGCGGAAACCGTTGGACGAGCGAGCGAAGAAGATATGAAAACCTATATCAGGATGCAGTGGGCGCAGGAGCAAGGAACAAGCCCCGGACTTTAGTCCGAGGGTGAATTGACATGAGTTTGGGAGGTCGCGAGTTTACCGTCAGTCACGTTGCTATTGCAGAACATGGAACGAAAGTGACGCTCATGCTTGCCGTGGATGATTGGGATATCGGCACCGTGTTCATGTAGGCAGTCGATGCAGTTGCGCAGAGTGGTTCTTCCTTGTCTCCGGAGCGCAACGCATTACGCAGCGAGTAGCAGGTGAGTTTTAAAATGGTTTTTAGGGGGCGGTGCCTATTTGGACGGTGCCGTTATGGTTCGTGCCGTACCGCATGCGCCAGAAGAGCTTATGTATTTCCATAACAGCCAGCACGCTGAAGGCTAGCAGCAACAGCCATCCCCACACTTCCAGCGATACGGGCTGTGTTTGCAGAATGGATTGCATGAATGGTATGTACAGAGATCCGAGATGCAGGAGGAACGCAATGAGCGTACCGAGCATCAGCAGGGGATTGCGTAGTGGCGAGAGCAGGAAAGCGGATTTTTTCTCCGAACGCGCATTGCCGATGTGGATGAGTTCGAAGAGCACCATGAGGAGCAGTATGGCGTTGCGTGCTTCTGCTTCGCCCCATCCATGTGTGAGCAGCCAGGAGAACGTGCCGAGTGCTATGGCGCTCATCACTAGTGCGGCGGCTATGACGCGTTCGATCATGAGTTGGTTAAAAATATGTTCGCGCGGTCTGCGAGGCGGCTTCTTTAGCGCATCTCCTTCGCCCGGTTCAAACGCAAGGGCAACATCCTGTATGCCTTCCGTTACCAAATTGAGCCACAACATCTGGAGCGGGAGTAGCGGCAGAGGCAGTCCTGCAAGGATGCTTACGGTCAGGAGTGCGAGTTCTGCGGCTCCGGTGGAGATGAGGAGGTAGATGACTTTGCGAACGTTGTCGTAGGCAATGCGTCCCTCTTCTACACCGGCGACAATGCTGGAGAAATTATCGTCACTGAGCACGAGTTCGGACGCTTCGCGTGCCACGTCCGTTCCGCGTTGCCCCATGGCGACGCCGATGTTGGCGCAGCGCAGCGCAGGTGCGTCGTTCACGCCGTCTCCTGTTACTGCCACGAATTCTCCTGCTGCCTGCGCCGCTTTGACGATGTCGAGTTTTTGCGCAGGTGTTACGCGCGCGAATACTCGCACCGTTTTTAACAGGTGCTGCAGTTCTTCTACCGGCATTTGCTCTATATCCGTTCCGGTTATTACTTCTTTGACATTCGTTGCGAGTCCCAGATCGCGCGCTATGGCCAGAGCAGTTGCCGGGTGGTCGCCCGTAACCATGCAGACGTGTATGCCTGCACTGGCGCAGTTACGTATGGCTTCCTGTACTCCGCTGCGCAGGGGATCAATCATGCCTACAAATCCCAGAAATGTGAGTTCCTCTGGTTCGAGAGGCAGTGCATTTGGATCGGGTGCCTGCGCGTATACTCTTTCTGCCAGAGCAATAATGCGGTAGCCGTTTTCCGCCAGTGCAATGCTCTGTGCTTTCCAATGTTGCTTTTCGTCGTCATTGCCCGTGCACATTGCCAGCACTTGTTCCGGTGCCCCCTTCACGAATCCGAATGTGCCCTCGTCTTTCATCGTGTGGTAGCTCGCGGCGTACCGTCGTTCGGATTCGAAGGGAATGGCGTGCACCTGCGGGTGTAATTCCCAGCTCGCCTGCGGATTCCACCCTCCTTTTAGCCCCAGCGAGAGTAGTGCGATATCCGTCGGGTCGCCGTGCCATACCCATTCCGTCTCACGCTGGTGCAGGTCTCCCTCGTTACAGAGCACGCCTGCGCGCAGTAATCGCTGCAGCAGTGGATGGGAATTTGGTGCTATCGGCGTGCCCTGCGACAGGATTTTTCCCTCCGGTTTAAATCCTTCACCTGTGGCTTGGAACGATGCACCGTCTGCCGTGAGAATCTCTCGTACCGTGAGTTCATTGCACGTGAGTGTTCCTGTTTTGTCTGTTGCAATCAGCGTGCAGCTTCCCAGTCCTTCCACGGCTGCGAGTCTGCGGACAATGACTCCCCGTTTGCCCATGCGGGACGCGGCAATGGCTAGCGCGACTGTGAGAGCAATGGGCAATCCTTCGGGTATCGCTGCGACCATGAGTGCTACCGAAGACAGCACCATTTCTTCTATACCGTATCCTCGCCACAGTATGCCCACTATTCCCGTGAATGTTGCCACTCCCACGATGACGATACCCACGATTTGGCTAAATCGTTTGAGCCGGTACATCAGCGGCGGCATACCGCCATCGGATTCTGCAATACTGCGCGCCAGTTGTCCTACGATGGTTGCGCTGCCAGTTTCTACGATAATGCCTTTGGCTCGGCCCCGAATCACGACTGATCCTGCGAATGCCATCGTTGTTCTTTCGGCAAGCGGCGTATCCTCGCCGATCATCAATTCTGCGTTTTTTGCGACTGCTGTCGATTCTCCCGTCAGCAGTGATTCGTCGATTCCTACGTTGTATGATGAGAGGAGTCGCACGTCGGCTGGTACGCGGTTGCCCGCTTCCAGAATGATGATGTCGCCGGGCACGACTGTATCCGCAGGCAGTTCCTGCACTTCGCCGTCGCGCAGGACGATTGCCTGTATTGTGAGTAGCTGCTGCAGTGCGCGAGCGTTCCGTTCGGCGCGCCATTCCTGTATGCAGCCGATGACCGCATTGAGGATGAGTACGACAGCGATGAAAAACGCATCAATGTGCTCTCCTGCGGCAAGCGACAGTACGGCGGCGCCTACGAGGATAAAGATGAGCGGGCTGCGGAATTGCCTCCAGAACAACGCTACTATCGTGGGTGCTGGTTGTTTTGGCAGTTCGTTTGCTCCGTAGTGCTCCAGGCGTTTCTGTGCTTCTTCGCTCGTCAGACCGCCAGGTGTTGCTTTCAGGATGCGCAAGACATCATCTGTTGCCCGCGCGTACCACGGTGCTGCCGGAACGGTGTTCTCTGCAGACATCCGAGTATTATACCAGAGAATTCGTCCATAAAACATGCGTATGGAAGCCATTTTCTCTGTTGCGATGCTTCTGAACGGGGCTGGAATTTGACATATATATTTTGTAGTAGGATATTATACATTGTGTTTCCCCCCTCGTTTCTATGAGTACTGCCAATACTGAAATTCAAAGTATCCTGTATTCCGATGTTCTCTCTCCCGCAGAGTGTGTATTGCGCGATGAAATAACCGATGCCGAGGAGGTCGGTGACAACGGTCTTCATGCGGAGTATGTCCGGAGAATCAATGCTGTTGCTGCTACAGAAGAGGTTCGATACGCACTAGCGGAATTATTGCGACAGACGCTGATTCGTAGTCGCAGGTAGGTATGCACTACTGTGGCAGCTTGTCCCACACTCTGCGCATCAGGATGAAAACGATGAGTGCGAGCAGGCCTCCTACAGTGCCCAGAATCAGCAGAGATCGTTGTATTGATGTCACGTCTGCAATGGTGCCGATTATCGGTGCAGCGGATGCGAAGACAATGCGGAATGTGCAGGAATTAATCGAGAGCACGGTCGCCCGCATGTTCGATGCCGTTAGTTTGTTGAGTATGTCGTTGACCAGAGGTTTTAGGGCGCCGAACGCACTTCTTCCCGCCAGTAATACAAAGATGCCGATGGCGGGGTGTATGGCGGAGAGCACCATGAATGTGCTGATGATGATCGCTGTGAGTACGATGAGCAGCAGCCGGTCATCCATTTTCTTCTCCAGCCACATCATGGTGCGAGCTGCGCATGCTGCTCCCAATAGAGCAATGGCGTGTGTAACGCCGAAGAACGCAATAGGCAGGTTGGCGAGTTGTTGGTAGGGTTGCGTGAACCATGCCAGGAAGAGTGTCAGTGTTCCCAGTACGCCGTAGAGTGCAATGACGCTGCGCAGGCGCACGTCGTGGTGCAGTGCATGCGATACGGCATGCCGTATGTGTGCCAGGTGCTTTGTGCACGGCATGTGCATGCGTTGCGGTTCCCTGAGACTCAGTGCCGCACCGATGCTCAGAGCCATGCACGGCACTGTGGCGGCCATCGCCAGGCGCAAACTCGTCAGTGCCAGCAATCCTCCGGCAATACCTGCTCCCGCTTCCGCCATGAGCATAATCATGAATTGTTTGCCGAAGACGCGGCGGGATGTGTGCTGTGCTCCGTGTTCGAGTAGCGAATCGTACATGAGTGCTTCCAGTGCACCGGAATTAAGGCTGAATGCGCAGGCGATGACGATTTCTGCTGCCAAGAATGCTCTGAACGATGCTCCCACGGCGTATATGCTGTATCCCATAGTGATGAACAGACTGCCCAGGAGGAGCGAATTCTTTCGTCCCCAACGGTCCGCCAGGTGTCCTGTTGGGATTTCCAGAGCGATGAGGACGATGGAAAACACCGCTTGCAATATGAAGATCTGTTGCAACGACAGGCCGTTATCCTGCCAGAACAGTACGGCGATAGGCATGCCGATTACCATGCTCTGCAGGCCGGACAGCAGGTAGAGTCTGGTGATATTTTGGGGCACAGACTGGCACGTGTTTGCAGATGCAGGGATCGACATGCGGATGATAGGTCATACGGATGGTACGCTGCGCACACGGCCTGCGCACGCGGCGTCTCTGGAGTTTTGCTGCTATTTTTTGTGCCTTTCACTTGCTACCGGGCTTGGATTCCGTAGACTCTGCGCAGCATGTTTGCCATTGTCGACATTGCCGGCTTCCAGGAGAAAGTGACGGAAGGGGATGCACTCTCTGTTCCTTTGCTTGACGTGGAGGAAGGCAAGACGGTGACGTTCGATACGGTTCTGCTCGTTGCCAGGAGTGATGACGACGTCACTGTTGGTATGCCGACTGTCGCCGGAGCGTCTGTAGAAGCGAAAGTCATTGCCCACGGTCGCGGAGAGAAGATCCGTGTTTTCAAAATGAGGCGCCGCAAACGCTATCGCCGCGTGCATGGACACCGGCAGGATTTCACCGATATTGAGATTACGAAAATCACGGTCGGTAAGAAGGCAGAGGTGGTTGCATGATACGTGTGTTCTTTTGGTGCGTGATGTATATATGCAAATGTTTGGTGCGCCGGTTTTTCGTCTGTAGACTCTTTCGGGTATTTCTCATGGCACATGACACTGCATCACCATTCGACGATCAGTGTGCGCAAAGTGCGCAGTCTGATGGCCAAAGAACATCAATGGCCCGCCTTGCGCACCTTTCTGTCGCAGCAGCATCCGCCCGCGCTAGCACACCTTCTTCTTTCCGTAGGTGGAGCGGAGTGCATGCTCCTGTTCCGTTTGTTGCCCAGAGCGCTCTCTTCCGAAGTCTTCGCTCAGTTGCAGGGCGATGACCAGAATCGGATCATCGCCAGCCTGACGGACGAAGAAGCACGCAAACTGCTCGCGTCGCTCCGACCGGATGAGCGTACGGAACTCTTCGACGAATTGCCTGCGGAAGTGACACGCCGGTTGCTTTCGCTCCTGAATCCCGCAGACCTGCGCGAAACGCGCTGGCTCCTGGGGTACCCTCCGCAGAGTGTCGGTCGCTTAATGACGCCGGATTATCTTGCGCTGCAGCAGAACTGGACGGTACAACGCGCTCTGGGGCATGTGCGTAAGGAGGCGGCGCGAAGTGAGATGATCGACGTGCTCTACGTGCGCAGTGCCACGTGGGAGCTTGTTGGCGTACTCACGTTGCGCATGCTCCTCATAGCCAAACCGCGCCAGAATATCGAAGATATTATGCAGAGCAACGTTGTGTCGCTCAATGCATCCGATGACCAGGAATCCGCTGTGCATGTCATGCAGGAACACGCGCTGGCCGCGCTGCCCGTTGTCGATTCGCACAATGTACTCATCGGTATTGTCACGTTCGATGACATTATGGATGTGGCGGAGGAGGAAACGACAGAGGACTTTTACCGCACATCCGGTATGGCTCCTCTTTCCACGAGTTATGCGCATGCTGATCTGTGGAATCTGTATTCTCGGCGGGTGGGTTGGCTCGCGGCTCTCGTTCTGGTGAATCTGGCATCTTCCGGGGTGATCGCCGCCTACGAAGTTACGCTCTCTTCGGCCATTACGCTGGCGTTCTTCATCCCGTTGCTCATCGATAGTGGCGGGAATACCGGATCACAGTCGGCGATGCTCATGATCCGCGCACTCGCCACAGGTGACGTCACGGCGTCCAATTGGCTGCGTACTCTGAGCAAAGAGGTCATCGTTAGTGTGATGTTGGGTTTGACGCTCGCTCTGCTCAGCGCTGTACTCGGTGTTTTCCGGGGTGGTCCCATCGTTGGTTTGATCATAGCGCTCTCCATGGTGTGCATTATTATCATTTCCAATTTGATCGGGAGCATTTTGCCTTTCTTGCTCACGCGCATGCGTCTTGATCCTGCCGTGGCCAGCGGACCGCTGGTCACGTCTATTGTTGATGCTACGAGTCTTTTCATCTACCTTTCCATCGCAACGGCGTTGCTGACCTAGCGGTGTTGGTGATCACGATGACTGTGCCCCCGCCAGAGTACCTACTGCAGCGTTTTGCATTGTATGTAGTATGTTGAGTTTCTTGTGTGGGCGGTCCAGCAATACACAGGCTGTCAGATCTCCTGTGACGTTGAGTACCGTACGGCACATGTCCAGAATACGGTCCACTCCGATGAGTAGTACCAGCCCCGTTGTCGGTATCCCGAAACTCCCCGCGATAGTTCCCAGAATGATGACGCCGACTCCCGGAGTGGATGGCGTGCCAATAGACGATGCAATCAATGTGAGGACGAGCATGCCTGTTTGTGTGATTGTGAGTTCTATGCCTGCGATTTGCGCCAGAAAGAGGATGGCAACGGATTGGTAGAGTGCGGTTCCGGCCATGTTCACCGTCGTGCCGAGCGGGATGACCACTTCCGATATTGCAGAATCTATGCCCAGATCTTCTTGCGCCGTGCGGATCGAGAGCGGCATGACTGCTGCAGACATGGAGGTGGAGAAGGCGAGTAGCTGGGTTTTGGCGATTTTGCGCGCAAAGAAGAGGGGGTTCATGCCTGCGAACAGTACGAGTGCGTAGTAGAGTAGAAGCAGGATCAGCAAACCGGCGATGACGGTCGCCACGTACACGCCCATACCGACGAGTGTTTCTATGCCGGCCTGTGCGGCGAGCCGTGCCGTGAGACCGAACACCGCGAGCGGCACCAGCCACATCGCCCACTGCACCACGGTCATACACACGTCCAGAATGCCGTCGAAGAGCTGGAGGAGGTGTCCGATTTTATTTTGCTCTTTCGTGGCGAAGACTATGCCGATGAATACGGCGAATATTACGACACCCAACATCTCGCCATGCAGTGCTGCCTGTAGTGGGTTGTCGGGTACGATATTCGCTATGAGTTGCGGCAACGGTTGGCTGATGCGTGTAGCTGTAGCAGCTACATCTGCACTTTCTGATCCTGTTGCTTGCCAAACGTATGTTCCTGGGCGAATGGTGCGTGCTAGCGCTATACCGATACTTGCGGCTGCTGCGGTACTCAGGAGTACGTACGCTATGAGTCGTATGCCGACCGCACGCAATTGTGGGATGCTGGATGCGCCGATGCCGCGGATGATCGAAGCTACTACCAGCGGGATGAGCACCATTTTAATGAGTCGGAGAAAGACTTCTCCGGGCAGAGCAAGCCAGTTGGTGATCGTGCCACCCACTTCTGGTGAGACCAGAGAGAAATCGGGACCCAGGAGCAGGCCGACGATCACGCCCAGGAATAGACCGATTATCGCCTGCAGCCACAATTTTCCACGCGCGAGCGTTTCCAGCTTATTCGCCAGATTCGCGACGGGTCTCAGTGTGTGTAGAAAAGGTATCATTGTGTGTTTCTAAGATTATTATACAATATTTATGCTTATAAAGCTACCTGCGTTGCATTTCTGTATGTTCACGTTTCATGTGTGTGCGCAGTTGCTGCATCGTTTCGAGCGTGACACCAAGATTCTGCATCTGGGCAATTGTTTCGCCCAGTCGCTCGCGTATGCGCATGAGGTGATGGAGGTAGCTGCGTGCATGCGTTCTGCTCAAAAGGGACGGGGAATCCGGGTCTATGGGTTCATGCGCGGTGCGGAATTCCGCATTGCTGATGCGGATGCGGTTTCCATCGTGGAGAAGGATGATGCCGTGCCGCGCGATGCGCATGGGCAGCACGCAGTCGAACATGTCTATACCCCGTGCAACGCACGCTTGCAGTTGATGTCTTTCTCCTACGCCCATCAAGTACCGTGGCGCGTCTGCAGGGAGCATCGGGCAGACGGTTTCCACGATGCTGAGCATGTCCGCCTCGGATTCGCCCACAGCCAGTCCGCCGATGGCGTACCCGTCGAAACCGATTGCCTGCAGTTCCTGCGCGCATTTTTCACGTAAATCGCGTTCCAGTCCGCCCTGCACGATGCCGAAGAGGAGCGGGGAGGTCTGTTTCTGCTTGCATAATTGCGTATGGATCTCTTTGCACTGTCGTGCCCAGCGTAGCGTCCTGTCCACTGCGGCTGTGATTTCGCTGCGTTTTGCCGTAGAAGGCGGGCATTCATCAAATGCCATGATGATATCTGCGCCCAGCGCATGCTGGATCTGCATGGCTTCCGCAGGTCCGATGAAAAGCGTATCGCCGTTGATGTGTGATTGGAACTGTACGCCTTTCTCCGTTAGCTTCGTATGGCCCCTTTTTCCAAAGGAAAACACCTGGTAGCCGCCAGAATCTGTGAGAATGGGGCCTGGCCAGCCGATGAACGCGTGCAGTCCCCCCGCTTCCTCTATGAGGTTTTCCCCTGGCTGCAGGTGGAGGTGGTACGTATTGCAGAGCATGATTTGCGCGCCGAGTGCGCGAAGATCTGCATGCGTAATGCCCTTCATGGCTCCCGCAGTTCCCACCGGCATAAAGAACGGCGTTTCGATGGTGCCGTGCCCGGTGTGCAGCCGCCCGCGGCGTCCCAACGGGGTATGATGGAGAAGCGTGAACATCTGGTTGGCACATGGTAGCCCAAAGTGGACTCACTTTGCCTTCGTTTCCTGTGGTCGCTCCACAATTCTGTCAATAATGCCGTAGTCCAGAGCTTCTTTGGCTGTGAGGAACTTGTCGCGTTCTGTGTCTACTTTGACCTTTTCCAGGTCATTTTCCGTATGTTTGGCGATCAGTTCATTGAGGAGGTTCTTGATTTTGATGATGTGGTCTGCGTGGATGGCAATATCGGTTGCCTGTCCTTCGGTGCCTCCCAGGGGTTGGTGGATCATGATTTCGGAATGTGTGAGCGCGAAGCGCTTCCCTTTTGCACCGCCGAGCAGGATCATCGCTGCGCCGCTGGCTGCCATGCCGAGGCATACTGTGGAGATATCGGGTCGTACGTACTGCATGGTGTCGTACATGGCGAGCGTGGAGGTGACCTGGCCTCCCGGTGAATTCACGTAGAGGGTAATGTCTTTACTGGGATCTTCTTTCTCCAAAAAGAGGAGCTGAGCGATGATGGAATTGCATGTGTCATCGTTGATTGGCGTACCGAGGAACACAATCCGTTCCTCTAGTAGGCGTGAGTAAATGTCGTACACGCGTTCCCCGAATTGCGTTTTTTCGATGACGGTGGGTATGAGCGTGTTCTGCGGCGAGATCGATCCTCGGGCAATGTGGGCAGAGATGGATTGGATGGAGGGATGCATGGGATTGGGATTGGGATTAGGGTTGAGATACGTGCATTTTCCTTACCCATCATACCGTTTTATAGCTTCCGGCGGCAGTGGTCATATACTTTTGAATATTGCACAAAAATGTTTTGTTAAGTAGGACAGACTTTCTGTGCACAGACAGATATTTGCGTAGAGTATACATGGCATGCAGGAAGCACTTGCACACATCTGGCCTGGTTTGGCGGCATACCTTGTTGGTTCGAAGAATCCGCTTCTGGCTATTGTTGGACCTACGGCAGGCGGTAAAACAGCTTTTTCTATCGCTCTTGCACAACACATTGCCGAGCAGACAGATCGTCCGTGTGAGATTATAAATGCGGATTCCCGTCAGCTTTATACAGGCATGGATATCGGTACTGCGAAGGTGACCGCAACAGAGATGTGTGGCATACCGCATCATTTGCTCGATGTATTGCATCCTGATGCAGAGGCGACAGCTGGGTGGTACCAGAAGGCAGCTCGGTGTGTGATTGCCGATCTCCATGCGCGAGGAGGCATTCCTATACTCGTTGGGGGTTCCATGCTCTACGTCAGTACGGTTATTGACGATCTCACGCTTGCGCCGCCGACAGATCCCGCCATGCGTTCCGCTTTGCTTGCGGCGTATGAGCGTGATGGCGGTATCACGCTGCATCGCAGGCTTCGCCAGATGGATCCTGAAGCTGCCAAGGGTATTCACGTGCGTAATAAGCCGCGCCTCGTGCGCGCGGTGGAAATCTGCGAGCTCTGCGGGGAGCCCGTTTCTGCGGCGGTGCCGCGTCACGAGTTGCGTCAGGGGAATCAGACTCCGTACATTATTGGCATCTCGCGCACGCGCGTCCATTTGCATGAACGCATCGCTCTTCGTGTGCACGATATGTTCGCAGCAGGTTGGATCGATGAGGTGCGGCAGTTGCTTCAGAATGGTTACACAGCGGAGCATCCCGGACTCAAGAGCCACGGATACCGTGACATTGCGCAGTTTTTGCAGCAGGGGAGCACTGTGTCTTTGGATATTCTCCAGGAACACATCGCCGCCAAGACACGCCAGTATGCGCGCCGACAATTGAGCTGGTGGCGCCATGATTCGCGTATTCATTGGCTTACCTTGCCGCTGATTCCTTCTCGTGATTGATGTGGTGCCACAAGGGCAATGCGTGTTCCCGCATGTACGTTTCTGTTTTGGGGTTCTGTTCTACGGATGCCGCGCATTCTGCCATGAGGCGCTGAATAGCGCTGGGCGTTTCTGTACTACTCTCTACATTTGTGCTCGGGCGCCGTTGCGGACTTTGGTGTGCCATACCGTTAGAACTTGAAGGCATCGTGGTGTTCTTCGATCTGCTGTTTCATCTGCCAGAGATGTTCAACCATTGTCTGCAGCTGGATGGCATTTTCTCCTTTTGCTGATAGGCGTGTTTCCTGGATCATGCGGATCTGGTCTGCGATGTTGTGGAGCGATACGTCGACTGTATCCTGCCACTTTTCATCCAGTGTGTCGTATACCTCGCGCTTGAGGAACGATGTGGGGTTGTATGGATCAATGTCACCGCTGTCGAGCAGTTGTGTGAGTGTCGCCAGAAAATGTTTGTGTTCTTGTTCTATTTTTCCTTTTACAGGCTTGCCTGCGTGTTTCTGCTTCTTCTCTGGCAGTAGATTGCCGCTCCCTTGTGCGATGGTAGAAGCAAAGTCCGGCATATGTGCGTTATAGTAGCACGATCAGAAGTTTCGTGTGTAGTGTATCATCTTCTTGCTCTTCATGTCCCCAGATGTCCAGCCATTGGCTTTCCGCATGCGCCCCTGCACGTTGCAGGAGTTTGTTGGTCAGGAACATATTCTGGGTCCGGGCATGCCCCTGCGCAGCGCCATTGAGCAAGATGCGCTCTCTTCCGTGATCCTTGCGGGTCCGCCCGGGACAGGCAAGACAACACTTGCCAATGTGATCGCACAGGCAACTTCGGCGCAGTTTATGACACTCAATGCCGTTATGAGCGGTGTCAAAGACCTCAAAGCTGTCTGTGGTGAAGCGGAACAGATCTTTACGTCTCTTGCGCAGCGCACGGTTCTCTTCATTGATGAGATCCACCGTTTCAACAAGTCACAACAGGATGCGCTCCTGCCGTACGTTGAGAGCGGCACAGTCATCCTCATCGGCGCTACGACAGAAAATCCGTACTTCGAAGTGAATGCGGCTCTCGTGTCGCGTTCGGGTGTGTACCTGCTCCGCCCGCTTTCTGAAGAGCACCTCGTCGCCATTCTCCATCATGCCCTGGCAGATGCGCGCGGTTACGGCGGTGCAATCCGTATGGATAACGCTGCCGTGCGCCATCTTGCTGCGATTGCCAATGGCGATGCCCGTATCGCTCTGAATGCGCTAGAACTCTCGGTGATGACCATTGGGAAAAAGATTTCGCTTCGGCAGGCGGAGCAGCTCTTTTTGCAGCGCGCCAAACGGTACGATGCGGCAGGTGAAGACCATTACAATACGTCATCGGCTTTCATTAAGACATTGCGGGGCAGTGACCCCGATGCCGCCCTCGTGTGGCTCTTTGCCATGGTGGGCAGCGGCGAGCATCCGCGTTTCATATTCCGCCGTATGGCGATATTTGCCAGCGAAGACATTGGCAATGCTGATCCGCGTGCTCTTCAAATTGTCATGGCTGCATGGGATGCTTTTGAGCGCGTCGGTCTGCCGGAAGGGGAGTACTTTCTGGCGCATGCGTGTATCTATTTGGCACAGGCGCCCAAGAGCAATGCCATCAAGCGCGCCATGGAAGCGTCACGCCGCGCCGTGGAACGGGCGTCGTCGCTGGAAGTGCCAAACCATTTGCGCAATGCGCCCGTCAAAGCCATGCGTACGCAGCATGGGTATAGCGAAGGGTACC
>Ga0265294_10006570_pt1 | contig 13948 bp, 11 predicted proteins | sample MunlanPumphouse3_FD_192504 | JGI IMG/M metagenome (GOLD analysis project Ga0265294, IMG submission 192504) | Groundwater microbial communities from a municipal landfill in Southern Ontario, Canada - Pumphouse #3 | ecosystem: Environmental > Aquatic > Deep subsurface > Groundwater | place... | reverse complement strand
ATCTGTTAGCGACAGTTGATGTACCTACATCATACTCAGCAAGTAGGGTTCTTCCCGGTGAATTTACCCCAAGAAAGACATTTCCAGTATTCCCCATTAGCAGGGATACAATATCTCCTCCTAGAGAATCAAAAAAATCCCATGTGTACTTTGTAGTGATTGTACCTGAGGTATCTACCATTCTTAGAGAGGTTCTATAGCTATACGTATCTGCCAGGTAAATATTTCCACTGCTATCTTCAACAATAGCAGTACACCTGTTCAAGTTAGAAGAAGTAGCCAAAACCCCAGTATCCATCTTGTAAAGGTCCCCACCATCAGAGGGGGTGGTAACAAAATATTTCCACAAGGTCCCATCTCCTGCAAATAGGGATAAAGTTCCCGTAGAGGAGCTGTACTGGACAACTCGATTGTAGCTAACTACTATCAGGATATCACCGTTGCTTCTAGGGTATACCACGGATACTAAGGAAGAGTCTAAGTCCAAGGCATCCATGCCTTCAGTAAATGTGGAGGATCCACCCCCTACCAAAGTGGTACAGGCATAGGTGTCTGTATTGTACTCCAGAATCTCACCAGCATCATTAACCAGAATTAACGTCGAGGCATCCCTACGGAATACCCGGGAAGCAAATCTTTGGGTAATACCCAGCCTTGTCTCGGTAAAGCTCAGGGGGGTTGAGACGAAATAAGAAGACTCCGGATCTAGTTGTCCCAAATCCAGGTTTATAGATACGGACCCCTTATTGCTAAAAGACCCTCCTATAAGGGTATTGCCTTCTAAAAGGAAATTTTGATAATTGAGTGTATTACCTAAACCAATCTTCTCCTTTTTATCTACACCACCTCGGATTTCAGCATACCCTGAATACCCACTACTAGGAAAAATGCTGGATCCCGTTTGCCCTCCGGACAAACAATCAGGGTCAGCAGAAGAAGAAAGAACTGAAGAAAGTATGGCCCTCTTTACTTTGACTCTAGCAGAGGATCCTACCAGGCTATTCTCGGATACCTCCGTAACATGGGTATCATAGCCTCCTAGAGACACAGAACCATGGGAGTACTCATCTATTGTTGTTTGGTACCCTCCCAGGATAGCTCCTGCCTGTACATTTTCCAGGGTACCCTCTATAGAGGCCACCTTTGCGTTTACCCCAGAGATAGAGGTAGTAGGGGCTTGCCCAGTAAACCCTATGGTTAGTATAGGGTAGTCAGCACCCGTTTCCCCATTTCGGAAATCAATGCTACCGCGGGTGGAATCAGTAAGGATAGATCCATCTACCGATTTGTCATAAGCCTTCTGTAGGTCGCCACTTCCAGCAACTTCGCCGTCAATCCACTCTGGTTTTACTTTCATTCTATTATTCCGCCAGGTAAAGGGTATCTAGGCAGACGCCTTTTTGAAAAAGAGGCAAAGTACCTAAGACAAAACTTTTTGAAATATCTTCAGTCGAGCTGTGTGTATTAAAAGTTTATCTCCTATTCCGTTACCCTACTCCCCTATTCCCATAAACTTTTAATACAAGAAAGGCCTTCATCAGGATTTTTCAAGTTGAATAAAAGGACTTACTGCTATGGCAACCATTTCTAACCAAACGTACCATAATCTGGAAGAGCTGGTTATCTCCAGTAATGACTCCTTTATTAATTGCACTTTTTCAAATATAAGCAGGATACTAATAACTGCCCCCGTAGTATCCTTTGCAGGATGCTCCTTTACCAACATCCAAGACCTGTCCGCTTCTTTATACACTTCTTTTCTTTCAGACTGCAGCTTTACTACAGTAAGAATCACAGGAGCTGCAATAAAGTTATACCCATTAGGCAATACCTTTACTGATAGTATAATAAGCCCTAGCACTGTCTATTTAGCAACCACGGACAATCCTGCTATTTTCAGTATAGGGAGTGGAAACACTTTCAAAAGTGTCCTATCCTGGGATTCATCAATTACCTCTGGCTCTATTTCTTTTTATGATGTTGACCTTACTGGAGCTGCTTTGGTAGGAACCTCAAGCAAAACCATTACTATGACTACCTGCAAAGTTGACTGCACAGTCAACAGCTATTCTACACTGAATAATTGCTTTTGTGATAGAGAAGTTGTACTTACAGGGTCCCATATTTCTGTTAATGGGGGCAGTTATTCTCAGATAACCTCGTATGTAGTAGGCTCCTCTACTATCAATCCTTCTTCCGTCAGAAAAACAGTTTTCCCTGGTTTGGACGCTACCTCTGACTGTGTATTCAAGATAGCTAAGGATACTAACTGGGAGGAGCACAAGCTACCTAACATTTCAGGTGATAACAACACCGTGTATGACCTTAACAATTATACTTTTTTGAAAAAATCCCGTACCTTTGGATACACAACTACCTTCCATAACCCTTCTTATGTAACATTCCCTAACACACAAAACACCCCTATTATGCTAGGAACAATAAAAGGATGTAATCTGAACGGCCTAAAGTCTACAGATTTATACTCCTCTGTGTTTGAGGATACTGTTTCAGAATACAACACCTTCTCTTTAGGTCTGTCCAATACAACGATTCAGATAAGGGATAATTGCTCTTTTCAAAATTCCATTTTTTATACCGTCTTAGCATCCAACAATGTTACCTTTGGATGGGGCCTGGGAGATACCTCCCCTTCAAATTATCAAGTGGTAAAAAACTTGAATCTACGAGGAGCAACCTTTGACCGAGTTATCCAAGAAAATACCCTGTTTGTCAACTGCAACTTTGTAGGAACTACCTTCAAAGCAGGAACTTTAACAAATGTAAAATTCATGGATTGTGTAATGGATAGCACGGGGCTATCTAAATTCTTAGGAACCAACACCAATGTGGTTATAGACGAATCCTGCACTACTCAGGTATATGAGGATAGTGCCAATACTCTTTCCCAGGACTGGTCCACCGTAGATATATCCTTAGGGGTCCCCCTGACATTAGCTGCTAAAGAAGGAAGAGCTCTTTCCATAAACCTATCCTCAAATGCTTTTACCTCCTACCTGTCAGGAGCTAAAACATGCCTTTGGCTCCTAAAGTACAATGAAGCTTTAGCTCTCTCTTCTAAGCCTTATACAGTGGATGCGGGGGTTGTACCCGCAACTATCACAAACTCAGAATTGGATACCCTCTGTGTGGGAAAATGGGATACCTCAACTATAGGGTATGTCAATATAAGTGTTACTTATCCACTAATAACGGGGGTGTACTTTATAGTTATACGCAACTATGGAGATACTACTCAAAATGTAACATTGGCGGAATCAGCGGATTACTCGGGTTTCGAAGAATGGTCGGGATCTGGTGTTTCCTCCTCTAAAGTATGTACCTCAGGAATGTATTCTGCGTGGAAGTATACTGTAACAGGAAGCTCCAAATACATTACCACTAGTCAAAATACGGAATATGTTGCTTGGTTCTTAGATGAAGAGTCTGCCCTGAACTTGGCTCCATTTGTATATGGAGGTGTTGCTACTATAGGTTCTAGCACAATCTCCGAGGCTACCTTAGATTATTTGGCATACAAGAAGATAACCACAGGTCTATATGGATCCTATGACAAGGGCTCTACAGACAATGTGTACCTTATCATTAAGCATACTAATGCATATAGTAACTTTTATCTGTCGGATACTCTAATACCCTTAGTTAACTCCTGGAGTACAGACAGCAATACTATCCGGTACTATAACTTTGGACGTATGTCCACAGGGGACACATCCATAGATGACTTGTCCATAGTAGGGAAGGATATGACCATTACCCCACTGGTAGGCTCTTCTAATATACCCACCCGAACCTTTGGTGGACTTTCCCTTAGTGGGGTCTGTGGATTTGCTGAATCCATATACCATGATATATTGGGGACGGACTATGGGACATTACCGGCTAACTTCCGCATAGATCTAAAAATAAGGACCACCCCTAATATTAATGCCATGACAACTATGGCATTGTTGTTTGGGGACATGGCTGGAAACCTTACCGGAGGTTTTTACTGTGATAGGCTTACCTCAGGTAAGATAGATTTTGCTTTTAAGGGAACTGATGGGTCCACCTATAGCAACAGTTCCTCCAGTAACCCCTTCCCTTCTAGTACCTCATACTCCTATGACCTAAACCTATCCCTTTATCAGGTATATGATAGTGACCTCAATCAGACTACTATCACCTGTACCATGTCAGGGTACAACAACATAAGCTTTAGCAAGACTTTCACAGGAACCACTATTTGGGCGGATGGAAGCCACCTATTTGTAGGAAACATCTTAGGTAAGGATTCAGCATCTTCCCTTATAGATTTCCCTGTTACCATTAAGGAAATGCTTGTCCAGAAAATAGACACGGCCCCTGCTTTGTTTCCCTTCAGAATAGATGACAATACTGTTTCTGCATATAGCTTTATTGGAGCTGTTGATGGGTGCTCCTCCTTCGAGGATATTAAAGGTTCTGGAAGAAATCTGTCCGTTATGGAGCAAACAAATACCTCCAAAGAAAGCACCATAAACGACGTTGCCACACATATGACAATGTTTACCTCTGGCGGTGTTCATTCCACAGCCACGATAAGTGCTGATGGTTGGGAGCTTAATGGCACTAAGTATGGAATCTATCCGGATACATTAGGTGGTCTATTTACTGCAAACAGTAATTCCACTTCTTGGGGTCACCTGCTAGCCAATTCCTCGATAAGTATCGAGGTACGAGTCAAGTTCCATTCTTTCTCCTCTACTGCGAATATGCAAGCTGTTGTCAGTCTTCTTGGTCTGCAGTATTTTGTAAGTGGAGGTGGGTTCTCCTATGATGATGATGCCTATTATGGAATGGAGATCCAGGGAGGTAACACTGCCGGATCTACAAAAGGTTATATTATCCCCAACACCTGGTTCTCCTCCCTAGAAACCCCTGAAGCTGCCCTTACTGCAGAGACATGGTACATTATCAAGCTGGTGTACAACTACAGCAACCAAACCTTGACACTATACAAGAACGGGACGCAGGTGGGTTCCAGCGTCCCTTATGTCAAGGGTCTTAAACTCAGTACTACCTGTGCCTTAGCAGTGGGAAGGAGATCCTACAATATTAGTAACTCCTCCACCACTGTAGATGCGGTAATATCCCACATGTCTATCAGCAAGACCGTTAGATAGACTAAGGGTTATTAGAACTACTTACCAGAGGAACCAAAACCTTTATCTTGGCGAGAAGTCTCGTCAAGATTTTTTGTTTCCTTTAGAGTAGCTCTTGGGATTTCAGCGGGTACAAGCTGGGCTATCTTGTCCCCTACACAGATAGTCTGAGCCCTATTCGACCCATTGCGAATAATTATCAACACTTCACCACGATAGGGGTTGTCTACGGTACCGGGGGAGTTGATTATGTCCAAGGCTTTAACCCAGGAGTTGCCACTCCTTGGACGAGCCTGCAGCTCATAGAGCCTCCTCTGCCCACTTGTAACTGTACAGGCTAACCCTGTGCCAACCAGGACTCTTTCATTTGGATTAAGGGTGACACTCGCCACTCTACCATTCTCCATGGTTGTTATACCAGGTATTTCCCCGTTCTCCCGAGCTTTCTCCTCATGCTCCCCCAAACTGTCTAAGAGGAAGGCCCTACGGAACCCATGCACAAACACATCAAACCCAGAATCATCTGGATTGTTCTTCTCGGGTGCTCTGCTGTTTTCAAAGAGCTTTTTATAGTTAAGATACACAGTATCAGTGTTCATTTTTCAGGACCTCCATGATCCGGTTGTAAGTGTCCAAGATCGTGCCCTCCAGGTCTTTGTCCCCTGAGGTTTTGATAATGGGGTTTTGACATTTCACCATGTGCTCAGTATCCAGATATGCGTTCCTGAGGTCAAACAGTCTTTCCATGGTAAGGGAGGGTTCCCTAGACTGACAAACTTCGATAGGGGTATCAACAAACACAGTGATATCTGGGACTTTGAAAATGTTTTCGTTTTGATACAGACGAGATACAAAGGAAAACACACTAGGGGAGAATAACTTGGAATAGGCAATACCTGTCCACAGGTATCTATCCAGAACCACATTGCTTTCCCGGTACTTAGGCAACTGACGTAACCTGCTCTCCAAGAAAAGAATTTCCCTATCTGCCTCATTGTTCTTACGAGCGGGATCATTCAAGCGGTCTGCTTCCTCTGTAGAAAAATCTGGTTCTTTGCCCCAAACCCAGTTATCTAGGGGGAAGTCCTTCTGCAGTAATTGCAAAACTCCCTTGGATATAGAGGTCTTTCCACTGTTGTCTATTCCTTCGAACACAATCAATTTTGTGGCCATGTTTATCTCCTTATTTGACTGTCAAGTTTGAAATATCCGCCTTATACATATCTAACTTCTTTTGTAAGGCATCCTTCTTGGCCAGAACTGCTGGTACATAAGCCTTTGTCTCTTGGGAGAGCTGAGGATCCTTCCTTATGAAAAGCACTGCCTGCTTTGGACCACCATTATAGTCGGCCAAAGACATATCCCATCTCCCATAATGGGCATACACCAGATCCATATATTTTGCTGCTAATTCTGTGCTTAGGGAGTCATTCTCTAGCATACCAGGAGTGTATTCCCTTTGAAGGGCCATACATAAAAGTCTACCTGTAGATGGCATAATCTGATTGAGCCCTACCGCACCTTCCGAGCTTAGCCTATTGATTCCCCAACGTGATTCCACGAACTGGGTAGCAGACAGAAGTAAGGCTCCCACATTTGGGTACTTTTCAGCCATGGTAACATTGAGGGAGGCAATGGCGTATGCCTTATCTGCGGTGCCCCCCTTGTACCTGTTTTTCTGCCAATAGGTTAGGATCTCATCTCTTAAGAAGAGAACCATTCTTTGGCGCTCTTCACCGTAGGATATCCTAGAGGTAAGGAATTGGTTTTGCTGAACCTGGGTCTTCTGGATACGCTCCAATTCGTCTATGACCTTTGCATTGTGCTCCCGAGTAAACTTCATAGCCAGTATCAGAACGACTACAGCTATGGAAACCGCGGCTATGATAGTAATCACCAAAGGCTTGGTGTATTTTACCCAATGATAAGCCTTCTTCCCTATGTACTCCAAGGGTTGCATAAATCTCCTTTTGTAGCTAAAAAGAAAGGATGCCTTAGTTCAGGCACTCCATAAGCTCTTTAACAACAGCTTTGTGTGATGATATAAGAGAGCCATTGGCTTTCCTATCCTTTTTTTCCAGCAAATCCACTGCCCACTTAACTCGGTTCATCGCAGATACTATTTTCCTGCGATTCTCCTTTTTCTTAGCTGGGTCTTTCCAGGAAGGAGGTACGCTTAGAGTACCATCTGACCCCTTGATAAGATCTCCATCGGGGGATGTTTTGCTCAGAAATTGACTAATATAGGATTCCCTTTCTGTTTTTTCCCTTTGAACAACGGGAACACTCTTTGGTGGTGACTGCTCTTTTGGTGTTTGAATAGGTCCTCTTTGAGTGGCGTCCTTATTCCACCCGTAATACTTTTTCTTAGGAGGCTCTATTATGGCATCCTTAGATACACTAATACCAATCTTGTTAAGATTAGCAATAATATCTTCTCTCCATTCTTCATTGGAGAGTTCTCTGTTTTTAGATCTGCTCATAGTGCCCAGTAGATTTAGTTACCTCTTCTTTTGTTGATAAAGAATGCAACAATTACACCTATAGATAAAGTAATGGCTATGATAACTTTTTTACTATATCTCATTTGTATTTCCTTTTGAAAAAGTTCTTAAGATTGCTTAAACATATACGCAACAAACTTTCTTTCTTAAAGTCCCCTAACTCCCAATCATAAACAAATTTCCCTATTTGAATGTACTTCCCGTCTACCCTAACGGGCCCATACCCGTAATTGGACAAGAGGAAGGTCCTTCCATCTATCTCTAAGAACAAATCTGATAGGGACCTTCGAGAAAAGGTCCCTTTATCCCTTATTAATTCCCGATACCTGTTCATAATCAAGTGCTTTCCTTGAATATGCACAAATAGGTCATCAGATCTTCCATGCAAAAAGTGTACGACCCTGCAATCATCTTGCAACTGTACATCAACTCCTGCAAATAAGGCGTCTAGGCCAAAAGCAACATCTTCATACCCCCATTGGGTACGAAAGGTTATCTCATCAAACCACATTCCCTTCAAACCATAGACCCTTTCCATGAGCCCCTGGATAGCCCTCAATGCTGTTGCTGTCACCGCAAAGTTACAAGCCCATGTGACCATCCCAGTTAGGATAAAGTCAGCCTTTTCATCAAAGCTAGTAAGAGCTGCATAATTCTCAGGTACTTTGGCGACTACCCTAAGATCCCTATAATCCAGATCGTTCCCTACCATCAAATTATCCATATTTGCAGTCAGCAGATCAGAAGGCTTATTCTGATATCTCTTTCTAGGTACATTCTCGCCCTTTACCCACCTTCCTAGGTCTAAGGGACGCTCAGTATGTATCCTGGTCCCAAAGATAAGGGAGGACTCACTGGAGTCCTGGAAATGGGTGAGAAGCCTTTCTATGTATAGCTCATCCTCTACTATACTGTCCCCATCCATGAAAACTAGGATATCTGCCCCCTCTTCTAAGGCAGTACTTATCCCAAGATTTCGGGTAGTAGATCTTCCCTTGCTCGTACCATGAACTACTTTAACAAAGTTGTCCTCTAGTAAGGAAAAGGAGTCACTGTGATCGTCCACCACTATAACTTTGTCAGGAGGTCTAGTCTGATCCCGTAATAGAGATATATTGATCCCTATTATGTCTTCCTGATTATGACACGGAAGAACTACAACCACTTTACTATTCATAAGATGTCCTGTATGATATTTTCAATTGAGCTAATATCATTAACGGATTATGTTACAGTGTACGTCCGACCTGGGGAGTTACCTTCCACAATCCCTTTCCCCTTTACATGGGGCTCAATCCAAATCAGCATGCGTAGGGTCCTTCCCGGTCCATGTGCTTGATTTCGGTAATGTCCACGAACAACCCACATAGGAGTACCCGTGGACACTACTGATTGAGGAGTGTCCCTCAGAGTCCCATTCCGATACCGCATACGATACTCATGGGTAATGTAAACATGGGATCCTGTAGAGATTACCCCTATCTTGCTTAAATTAGCATTCTTCTTGGCTGCCACGTCCTTATTCTTACTACTGTCATACTTAGCAGGAACACGAACAAAATCTGCCGTTGGGCTAGTGATATACAGAATAGCATTCAAGGTGAATTCAAACAACTTCCATAGATACTGGTAATCCTTCTCCAACTGATCCTTATCCGAATATTTACGTACCATGTAATCTACCTGAGGAAACACATCACCAGGGGCAAAAAACAGGGTCATGTAGAAGGTGGCATCATCCTTTTCATGAACGGCATTTTCGTTTTTATCCGCCACTGCAAAAATACGGATTGCCTTGTTATAGCGTTTGCCTTCAAATTTTAGATCAGGATGCCAGCCTTCTTCATCTTTTTCCTCATCAGGGTAACGAGCGTTTAAGGCCTCTATGTCCTCAATATAGGAGACATAGATACCTACCACTCGGTGGATACCCGTATGCTGATTACGTATCATCATTTCCCTATTTTCGGGTATGCTTATGTAGAAGGAGTCAAAAGGGCAGCGAACAAACTCTGAATCCACCTTATTGATGTCAGTGTACAACAGCTTAGCCGTCAATGCCTCCTCAAACCTAAATATCATCCTGCGTCTAGAGAATAGGTAGATATGATGTAAGAGATTAATGTAAGATCTAAAATCCGGAAGAATCTCTGGAAGCTTATTATAGATATCGGTGACTGTCAGCTTATCAACATAATCATCAGGGTGCATCTTAATGGCCTTTAAGATGCTTTTGATAATCATTAACCCAACATTCTGGAAAGGCCGGTCATCCAGGGTCCCAGGTACATAATCCCCCAAGTCTTTGATACTCTTCTGAAGTAACTCCAATATTGGGAGACCCATGGCTTTCTTACTGAATTCTAGGAAACCCTCGTAATGGGTCTTAGGTAACTTCTCTGAGGTGGAGGACGAGGCTATGTTGCTTACTGGTAATTTATTAGTATCCTGCATGTTTAGTGTATACCAATAAACATGCAGGAATATAACTAGACTGCACTAAAAAGTTGAGAGACCACAGGGTTAGGGTTACCTGCTGAATTTTTCTTTAGATACACTCTTACCCTTATGGAACCTTCCTCCCCAAAAACACCTTTGTGCATGGACATACTTTCTCTGTACCTCTCATTAAGTACATCCATAGGGAAAAGAACATCACATCCATGATTCCCTGGGATATTTGTGAGGTATATCTCATCTATATACCCAGACTTCAGTGCCGTAGCATATACCTTACCGCCTCCTATGATATAGACTGAAGAGGAATATGACCTAGAAAGAATGATAGCCTCCGCAAAATCCATTGCAATAAGAGCCCCTTCCACCTTTGTGTTGGCATCTGTGGATAGGACTATGTTTACTCTCCCAGGTAGAGGTCTTGTAGGTAAGCTTTCCCAAGTGGCCCTACCCATTATTACAACACTGGGCTTGCCTTCCTCCTCTGAAAAAGAGGTAAGGGCCTTAAACCATTTCATATCTTTCTTACTTTTCCAAGGAATACCCTTTCCAGAGACACCAAGCCCATTTTCTTCATCTATGGCTGCTAGCAATCTTATCATGTTTACACCGCGATAGGAAAAGATATTGCAGGGTGAGGATTATACCCTTCAAGCTGGAACATATGAGGTTCCCATTCCAGGATACCTGGAAATTCTTGAGGGAAAACTAATTCTGGTAAGGTTCTAGGGGTCCTTGTAAGTTGCTCCTCTACCCCTTCCATTTGGTTTTCATAGATATGCACATCCGCCAAAAACCCAATAAGACGGCCTGGTACCATCCCTACAGTAGCAGCAATAAGCTTAAGCTGCAAGGCATAGCTAGCAATGTTATAAGGGAGACCAAGAGGAGTATCCACAGATCTTTGGTTCCACAGGAGGTCCACACTTTCCCCATCACTCAAAAGTTGGAAAGAATAATGGCAAGGAGGTAGAGCCATCTGCTTTAGCTCCGCGGGATTCCAGGCGCTCACAAGTATCCGACGAGAGCAGTCGTCAGACCTGAGGATATCTATTGCATTCTGCAACTGATCTATCTCAACAATGTTGCCTTGTTCGTCTACTCCTTTCCAGTTTCTCCACTGCACCCCATAGATACGACCCAAATCATTTTCCGCAGCCATCTTCTTCTTGGACTCTTCATCATTCCCATAAGGAACTTTCATAGGGTTCCCCCATTCATCCCAGATATGGCAGCCCCTGCTCTGTAACCAGGACTTATCAGAAAGACCACGGTTGAAAAACACCAATTCGGTGGCTATGTTTTTCATACCCATCTTTTTGGTGGTAAGAATAGGAAACCCTAGACTCATGTCGTGCTCGAACATTGCCCCTGTAATACTAAAGGTGTCAATCCCCGTTCTACTCTTTTTTCTCTTCCCCTGACTCTTAATGCGGGAAAGAATATCAAGATACTGTTGCATGTTTTCCTTTATAAGAAATAAAAGGCCCCTGAGTAGGGGCCTTCTGTGTTACTTATCTTTTCAGGCCTGTTCTTCGTCAGTGTCCTGCAGGGCAAGAATGTCCTGGGCGGATACCACCAAGTACTTCACCCCTTCGACAGAAATGGGTACAGAGAGCTTGAAAAGAAACCAAACCTTGTCGCCCTTGTCAATCAGGGGAAAATTATCCTTGTCTTCCACGGGCGAGCACCCTGCCACTACAGTGGCACGGGTAACCCCTCCCTCAGTAGCAGCATCTGCCACCACAAAACCAGTGGTTTCCACAACTTCTTCTGTGTCCGCGGACACCAGAATTCGACCATAACCAGGATAGAGAGCCATTTGCTACTCCTTATTGAAAATCGTGAATGGTTGCTTCAGGTTGGTTCTTCCTGTCATAGACAATGGAGCAGGAAGAGGTCAGCATTGTTCCAGCGATGGACACCGCATTTCGGAGAGCCGTAATGGTTACCTTCACGGGGTCAATCACACCGGTCTCCATCAAGTCCTCGTACTTATCGGAATACGCATTGTATCCCTTTTCCAGTCCACTCCGAATCTTGCTGACAATGACTTCTGGGCGTTCCTTATCCGAGCGAACCCCGGCATTGCGGAGGATGTTAAACATAGGGGCTTCAACCGAGCGAAAAACAATTTCCACCCCCATCTTCTGTTCTTCAGACAAATCAAGATTTGCCATCTTGACCCTAGCCCTTTCTCGGGCCTGCAAGAGGGCTACTCCACCGCCAGGGACGATACCATCTGCTACCGCAGCACGGGTAGCATGCATAGCGTCTTCCACACGGTCACGGAGTTCCTTGACTTCTACTTCCGAGCGGCCACCCACACGGATAACGGCAACTGCACCAGAAAGCGTTGCGATACGCTCCAGGACCTTTTCTTTGTCATAGTCAGATTTGAGACCGGGGAGAGTTTCTCGCAAGGATCCAATTCGGGAAAGAACAACGTCTGGATTACCCATAGGCCCTATGATCAAAGTCTTGTTGGCCGTAATGGTGATACGTTCTGCCTGGCCCATATGCTCCACAGAGGCATCGGCAAGAGGTGTGGCACCTGTAGAGGCATCCCCATAGACAAGAGCTCCTGTGGCCACTGCAAGATCCTGAATCAGGTTTTCCTGCTGCTCACGATAGCCAGGGGCACGGATAACCACGATACGGGCCACACCACGATGAACATTGGTCAAGATACCGTCCAGAGCTGGCTTGGACATGCTCTTACATACGATGACAAGAGGAGGTTTTGAATCTGTGGACAGTACCGAGTTGATACCCTTCACAATTTCAGAGAGGGTGGCCACATCCTTGTTAATGACGTACAGAACAGGGTTTTCCAGTTCCATATCTGTCGCGTTTTCCTCGGTGATGAAAAGCTTGGACATCATCCCTTCGGGAAGCTCCATGCCTTCCACGGTATCAAGGGAAAGGCCATCTTCCCCGGATTCTTCAATGGTGATGACACCATCCCGACCTACCTGGTCAATAGCCTGAGCAAGAATGTTCCCAACAGCACGTTCGTTGTTGGCGGATATGGTACCTACCCGAGCGATGGTTTCCAAATCTCCATCAACGGGTACCGCCATTTCTCGGAGTTCTGCAGTGATGACATCCACTGCCTTATCCATACCACGCTTCAGTTCCACAGGGGAACCCCCATTAACAACCATGCGGATCCCGTCATCCATAATAGCCTGGGCCAAAACAGTTGCCGTGGTTGTTCCATCACCTGCTTCATCACAGGTCTTAGCCGCAACATCCTTGGCCAGCTGGGCTCCCATGTTTTCATAGGGGTCAGCAAGGTCGATTTCTTTCGCTACGGATACACCATCCTTGGTCACAGAAGGGCTACCGTACCCTCTTTCAATGATAACAGTTCTGCCCTTGGGACCCAAGGTTTCCTTGACCGCATTGGCGAGCTTGTCCAACCCTGTTTTCAGCTTCTGGAGACTGGCTTCCCGAAAGAGGAGTTCTTTTGGCTTGTCGTTCATCTACGTTTCCTTTGTAATAGGTGTCCCTCAATACAGAGGGGTTCTTACACAATTACGAAGGAAATTCGCCTTTTTTAAGGTAATCAGAACAGAATTTTTATTTGGGCTGACGCTCCATAGACAATATCAGCTAAGGGGTACTCTTCAGAAAAGTCATCATCATAATCATCAATGGTCTCCCCCCTGGGGATATGGTCAGGATCAACTCCTACAGGGTATACATTAGAGGCCGGAGTAGCAAACTGTACATGGGCAAAAATTTCTGATGATAACCGTAGTTTTATGGAACCTAATTCAAAGTTAAATCCAAAAAGGATAGCCCCATCCAGATTACAGAGTATGTCATACCCCTCTT
>Ga0265294_10006569_pt1 | contig 13949 bp, 11 predicted proteins | sample MunlanPumphouse3_FD_192504 | JGI IMG/M metagenome (GOLD analysis project Ga0265294, IMG submission 192504) | Groundwater microbial communities from a municipal landfill in Southern Ontario, Canada - Pumphouse #3 | ecosystem: Environmental > Aquatic > Deep subsurface > Groundwater | place... | reverse complement strand
AAAAATAGATGATACCGCCAGACGCGAAAATGCCGTGATTATTACACCTTTTCGCGCAGTTGCAGAAAATATAAACAAATCCAGATTGGCACAAATAAACACGCCCGAGGTTTTATATCGTGGGGAATTATCTGGAAACTTTAATGAAAAAGATGCCCCTTCCCCAATGGATTTATACTTAAAAGTAGGCGCGCTTATAATTTTCACCAGAAATGTTCGCGAGCATGGCAAAGATTGTTTAAATGGTTCAATGGGAATTATCCAAGAACTGGGGCAAAAAGAAATTACAATTAAATTACTGGCAACAAATGATGTCGTAAAAATCAAACCAGAAAAATGGCAAAAGATAGAATACAATCGTGATGAAAATGATAAATTGATAGAGGTTGAAACCGGCAGCTATCGCCAGTTTCCAATTATGCTGGGCTATGCTATGACTATTCACAAGGCCCAGGGAAAAACATTGGATTCTGTAATTATTGATATTTCGCGTGGGGCGTTTGCGCACGGACAAACTTACGTGGCATTATCACGCACGCGCAAAGCCGCCGATATGCATATAACAGCGCCCCTGCGCCCACGTGATATTATTTTTGATATTCGGGTTCTAGATTTTATTGGATAAATCTTTTCCCATTATAAGCGCATCTATTCCATCATAATAACCCTGACGAACAGCAATTTGTTTATAACCATTTCTTTCATAAAGTTTTTTTGCTGGGATATTATTTTCAGCCACTTCCAGAAAGATTTTTTTTCCCACCTGCTCTTTTTCCATTAATTGTAATAAAGCGTCCGCAATTCCGGTTCCGCGAAAATCTGGATGAACGCCGATCGTTATGATTTCACATTCGTCTGCGGCGCACCGCCAAACAATAAATCCGTTTTCAGATGCAATTATTTCAGCGCCACTTTGTTTTAAACTGGCGAATTCTGTGGCGTCCCATGGTTTATGTGGGAAGCATAATTTATGAAGATTTGCGATTTTGTTCAGCATAGCTGGGTCTGATGTAAAGTGGAATTACAGGCACCGAATCTGATTTTAATTTTCTTTGCACAATTGGCAAAGCGTTTGTTAAATCGTATGGTTTGTGCCCTGTGGTTTTTTGGTAATCAAATTGTTTTGTTTCAACCTGTTCTATATCCATAATTTGTGGTTCCAAATCTTTTGCGCCAACGAAAAAATCCCCCTTATGCGAATCAATCGCGACAAAGGCATCCGGATCAGATTCTAAATAAATTTCAAATGCATTTACGGGGATAACGCGAATCCCCAAACCCATTGCCAAACCCTTGGCATAGGCAATCCCCAACCGTATTCCCGTAAAACTGCCCGGGCCAACAACCACGCCAATCGCGGTTAAATCAGAAAACTTTGCATTATTTTCAGTCAGAAATTTTTCTGTTTCAGTTGGCAACGAAAGTGATTGTTTTTCAACCTCAACAAATTTATATTTGTTATCCAATAATAATTTAATTTCTGATGAAGATGTATCAATTATTAAAATCATTTATTTTTACTTATTTGTTCGCGCCATTTTGATCGAAACATTACATAAATCGCTTTTGCAAATCCGTCCTTGCTCGCAAATTTTTCAGCACAACTTTTTATTGTTCCATCATTACAAATGATTATACGATATGAAATCCCACGTCTGTGTCCACGCGCAAAATGATCCCATTCTTTTGATGCAGTTATTAAGTTTGTTTCATCTGTTGAAGCTATAAAATCTCTTTCAAAATCATTATACCGCATTTTTAAATTTAACGAACCCACTATTTTTTCAATTTCGTTATAAATTTCGTTTTTTTGCGTTTTTGGAAGGATATTATAATATATCACTTTTTCAAAAATATTCATTTTTATACCCTTGCGCCGGCATTAAATCCTATTTTTTGCCGTATACCCGCACTTTTTCTCTCACGCATTAACTCATCAATTTTTTTAATTGTAAATTTCGTTAGAGCATCTTCGCCATTTGCCAATAACAAAGTTCTGCGCAAAATTGCGGTCAATGTTCTTTGCATTTCACGAACCCCCTGCTCGGCCGTGTAATTTCTGATTAAATGACGCAAAGCATCATCATCAATTGTAATATTATCAATGTTCCATCCGGCATCTTTTGCTGCACGTTTAATTAAATGATCACGTGCGATTTTAATTTTTTCTTCTTCGGAGTATCCTGGAATTTCAATTATTTCCATACGATCTTTTAATGCTGGCGACATATTCAAACTGTTTGCAGTTGCAATAAAAAGCACATTACCCAAATCAAAATCCACTTCTAAATAATGATCACGAAAACTTTTATTTTGTTCTGGATCCAAAATTTCCAACAAAGCACTTTCTGGATCGCCACGATGATCGCGTCCCATTTTATCAATTTCATCCAATACTATTACTGGATTATTTGAAGCACAGCGCTTTAACGCATCCATAATGCGCCCAGGTTGTGAACCGATATAGGTTTTACGGTGCCCCCTAAAATGAGCCTCATCACTGACGCCGCCCAACGAAATTCTTTGATATTTACGCCCCAAAGCTTTCGCCACACTACGTCCCAGACTGGTTTTCCCAACCCCCGGTGCGCCAACCAAGCATAAAATACTGCCCGAACTATTTCCAGTTTTACGCATAACCGCAATATGTTCCAAAATTCTTTCTTTGATTGGTTGCATTCCAGAATGTTCACTGTCCAATGCTTCACGTGATTTTGTTAAATCAATAGGGGCTGAATCTGACCTGTCCCACGGCATTGATAATAATTCGTCCAAATAAGTTTTTAAAATTGCCCCTTCGGTACTCATGGCATTATGACTGCGCATGCGGCGCCATTCTGACAAAGCCTTGTCCCTTGCTTCTTTTGGCATAGCCGATTCTTCTATGCGCTTTTTAAGTTTTTCTATATCCATTTCTTCGCTGTCTTCACCCAGCTCTTTTTGAATGGCCTTTAACTTTTCCTGGAGAACATGATTCCGCTGTCCTCCTTCTAGCTGTTGTTGAACACGCTTGCTGATTGATGCATCAATTTTTGCAATTTCAGACATCATACTGATTTGTTCCAACAATAAAACCAATTTATCACTGTAATTATGAGCAGATAAAATCTTGACCGCGGCATCAGTTTCAGTGTTAATCATCTGAACAACTGCGTCAATGAATGCGGGCATTGGATAATTTTCTATGATGGTATTTAATTTATCAATTCTAAATTTTCGTGGTAATGCCAATTCTGACAATTGATCTGCAACCTTGTCCCGCAAAGCAATCGTTTGTTCAAAATCGCTATCATCTGTAAATGGTAATTCAGTTGGAATACCACTGAACAATCCATCTTTGACAGAAATATCCGAAATAGAAACCGCTGATTTAGTTTGAACAATTGTATGAATAGAATTATCCGGCAAACGTAAAATCTGGATAACTTCTGCCAGGGTTCCAATATTGAATAATTCTTCGGGATTTGTTGGATAATTCCATTTATGTTGGGGCGCCAAAATAACCCGGCGATTATCAGCAACAGCAGCATCCATACAAGCAACCGAAATTTGATTATCCAAATAAATTGGCACGGTTAAACCTGGCTGGATTACTAAATCTTTCAAAGGCAAAATAAATTCTTTCATAGTAATGATAATATAAAGTTTTTTTATTAATTTGCAAGTATCGTTAGATAAATAATTTTTATATCAAAATTTGTTCTCAATTATGTTATACTCTGTTTAATAAAAACGCCCGTATGGGCGATTTTTTTATTAATTTGTATAAATAAAACATTTTCTTTTCTTCTTATTAAAATAATGTTATATTTTGTTTCTAGATCGTTTATAACCAAACAACTTTATAAAACGGGGAAGAAAAATATGAAAAAATTAACATTATTTACATTATTGGCAACCATAACGACCACCGGGTATTCTGCCGTCAGCGGAACAGAAATAGCGGCTTTGAGTAAATTACAAAAACAAATTGCTGCAGTTGATACTAAACTTGAAACCACCAAACAAGAAGAAGAAACCGCAACAGATGAGAAAAAAGCCTGTGTTGCCAAAAAGAACTGTTTAAAAGAAGAAAAGAAATTAAAAGAAGCAAAAAACAGCAAAACCGCAAGAAAAGTTTTAAACGTAAAAAATAAAGCATTAAAATGTATGTTAAATGCTCAAAAATCTTGTGGTATTACTGAAGCAAACAAAAACAAAATATCTGCAGATTTGGATTCGCAATTAAAAGAAGAACTTGTTGTAGTTAATGAAAAGCTAAAAAAAGTTAAAGAACAACTTAAGACAGAAACAAAAACAAAACAAAACTGTGCCGCTAAACGCAACTGTTTTAAACAAGACAAGGATTTGAATTCTGTAAAAGATGATAAATCCGCAGAAAACCTTTTGCGTATCAAAAAGAAAGCTTTGAACTGTTTGGAAGAAGCGGGTCAAATTTGCAAAATTATAATTCTTTCAATAGATGAAAATAAAGAAATTTTATCGGAACAATCAGAATTACTGGATAAAAAGGCATCGGATGCACAAAGCGAAGGAAAAAAGCAAAATGATGAAAATATACAAAATATAGAAACAATACAAGAGTTAAAATAATTTACTATTTTAAATATTTAAAATCGCCCGTCTGGGCGATTTTTTATTAATTTGCAGTATCGTTAAAAAAATAATTTTTATATTAAAGATTGCCTATAAATATGGTATAATTCATCACAAAGTAGCTTAAATAAACGAGCAACTTTATTAAAAAAAGGAAGAAAACAATGAAAAAAACTAGCACTATTCACAATGTTAGCAACTATCGCTACTACTGGTTATAATGCTGTTGCTGCCGAAAAAGCACTTGCGGTTGCACTGGACGACCAACTTATTGCGGAAAGAGAACTTATTGAAAACATACAAGAAAAAATCGCACTTGAACTCCCTAGAGAAGAAATCATCAAGGGCGAGCTTGAAAGAACTGATGACCTTATTCGCCAGTTTGAAAAATTAGCACAAACAAAAGAACAAAAAGTTTGTATTCAAGAAAAAAAATCTAATTGCTTGAAAAATGACAAGGTAACAAAAAAAGGCAGAGCAATTAAAGATAATTTAAAATTCAAAGGCCAAGGTCTGCATTGCATGTATAAAGCAGCCAAAGATTGCGATATCAATATTGATCCAAAAAAAGACAAAGAAATTAACAGCAAAATGGCTCTTTTGGAAAAATATGAAGAATTAATGGCATTAAATGGAAAAATGGCTCTTGAATTGGCAGATACTACAAAAATGTACCAAGAATGTACAGTAAAAGTAGATAAAATAAGTGCAGAGCTTAAAGAAGAGATGGAAGCAAAAATAGCAGAAATCACAAAAGCCTATGACGAAAAACTGGCCATCGCAACAAAAGAAGCTGCAGCAAAAATAGAAAGCTTAAAAGTTCAAATTGAAGATTCAAATCTGAAATTGGAAAAAACTAGAGCAGAACTTGCTGAAACTCAAAAAGCTCTTGAAGTAGCTCTAAAAGAAGGTGATACTTCTTTAGTAGAAAACTATAAAAAGCAAATTGAAGAGCTGCAACGCGAAATCGACGCATTAAAATCAGCGTTAGAAGTATTGTCAAGCGAGTTATCAAAGGCTGTATAATACAGTAATTAAAATAATTTATTATTTTAATGAAAAAACCGCCCGTTTGGGCGGTTTTTTTTATTTCAAGTGCCGGTTTCTGGTGCCAGGTACCGGCGAACCCCGCAAAAGCTAAACGGAATCAATCAACAATTGCCGACGGATCCCAATGCCAATTTAGGCAGCCATTGCAACGCGAACATTGTCGTTCGCAGCGAAATTATCGCCATTCAGTTTTTATCGGTCTTTCACGGCAACCACACCGGACACACTCTTTATCTTTCAGCCCCTGTCGAAGCTATTTCATCCCCATATAATTTATTGGTGGAGATGTGGGGTACCGCCCCCCAGTCCAAAAAGCCTATTACATAAAGCATTCAGCATCGTCTTCCCTTGCGGGACATGGTATATTATAGGTAAAAATTGTCAAAATGCAAATATATTCGAGATTTTTCGAATAAACTTATAACAAAATCATCCTGTTTTGGAAACCAATTGACAAATATAAATTTGTATCATATAATTTATAAAAACAAAGAATAAACATGACACCTAATAAAAATATTTTAACACGTGGCCTTAAATTAGCCCTGTTAACTATTATGTTTGGATTTATGACCACAGGCAAGACTTCTGCCCAGCAAAATCAGAATGATACTTTAGGGGCAGAAAAAACAATTTTGAATAGACAGGATTCTGCGTATGTGACGGCTATTTGTTCCCCAGACTTGTATAAAGACTTAATGAAACTTTCTAACCTTCGGGATACCTTGATTTATATATTAGAAGAATGTAAACAAGCCATGGATTTAATTCTGCAAAAAAATGGCAAATATACTTCAGATGATATGCAACAACTTAAAGAAGATGCTGCTCTTTCAGAAAAAGTTATGAAAGATATTTTAGATACCGATGCTGCGATATCTGGATTATTGGGATATTGTTTTGATAAATTTATAGTAGATCCAAAATCACTAAAAATCTTTCCAGTAAAAAATAAAAATGCGATTATTATCCAAGGAACCGTCATAACCATAGATGAAGAAACATTCTTTGTAGCGCCTGAAAACATCCTTGCCAGGAAAGCAATCTGGGAATGCCAAGGATCCCAAAAATAATAAAAAGGACGCAAAATCGCGTCTTTTTTTATAATGTGCCCTGCTTTTTTGCGGACTGTAATGCCGCGCGCAACGATTTTTCCGCCAGGGTTCGTATTTTAGACGCAAAAGCACGCATATTCATCGTATCTGCCACAGAATTTGCGAAAAGTTCCGCAATATAGTTGATTTGGGTTGGTGCAATAACAAAAACCTCGGACGAAATTTGTTCCGGGCGCAGCTTAAAAGCATTGCTTGTTGGTTTTTTTAATATGTCTTCTATTGAATTTTCCATAATCGACACTATATCATGAAGACAGGAAGATTTCCATAAAATTTATTGACCGAAGCGGTATTTTTGGCTATGCTCGGCTGTGCAAAAAGGATTTATTAATGTTTCAGAAGATTATTAGAAAAGTATTAGGCAGCGCCAATGATCGTACCGTTCGTTCTTATGATAAAGTTGTATCCCTGATAAATGATTTAGAACCAAAATATCACGCAATGAGTGATAAAGAATTGCGTAACCAAACCAACGAATTCCGCGCCAGATTGGCAAACGGCGAAAAAGAAAAAGATGTTCTGCCAGATGCCTTTGCCGCTGTCCGCGAAGCATCCATTCGCACAATTGGATTGCGCCATTTTAATGTCCAAATGATTGGTGGAATGGTTTTAAACAATGGTCAAATTACTGAAATGAAAACCGGCGAAGGTAAAACGCTGGTTGCAACACTGGCACTTTACCTGAAGGCTTTGCACGGCAAAGGGGCACATCTGATAACGGTTAATGATTATCTGGCCGCACGTGACGCGAATTGGATGGGGGAAATATATAAATTCTTGGGGATGACTGTTGGTATTATTCAACACGATATGACCGACGATGAACGCCAGGCCGCATACGCATCTGATATTACATATGTTACCAATTCTGAACTGGGATTTGATTATCTGCGCGATAATATGAAATTTACCAAAGACCAACAAGTTTTACGTCCACTCTTTTTTGGAATCGTTGACGAAGTAGACAGTATTCTAATTGACGAAGCCCGCACCCCACTGATTATTTCTGGACCCGCCGAAGATACCAGCGAACTGTACAATTCAGTTGATGCAATTGTTGCAAAGTTTTCACCAGATGATTATAAAAAAGATGAAAAAGATCGCCACGTAACCCTTACTGATCGTGGAACTGACACAGCTACAACAATGCTACGCGAAGCGGGATTATTAAGCGGCGAAAATTTATATGCGCCTGAAAATGCTGTTTTGGTTATGCATCTACAACAGGCCTTGTTGGCACATCACTTATTCAAAAAAGAAGTTAATTATGTTGTCCGCGGGAACGAGGTTTTAATCGTTGATGAATTTACTGGTCGTGTTATGACTGGTCGTCGTTTCAGCAAAGGTTTACACCAAGCATTAGAGGCAAAAGAACACGTAAAAATTCAGCCTGAAAATCAAACAGTATCCAGTATTTCTTATCAGAACCTTTTCCGTTTGTATCCAACACTTTCTGGTATGACCGGAACCGCAATGACCGAAGCAGCCGAATTTGAAGAAATTTATAATCTGCGCGTAATCAGCATTCCAACAAATCGTCCCATTGCTCGTATTGATCATCATGATGAAATTTACCGCAATAAACAGGAAAAGTTTGATGCAATCCTTGCACAAATAAAAGATTGTTTGAATCGCAAACAACCCGTATTGGTCGGAACAGTTTCTATTGAAAAATCCGAAGAATTGGCCGAATTTGTTGAAAAGAAATTAAAAATAAAGCCCGCCGTATTAAATGCAAAACATCACGAGTCCGAGGCAAAAATAGTCGCCCAGGCCGGCGCCCCAGGCGCTTTAACCATCGCCACCAATATGGCTGGTCGTGGAACTGATATTAAACTGGGGGGTAATGCCGAAGAGCTTATTGCTGAATTAGACCCAGAAGCAAAAGATTTTGAAACCAAAAAGAAGAAAATTTATGAAAAAGTCGAAGCTAATAAAAAATTAGTCTTGAACGCTGGCGGATTATATGTAATTGGAACTGAACGTCATGAATCCCGCCGTATTGATAACCAATTGCGTGGTCGTGGCGGACGCCAGGGGGATCCAGGGGATTCTAAATTCTTTTTAGCATTAGATGATGATTTAATGAGAATCTTTGGAGCAGCTAGATTAGAAGGAACGCTGACCAGTTTGGGTTTAAAGCCGGGCGAAGCAATTAAACACCCATGGATTAACAAAGCGCTGGAAAAAGCGCAAAAACGCGTAGAAGCACGCTATTTTGAATCACGTAAAGAGTTATTGAAATACGACAACGTTATGAACGAACAACGCGTTGTTGTTTATAAACAACGTGATGATTTGATGACCAGTGATGATTTAACATCCTTTACCAAGGAAGTTCTGTCCGATGTTGTTGAAAATATCGCAGATGAAAATATCCCAGAAAAAGCGCGCCCCGAAGATTGGAATTTGAATGGTATTCACGATTCCATGCAACGCACATTTGGTCTGGATATAACTGATTTAGAATCTTGGAAAAAAGATGAAAATATTACCGATATCAAAGCGTACGAAGCATTATTAAAATTGGCGCAAAATCGTTATGATTTTCAAACCCAAAAATACGGCGCAGAATTAATGCAAACCGCGCAAAAACAAATGATGTTAACCGCATTGGATAATACTTGGCGTAAACATTTGGCGGCGATGGATATGTTGCAATCTGGCATTGGATTGCGTGGCTATGCCCAGAAAAACCCATTGTATGAATATAAACGCGAAGCATTCGAGTTATTCCGTGGTATGATGAATACGTTCAAAGCCATGTCTATGTCTTATTTATGCAGAATGGAATTATCGCGTGAAGATATCGCAGCAACAGAAAAAGAACACCAAGAACATGATGCAAAACTGAATAGTGTTGAATCTAAACGTAATGCAACATGCCCATGCGGTTCTGGATTGAAATACAAACACTGCTGTGGAAAGCTTAAATAAAAAAACCGCCGTTTGGCGGTTTTTTTTATTCAATACCAACTTTTACGCCCAATGCGTACAGATCTTCTGTAATTGTCGGGGACAGCTTGACACTGATTGGTAGCGATAAGCCAGTCTTTTTCCCATTCATAATTAAATTTATAAGAACTTTTGTTTCACCCTTTGGTAATCCATAAATTAGTTTTTTTATATCTTCTAATCTTTCCTGGTTAGAAACATCCAATGTTATTCTTTTTGCAACATCTGAAATCCAATGAGTTAATGGAATTACATTATCAACAAACATAGAAACATTATCATCACGAACACTGACCCTACCCCGTAATAAAACCATATTTTCTTTTTGTAATGTGGGAACAACCGACGAAACCGTATTGCCAAAACATACCGCATCTATATTACCAAAGCTGTCCGCGGCATTAATACCACACATTAATTTACCATTTTTTGTTGTGCGTTTGTTAAAGCTGTTTACAGATGCAGCAATCATTACATTTTCACGATCATGTTTAAACTGCAGGGAAACACTGGTGGTTAATTTTTCACGCTTAATCAAATTTTTATATTGATCCATTGGATGCGCGGATATATAAAACCCAAGTGCGCTTAATTCATTCGCCATACGTTCGCCAAAATTCCAAGCGACGGTCGCAGTTAAATTTTTACTCAATTGATTTTCTGCCACATCATCAACCGCGGTATTTGCAAACAAAGACAATAAATTTGCAGTATCTTTTTGTTTAGATGCATACGATAAAATCATATCAGCATTCATAAAAATCTTGGCCCGACTGGGTTCCAAACTGTCCAGTGCGCCGACCTTGGCAAATGCCTCTAATACGCGTTTATTTATAAATGGCGCGGTGCGTTTTGCAAAATCTGTTAAATTCTTGAATTTCCCATTTGCATTTCTTTCCGCAACGATTGCATCTGTGGCGGCTTTACCCACGCCCTTGATCGCGGCCAATGCAAATACAATTTTATTATCACGAACAATAAACAAAGATTCCGAATTATTTACATCTGGCGGAACCAATTCTAAATTAAAGTTTGTTCGTGCATCATCTATATACAGCGCGATTTGATCCGAGTCATTTAATTCCGAAGACATCGCCGACGCCAAAAACTCGGCTGGATAATGTGCCTTGATATATGCGCATTGCGCGGCGATAACAGCATACGCAACACTATGCGATTTATTAAATGCGTATTCTGCAAATTTTAAAAACTGTGCCCATAAAGTTTCGGCTTCGCTACGTGACAGTGTTTTTTCGCGTTCGCAACCTTCGTAAAATTTGGACTCCATCTTGTCCAAAACTTCTTTAATCTTTTTACCCATACCCTTACGCAAAGTGTCGGATTCACCACGTGTAAATCCAGCCAAAGCACGCGACATTTGCATAACCTGCTCTTGGTAAACAATAATTCCGTATGTTTCTTTTAATATCCCCTCGGCTGCGGGATGGGGATATTTAACCTCTTCTTCACCATGCATACGTGCAATATATTGTGGGATATAAGCAATTGGACCCGGACGATTCAAAGCATTCAACGCAACAATATTTGCAAATGATGTTGGTTGCATTTTTTTAAGTGTTTGTTGAACAAACGGGGCTTCGTATTGGAACACACCAATTGTTTTCCCAGCACGCCAAAGTTCAAATGTTTTTTCATCTTCCAGTGGAATTTTATCCAGTTCTAAATTTACCCCGCGCGTTTCCTTTACCAATTGAACCGCATATTTCAAAATAGTCAACGTTTCTAATCCCAAAAAGTCAAATTTAATTAAACCCACAGATTCCAAAAAGTGCCCATCAAATTGACATGATGGCATTTCGTTGCCCGGATCACGATAAACAGGAGCAATATCGGTTGTAGGTCTGTCCCCAATAACAAAACCGCATGCATGCTGCCCCAGATTGCGGAATGCGCCCTCTATCTCCATGGAAACGTCAACTACTTTCTTAAGGTCGTTATCCGTGTCCAATAAATCTTGAATTTCGTCAGATTTTTTTATCGCATCTGCAATTTTTTTCGCGTCCATTGGTATCAATTTCGCAAATCTGTCGGTTTTAGAATAAGGCATTCCATAAACCCGACCAATATCACGAATTGCGCCACGCGCCTGCATGCTGCCAAAAGTAATAATTCTGCAAATATGATCCGCGCCGTATTTCTCACAAATGTAATTTGATACACGTTCCAAGCCTGCCGGTTCAAAATCAACGTCAAAGTCAGGCATAGAAATTCGATCTGGATTCAAAAAGCGTTCAAACAACAACCCGTATTTCATCGGATTTACATTTGTGATACGCAATGCCCAAGATACGACCGAGCCAGCACCAGAACCACGCCCAGGTCCAACTAAAATATCATTTTTTCTGCACCAACCAATATAATCCGCAACAATTAAAAAATAGCCTGGAAATCCCATTTTTATAATGACTTCTAATTCAAATTCCAGTTGGTCAAAATATGCCTTTTGCTCTGACTGGGGGATATTTTCTTCGGCTATACGCTTTATCAAACCATTGTGAGCATCGTCACGCAGCATTTGACACTCGGTATCAAAATCGTCACCAAATCTGGGCAATAATGGTTTTGATTTTGTATTCACCATAAATCCACAACGTTGAGCAATAACTAATGTATTTTCCACAGCTTCGGGCAAATCGCTGAACAGTTCGGTCATTTCATCTGGGGATTTAAAGTATTGTTCAGAATTTTTGCGTTTACGATCTGGATCTATCACCTTGGTCTGTTGCAAGACACACGCCAACGCGTCTGCAGATTCATAATTTTCAGGCATTGCAAAGCAGACGTCATTTGTTGCAACAATTGGAATTTCTTGGTCTTTTGCTATACGCAAAAATTCAGGTTCTGTTTTAATTTCTTCGTCCAGACCATGTCGCATTATTTCAATATAAAATCTGTCACCAAAGATTTCTTGCATTCGGCGTGCCATTTCATCTGCACTTTGTCCCTGTAAAATCATCTTGCCCAATGGGCCAGTATGCCCGCCAGACAAACAAACCAAGCCATCTGAATTATTTTTTAATTCATCCACACTTATAAAAGCACCCAAATGCTGGTTATCACGCCGCATATACATCAAAGAATTTAATTTACACAGATTATTCCACCCCTGCTCGTTTTGAGCCAATAATATAACTTGCGAAAGCTGTTCTGCCCGTAAAATCTTAGAATCGGCTTTTTCATGATGATTCAAAGATGCACAAATTCCAATTATCGGTTGAATGCCTGCCCCCGACATAGCATCAGAAAATTCCGCTGTACCAGACATCAGATTTGTATCTGTTATAGCAACAGCAGGCATTTCGTATTGTGAACACAGTTTTACAATAGTTATACGATTAGGGTCTTTTTTAGGATTTGCATGAACGTACAATGTTCCTTCACCTATGGAATATTTGGTATGAACACGAAGATGAACGAATTGTTGGGACATGTTTTTTATATAGCCGAAATAGGATTGTTTTGCAAGGGTGTTATTTAGTTTAAAAAGTGCCTTTACCCCTATTTTCCACTTGAAAGATATAAAAAAATCTGTATAATTCGCCGGTTGGGTCGGTAGCTCAGTTGGTTAGAGCGGAGCGCTCATAATTTAGAGACCACGGTTTTCCTTTTGATACAAACGCACCCATTTTCCGTTGATTCCTGCCTATCACAGACCGATAACATAAATTGACCCTTGTCGTTCCAAATCTGTCTAAATCGTTATAAATCGCTACTTGCGTCTACACATTGTCTACACGGGATTTTACACAGAAATTGATTTTTATATTCTATCCAAACGGCCTTTATAAATCTCTATACCTATCTGCTTTATTGACTAAAAAAATCCCTGATTAAATCAGGGATTTTTTCAATCAACTATTTAACTAATAGTTAACTGTTGGCGCCTGTCAACATTTTGATTACCCGACGCCGTTACTACGGCGATCCAAGTTGGATAATCATCACATTTTGACCGATTATTTTCCCATTGGAGTGGGCGCAAATTTGAAATATTTTCGCTTCCGGATTTGCTAATCGGTTTTTTATGGTCTACCTCCCAACCCAATTTAGATTTGCAATTGCCATAGGCGGATCGTTCAATCCATGCCCCCGCAACGTCTTTTCTATATTTAGTTGGGTCAATTCCTGGGACTTTGTTTGCTTGTTCCCAGATCAAGCTAATTTCGTACTCTGAGTACGACCGTTCTGTTGCCATTTTTTAACCTTTTAGTT
>Ga0265294_10006567_pt1 | contig 13950 bp, 11 predicted proteins | sample MunlanPumphouse3_FD_192504 | JGI IMG/M metagenome (GOLD analysis project Ga0265294, IMG submission 192504) | Groundwater microbial communities from a municipal landfill in Southern Ontario, Canada - Pumphouse #3 | ecosystem: Environmental > Aquatic > Deep subsurface > Groundwater | place... | reverse complement strand
TAACTATCAAGGTCGACTCTGCTGAAGACCTTGTTCCTGCTATCCGATGAACGGACGCCCACACTCCGCAACATTCCCTTCGAGAGCATGAGAAACACTCTGGCAAGAGGATAAAAGAGGAGGTAAGAAATAAAGGCGGGTAAAACAAAAAGGTTCACCCAAAAATTGGCGTTTTTCCGGAATATGGTGCGTGGCAGGAACTCATCGGTAAGCAATACCAGGAAGCTCACAATTAGGATGAAAAGGAGATAGTGCAGGAACTCATTCTCGGGAAGAGGGAAGTGCGCCCTCTCCACCAGCAGCAAAGCAAAGAAAACCACCAGCACGAGCATGATCACCTTACCTACAACAAGCGTTGCCAGAAACTGACGGGGATGGCCATAGATATTGTTCAGCATATAGCTGTACCCTCCTCTGTTTCTTTTGCTGACCGCATACTGCAGCTTGTCGGAAGAGACAAATGCCACCTCCATGCCCGAAAAAAAGAGAGAGAGTAAGAGGCATGCCACCAGCCAACCCATTGCAACAGTTACCGACATTGTAATCTTTCGCTTGCTTTTGTTTCTTGTCTTATGATACTCATATTTAAGGAGAAGGATTCACCGGCGTGGAGGCCTCTGTTTGCAAGGAATCGGCAGGCAGTGTCTCTGCAAAGGGAAGTATTCCGTCGTGAGGACGAAAAATGCGATACTCGGTCATTGAGGCGTTCGATTCAAACCCATAACCCTTGATCTCGGTCACTCCCCGCTTTATCTCAATGTACTTATCCGAATAAACCCTGTCATTCTTCCCGTCCCAGAAAAGCTCTTCACTCTCAAACACCTCTCCCTGCATATTCTCCACATGCACGTTCTTTACCAGCTTCCAGAGATCCTTTTTGTTGTAATACCACGCTGTATCGGCCTGTACAGTGGCTTCAACGTTGAAATCAGGTGTAAAACGTTCAAAATAGATCCCCTCAGGGAAATAGGAGTAGGGCTCCCTGGCCTTGTCAAACCCCTTCCAGCCGTCGGCAACCATCCTGTAACGGGTGATGCCTGAATCGGAAATAAGCTGCGTCACCGAGTCGGTAATCATGGTGGGGACTGTCTCGGGATCGTAGGCAAAGGCAACAAGATGCTCATCCTTCTCTCTGCAGGAGACAAAAAAAAGCGACATAACAACCATGATAAAAATGGTTGTTATGCGCCCTGAAGGTAGTATGTTGTGTTGGTATTTCAACCCTTATCTTGCATGATTGAAATTATCTTAACCTAACAGTGGTAGATTCACCGATCCAGCCCGGGATGAACACTGTCTCACCAGCCTTGATGCCCATCATGAAGGCGGTCTCCGTATCCATATACGCTCCTGAATATCTGTTGATAAGGCTGTTGGCCTTTCCCGCCACACTCGGATCCACCGCTCTTGCTTTTTGCAGCTTGTCGACAGCGGCACAGTAGACCAATCCCGCTTTTTCGCTCTCCGAGAAGATATTGTTCGCCGAACTGGCATATAACTGTCCAATAAGGATGTAAGCCTCACCGTTGTTAGCATTGTACTCCAACGCATCGTAAGCGGCTTGTCTTGCCCTGGCAAAATTGCGCTGATTGGAGAAGATACCTGCCAGCTGCATCATGTAGTCAGACGACTTTTTCTTGTCGGTTTCCAGACGGGCCGCTTCAGAATAATACTTCACAGCCGTCTCGTAATCCCTGTCTCTCAGGCTCTTGTTGGCCAAACCGAGGGCTGCGCTGGCAGATGGCTCAAGAATATGGAGATATTCAGCTGCGGTAAAGTAAAGATCTGATTCGTTACATCCAACCGAGCCTAGTGCGTTCAGCACCTCATTGAGAAACTCCTTGTTGGTTTTGTTGGGCTCGACCTTGTCGGCGTAATATTCGGTCAGCGTCTTGCAATCACCGGCACCACTGGCAATGAACCCTTTCACGACACCCTCTTTCACCATACCAAGATATTCGCTGCTGGTTTCATCATTGGCAACTTTGGCGGCGGCAATAGCCTGATCAACATAACCCGTAATTTTGAAGTAATCAGTGATATACTGGTTCTTTTTGGAATTATCCTTGTAGTATTCACTTAATGATGCAACCATAAAGTAGGAGTAGGCATCGAGGGGATACATCTTCTCTTTCATCTCATCGATCGCTTCACCCAGCCAGTCATAAATCACCTTCTGGTCGGTTTTCTCACCCATCAGCTCCATGTAATCATAGGTCTTGTATGCAAGGATGGTTCCTCGAGCATCATCTTCACCGAAATATTTAAGACGGGTATCGAAGATCTCCATCACTTTATCAAGGTACTCTTTTTTCTTGGCTTCATCCGTGGCACCTGCATAGAGCGCTTTGAAGATACGCGGACCGTAGATGTAGATATTCTTGCTTGATGCCGGACAGTTCTCATACACTGCATTCCACGGGCCCAGTGCACTTTCAAAGGCTTCTGCCTTGGCCGATGTCTGCATAAGACTCAGGTTCTCACGACAGTTGATACTATCCTGGCCATGTCCAAAGGGTGATTTTACGGGATCATAGCTTGCTTTCTGAGCCATGGCGCCCACTACCATAAAGGTAACCATCAATCCTGATAATAATAATTTTTTCATATTGCTTGATGTTTTTAGTTGTTATTCTTTCGTTCTTGCGAGTTGGACAGAATGTTAAAAGGATAGTTTAATCATTCCCTCTTTTTAGGCGTCATCCAGTTGGGCTTTATTAGTTAAACTGACGCTTAAAGAACCAGAACTCATTGATGTTCATGCCGATAGATATTTTAAACATATCCTGACTAATCATAAAGTCAGCATCGGGTTGTTGTCTGCTATAACCAAACCCTATGTTGAGCATGGAGACATGTCGTGTAATATAATCGTGGAAGGGCAAGCCCAACCCCACATTCACACCATACTCCCTGAAGCTGCCCATTCCTGTATCCTGGTCATTATCCGGGTTGATCACGCTGAAATTGGTGTAGGAGTTGGCATAGGAGAGACCACCTCTGAAGCGGATACGATGAAAGAAATTCTGGCTCATCGGGTCGATCACATACTCTATGCCTGTATTGATACGAATCACATCATTAAAGCGGTTGCTGTTGGTGAGATCATCCAGCAGCGCCGGATAAGCCAGATTTTTCCACAGCTGGTAGGTGCCATCGAGACCTATCAGAAAATGATCGGTACTGTAGGTCAAACCAAATCCAAAAGTGTGGGGAAGCTGAAAAGCGGCCCCATGTAAGGTATCTGTTTTCAATATCTGCGAGGGTCCTATACGTGGATTTTCATATGGGTCGGCAGCATAAAGCATCTCTGAAGGATTCACATCGGCGCGGGCATTTATTTGCGGAGTGTAAACCGCACCCAGTGTCACCGAGCGTTTCTTGTCAAGGGGGATGGTATACTGTACACCGAAATCATATTTCAACTCACGGATAGTGTACATATATTTTGTTTCACCCACTAATGCAGAGGAGGTCACGGGTGTGACCACGCTACTCCTTGTATAATTGCCAAAGAGGTAGGAGAGGTTGGCTCCCATTGAGAAGTGCTTTAGCGGCTCCCAGGCAACACCTCCATAGATCTGGGTTAATCCACCCGATCCTCGGTATGTTTCAATATACTGGATATTGGAGAGGGAGCGTGCTCCGCCAAAATTATATCCCATCTTGGAATAGGGCAGAAGACCGATGCTGGCACCCATGTTTCGAAGAAGCGGAAACTGCATGGTGATGTAGTCGATATTGCCATTGTAGAAGTCACGGCTGTTGGAGCCATCATTCATGCGGGCAAGATGTCCCGATACACCTACATCAAAAATAAAGGTGAGTGAATCGAGTTCGGAATAGGAAGCCGGATTACCGGGGTTTGCCTGTTGACTCCTGCGTAACCCGTAACTGATACCCCCCATAGCTTCAGAGGCACCCAGGGCCGGGTTGGATAACAGCCCGTATCCATATCTGCTGTATGGAGAATTGGAGCCTACTTGTTGTGCAAAAATTACAATGGGTATCGTAAGAAAAGCGATCAACAAAAAGAAATGTTTTTTCCTAATATTCATCTGTTTCGTTATATAAACCAGCTTTTGGCATCCTGGTTCTTAAATCTTGAATGAGAGTGCAAAGATGACATAATTTTGCGATGTCACCAACAAAACGTCTCACTCATCTTGTTAAAAAGATAAAAGTTTAATGTTTATAAACTATTCATTCAGGCTGTTCCGTCACGTTCATTTCTTCCTGCCCTCTTTATAGATGTTATGGGAAACCACCTCCTGCAGTGGTTTACGCTTCTTCTGCCTCAATGGCTGCACACTATAACCGATCACAATATCGAGCCATACTCTCTTTGAGTCAGGGATAGAAAGCAACTCCCTCATCTTGGACTCATTGAACCATCCCACAATGCAGGAGCCCAACCCCTCGTCGTGCGCAGCCAGTGCGATATGGGCAGCAACAATTCCCATATCCATCTGCGCATAATCCTTCTGCTTCACCCAGCCGCCCACACCTGAGGAGAGATTCACCTTCTCCTCCACCAGCACGATATGCACCGGTGCCTGTTTGGTGAAATGATTCATGCCGAGGGCACGGGCTGAAGTAGCATCGGCAATTTGATTCTTCAGGAGAGGATCATCCACCACGATGAGATGCCATGGCTGTGCATTGCAGGCCGAGGGAGCCAGTCGCGCTGCCTCTACGATGCGTTCGATCTTCGCCTTTTCCACAGGACGGTCAGGATCAAAAGCCCTGTCACTCTGACGCGTGGAGACCAATTCAAGAAAATCCATCATACGCGTTTAATGCTGCAATGCGGCTGATGTATTTGCCGATAATGTCAAATTCAATGTTTACCACCGACCCTTTCTTTATCTGGTGGAAATTGGTAAACGCATAGGTATAGGGTATGATAGCCACCCTGAAACTGTCATCGGTGGGCTCAACAACAGTCAGACTGACACCATTGACCGTCACTGATCCCTTATCGACCGTCATATATCCTTTTTTGGCCATCTCCCTGTTGAAGGTGTACGCAAAGGTGTAGTACCAGCTGCCATCAGCCTCCTCCACATCCCTGCAGACGGCTGTCTGATCCACATGTCCCTGCACGATATGTCCATCGAGGCGACCGTTCATCGGCATGCTGCGTTCAAGGTTCACCTTGCTGCCTACCTCCAGCAGGCCCAGGTTGGAACGATCCAGTGTCTCCTGTATGGCAGTGACGGTGTACATGTCATCGTTGATGGAAACCACAGTCAGACAGACACCGTTATGTGACACGCTCTGGTCTATCTTCAACGCTCCGGTGAATGAACAACGCAGGGAGATGTGGAGGTTTCCTTTTTCTCTGTTAAGTGCGACAACGGTTGCCGCCTCTTCTACAATTCCTGAAAACATAGTATAATATGATAATGTGATAATTCGATAAGGGGACCATAGCATGAGCACGTTCGTGCAACAGCCCCTGAAACTGCTCACTGTTCACTATCGCCGGTTAGGGCGTTTTCAATTTACCAGATGGAGGCACGTTTTTCTTTCGGCAGATACATCGGGTCGGAAGGTTGAATATCAAACGTCTCGTACCATGCATCTATATGGGGCAATGCACCGTCCACACGCCATTTACCCAGTGAGTGGGGGTCCGTTTTCGTCAATCGGAGAATCTCGGCATCCCGCACATTCCCTGCCCAGAGGTTGGCATAACTCAGAAAGAAACGCTGTGAGGGCGTGAATCCATCAATCACCTCCCTGCCGGCAGCCTGGTCCGTATTCAAGAAAGCATGATAGGAGACCTGCAGCCCGCCATGATCGGCAATGTTTTCACCGAGGGTAAAGATACCGTTGGCATGGACAGTATCAACCACCACGATGTGATTGAAATAGTCAGCCAACACTGCCGCTCTCTCGTCAAAACGCTGCGCATCCTGGGCCGTCCACCAGTCGGTCATGTTTCCCTCCTTGTCGTACTTGCGTCCCTGATCATCAAACCCATGTGTCATCTCATGACCTATCACCACACCGATACCTCCGTAATTGATCGCATCATCTCCATGCATATAGAAGAAGGGGGGCTGAAGAATTCCCGCAGGAAAGCAGATCTCGTTGGAGGTGGGGTTGTAATAGGCATTCACCGTCTGTGGCGACATATACCATTTTGTCCGGTCCACCGGTTGACCCAGTTCTCCCATCATCTCGGCATATTCAAACTCGGAAGCACGCACCATATTCTGCCAGTAGGAATCATCCTTCACCTCCAGCGTGGTGTAATCCTTCCATTTATCAGGATAACCAATCTTCACGATAAATGTGCCCAGCTTCTCCGCTGCCTTAGCCTTTGTCTCATCGCTCATCCACTCAAGCTGGTTGATACGTTCACCCAGGGCCACCTGCAGATTATCCACCAACCTCACCATACGCTCCTTGGCTTCTGGTGGGAAATATTGCGCCACATAGAGTTGACCCACTGCCTCACCTAGTGCACCATTCACTGCGTCGATCGTTCTCCTCCAACGAGGACGAAGTTCTTTACTACCACTCAGTGTCTTTCCGTAAAACTCGAAATTGGCAGTGACAAAATCATCGCTCAGATAGCCAGCAGCCGAATTGATCACTTTCCAGCTCAGGTAATCCTGTAACTGTTGTAGCGGTTCTCTCTCAATGATGGCGATGGCTGCTTTCACCGGCGCTATCTGTGATACGTTCAGGCTATCGATAGCGGTAGCACCCAGCCCCTCGAGATAATAGGCCCAATCGAACGAAGCAACCTTACTGCCTAGATCAGCCACCGGCATTTTATGATAGTTCAGCTCCGGCCGACGAAGCATCTCCTTGGTGATATGTGACTGGGCCAGCTCGGTCTCAATCTTCATCACACTCGCAGCAGCCTGCGCTGCATCGGCTTCAGTGTAGCCCGCATTACGGAATTGCGTCTTCATCAACTTCACATAGCCCTCACGGAGCATCCGGGAGTGATCATCCGCTAACAGGTAATAATCTCTGTCACCCATACCGATACCTGATTGAAACAGGTGTGCGATGTTCATTGTGCTGTTTTTATCATCAGGACCCACATAAAACCCGAAGAAGGGATGGGAAGCATAACGGCTTATCACCGTCATCAGTCGCACGATCTCTTTTTTATCGCCGGCTTTGGCAATCATCTCCAGTTGTGAACGGATGGGGGCAGCGCCATCACTGTTCAGCTTAACACTGTCGATGCCCATTGTATAGAGATCACCCACTTTTTGAGCATTGGACCCCACAGGATGATCACCTTTCCCCATCTCTTCAATCAGTGATCGTATCTGGGTCTGGTTCTCTTCCCGCAGCTTGTCGAACGAACCGTAACGGGCATGTTCATCGGGAATGGGATTGGCTTGTTGCCATCCACCGGTAGCATATTGATAGAAACTCTCTCCGCGTGAAGCGGTTGTATCCATATTGGCGGGATCAAGACCAGCCGGCAATTGTGTGGTTTTTTGTTTTGTACAACTGGTTGTAATCATTACGATTAAAATGAGTGTGGTAGATAGGATCTGTTTCATAATAAAAAAGATGGTTGTTGGCAGTGCAAAAATACAAAAATTTATTCCCTAAGAGGCATTCATCAGCTAAACTTAGCCAATTCTTCCTGAATTTGTCGAGACAGATGCTCGCTCACCGGAACCAATGGCAGACGAAGGATGTTCTTTATCATCCCCTTGAGATTGAGCATACACTTTACACCTGCGGGATTCCCCTCCACGAACATCAGTTGAAACAGCCTGCTGAACTCTTCCTCCATCTTGCTGCGGGCGTTGGCGGCGTTCCCGGCGAGGGCATTTTGCACCAGCCAGGCTATCTCCTTGGGAAATGCATTGCCAAAGACAGAGATCACCCCTGTACCCCCCAGCTCAATCACCGCTGTCGTCACAGCGTCATCACCCGAGATCACATGGAACCCTTCAGGAGCATCGTCAATAATGGCTTTTATCTGCTCCAGATTACCCGAGGCCTCCTTCACAGCGATCACGTTGCTGCACTGGCGTGCAAGACGCAAAGTTGTTTCGGCGGTCATGTTCACACCGGTTCTCCCCGGCACATTGTATAAAATAAGAGGTAATGGCGATGCCTGCGCAAGCGCGCAATAATGCCGGAAAAGTCCCTCCTGCGTGGGTTTATTATAATAGGGTGTAACAGATAAAATTGCACTGACGCCGGTGAAGTCGGTTGTTTTCAACTCTTCCACCAGACAGGCTGTATTGTTTCCCCCCACGCCCATGACTACAGGGATCGTCCCGTTCACCTTCTCCACAATAAACCGGACAATCTCCACCTTCTCCTTGCCTGATAATGTAGGTGTCTCAGCTGTCGTCCCTAATGCAACAATATAATCGGTGCCATTGGCTAATTGAAAATCGAGCAAACGGGAAAGCGCCTCAAAATCGACTGAACCTTCTTCTTTGAAAGGAGTAATCAACGCTACTCCCAAACCCCTGAAATTGACTTTTGACATGAAATGATCGTTTTTTCCTGCAGTTTATTATTGAATGGAATAATTTCAGCATAAAATGATTCCACAGAGCAAAGGTACATATTTTTCAAAAAGCATACCAACATAGTGAAAAAAACATTTGCACAGCTATCGGGAGGCAAGAAGTGCGATTAGAGAATTAATCCTTATATTTGCTGTAGGTTTTAAATTACGCTCTCACTATGCAATTCAAACCTGAAGCATACCGTATCCCCGATATCCCCCGGCAGCCGTTCATCGACACTGAGGAGATCCTTGATTATCTCGACAACACCGTTTCTACCCCCGCAAAAGTAAGTAATGTGATCAGCCTGTCAATGAACAAGAAAAGGCTGAATCTGCAGGAGGTGGCCACGCTGATCAACGCCACCGACAGCCAGTCGATAGCGCTTATCAAGGAGGGTGCCAGGGAGCTGAAGAAAAAGATCTACGGCAACCGCATCGTATTGTTCGCACCTCTTTACGTGGGCAACAAATGCTCCAGCGACTGCACTTACTGCGGCTTCAGGGCATCCAACAGGGAGCAGGTGCGCAAAACGCTCTCACAGGAAGAACTTGTCAGGGAGATCGAAGCACTGGAAGATAACGGTCAGAAGCGATTGATCCTTGTTTATGGTGAGCATACCGAATATACACCCCAGTTTATCGCAGCCTCGGTGAGGACGGCCTACAGTGTGAAGAAAGGCAGGGGAGAGATACGCAGGGTGAACATCAATGCTGCACCACTCGACAGGGATGGTTTTCGCACGGTGAAGGAGGCAGGCATCGGCACCTTTCAGGTATTTCAGGAGACCTACCACCGGGAAGCATACAAAAGCTATCACCCGCGCGGTAAAAAAGCCGATTACGACTACAGGCTTACAGCCCTCGACAGGGCACAGGAGGCGGGACTGGATGATGTGGGCATTGGAGCGCTCTTCGGCCTGTACGACTGGCGTTTCGAAGTGATGGCACTGGTACGTCACACCAACCATCTGGAAGCATGTTTTAATGTGGGGCCGCACACCATCTCCTTTCCCAGGATCAAGGATGCCTCGATGCTACAGATGGGCAACCGCTATTTTGTCACTGACGAGGAGTTCACCCGCCTGGTAGCCATTCTTCGACTTGCCGTGCCCTACACGGGGATGATCCTCACCGCACGCGAGCCGGCTCACCTGCGTGATGAGCTGTTACAATATGGTGTGTCGCAGATTGATGGCGGCACCAGGATAGAGCTGGGCAGCTACGTGGAGAAAGTGACCACTCACGATCTGAACAAAGGTCAGTTTCTCATCAACGATGACCGCTCATTGAATGAGATCATCGAGGAGCTGTTACAGCAGGAGATGCTTCCCTCCTTTTGCACCGCCTGTTATCGTCTTGGCAGGACGGGAGAGCACTTCATGGAGTTCTCCGTTCCGGGCTTCATCAAACGCTTCTGCACGCCTAATGCCATGCTCACACTGGCAGAATATCTCGTCGACTATGCCCCGGGGGATACCGCAGCGAGAGGATGGAGGGTGATCGAGAAAAACATGGCGGGTCTCACCATCAAGGCTCAACGTGAGGTGAGCGAGAGAATTGAAAGAATCAAACAGGGTGAAAGAGATTTGTACTTTTAAATGAGCAGCAATCAACCTCATATAGGCATCTTCGGACGCAGAAACACCGGAAAAAGCTCGCTGATCAACATGCTCACCGGGCAGGAGACAGCGATCGTCTCTGATTTTGCGGGGACTACCGCCGACCCGGTCAAGAAATCAGTGGAGATCTTCGATATCGGACCGGCTATCCTGGTTGACACTGCCGGCATTGATGATCTTGGAGAGATAGGGGCGAAAAAAATCAAACGATCACTCGAGGTGATCAGCAGGGTGGATTGTGCCCTGTTACTGATTGCAGGAAACCAGTTTGGTGATTATGAAGTGCGATTGATCAGTCAGTTTGTCGAAAAGGAGGTACCCTACCTCATCGTCCACAACAAAAATGATATCAGCAAGATAGCCTCCATCACCGTTACAACTATCAGACAGCATTCAGCAGCGGAGATCATCGATTTCAGCACCTATGAGTCAACCAACAAGGAAAAGCTGATAAATGCATTAAAGAAATTCATTCCTGCGACGGCCTATCAAAAAGTATCGCTCTTGGCCGACCTGATAAAACCGAAGGATCTCGTGCTGCTGATCACTCCCATCGACAGCGAAGCGCCCGAAGGAAGGATGATCCTGCCTCAGAATCAGACCATCCGTGATGCACTCGACAACCACTGCATCACCATGGTGGTCAGAGAGACAGAGCTCGCCGACGTCTTGAAGCTGGGTGTCATACCTGCACTTGCTATCACCGACAGCCAGCTCTTCGGGCAGGTAGCTGAAACTCTTCCCGCGAATATTCCGCTCACCAGCTTCAGCATTCTCTTCTCACGGCTGAAAGGTGACTTCACGCTCTTTAAGCAGGGTGCAGTACAGCTCTCTCTGCTGCAGGAGGATGATCACATTCTGATACTGGAGAGCTGTACCCATCAGACCAGTTGTGATGATATAGGACGGGTGAAGATCCCGCAGCTGTTGAAAAAACATACCGGGCGAAACCTTCATTTCTCCATTGTCTCCGGCCTCTCGCCACTCCCCGCAATCATGGAGGAGTATGCACTGGTCATTCAGTGCGGCGGCTGCATGGTTACCCGCAAGCAGCTGGCCAACCGATTGATGCCATTCGTAAAAGCGGGAATACCGGTGACCAACTACGGCATGACGCTGGCCTGGCTGAACGGTCTCCTCGAGAGGGCGACAAGCATCTTCAATAAATCGATTGAATGAGAACTGAAACAACAGCGGCAAATGAATGGAACAACACGCAGCAGTAACTTATCAAAAGAGGAGATCACAAATCTTCTCTCCCTCGGCGGGGAGGAGCAGCTGCAGTTGTTCACCCGCTCCTCCACGATCAAACAACTGCATGTGGGTAACAGAGTCTATCTCCGCGGGCTGATCGAGCTCTCCAATAGATGCGAAAAGGATTGCTTCTACTGCGGTATCCGTCGTTCAAATCACCAAACGAACAGGTATACCCTCACTCACGGGGAGGTGATGCAAGCTGTGAGGGTTGCACACAGTGAGGGGTACGGCTCCGTGGCAATCCAGTCGGGGGAGTTGTCCACGCGTGCATTTGTCGATAAGATAGATGCGATCGTCAGAGAGGCAAAAAAGGTGACCAACGGTGAGATAGGTATCACCCTCTCCTGTGGTGAGCAGACCGAAGAGAGCTACCGTCGCTGGTTTGAAAGTGGTGCGGACCGTTACCTTTTGCGCATTGAGACCTCCTCGGAGAAGCTCTACGAGAGACTACACCCTAACGATACGCTGCACCGTTATTCCAAAAGGCTGAAAGCACTGGAGTCACTCCGTAAAACTGGCTACCAGACGGGTACAGGTGTGATGATCGGACTGCCTTTTCAGACTGTTGAGGATCTGGCCGACGACCTGCTCTTCATGCAGCAGTTCGATATCGACATGTGTGGCATGGGGCCTTACATTGAACATGCACACACACCGCTATGGGCTTTCCGCGCTACACTTCTCCCCCTGGCAGCAAGGCTCTCACTGGCTCTCAGGATGATCTCTCTGCTGCGCATCCTGATGCCTGCTATCAATATCGCCGCCACCACTTCACTGCAAGCCATCTCAAAAGAGGGACGCGAGCAGGCAATCACGGTCGGGGCCAACGTGCTGATGCCCAATATCACTCCGGTGAAATACCGGGAAGATTACTTCCTGTATGAGCACAAACCGCTCTCTGACCGTAGCGACGAAGAGGAGCTGCACTATCTCGACCAGCAGCTGAAGGCGGTTGGGCATGAGATAGGTTACTTCCTCCAGGGTAATTCACTGCACTACAAGCAGACCACCAAAAATAACCTTTAAGCGGGATACAACGGACCGTGACACCTCCTGCCGGGAGTGCCCTTTTTGGCAGCCCCGATGCACCACGGTCATTTTTTATACTCCGCCAGGATCGACTTCACCCCGTCGGGCGAGACACGCCCATACACCTTCTCACCCACAAGCACCACGGGAGCAAGCCCGCAGGCTCCCACGCACCGCAGACAGTTGATGGAGAAACGGCCGTCGGCCGTGGTCTCCCCCACCTTGATATGCAGCTCCTTCATGAACTCATCGAGCACCTTCTCTGCCCCGCGCACATAACAGGCGGTGCCGGTGCAGACGGAGATGGGATGCTCCCCTTTGGGGATCATCGTGAAGAAGGAGTAGAAGGTCACTACTCCATAGACATGCGCCACAGGAAGATGCAGATTACTGGCGATCACATCCTGCACCTCGGCAGGGAGATATCCAAATGCATGCTGTGTTTCGTGAAGCACATTGATCAGCTCACGCGGGTCATTGTCGAACGATTGACAGATATCGTTGATTTGCTTTATCTTCTCCAGGGGGAGATGGACAATCACCTCAACACCGTCGGTCCCTTTCTCATTTTCCATATAGGTAAATAGTTCGGGTGCTATGCTTAACTTTTGATTCATGGGATCCTATTTTTACACTATGATCGTTTGTGGGTGGCAGGTGATCATCTAAGGCTATCCGCCACCAGGTGCATCTAACGTTCTATTTGCACGGTAACGCGGTTGCTCTTCGGGAAATACTCGGTATGCAAGAGACTATGCGCCTTCTTACTTCCCGGCTCACCCAGAAACTCCTCATACAACCTGATGATGGAGGGGTTCTCATGCGACTTGCGTATGACCTTGCGCTCATCTTCGGCATAGATGGCGGCAGCACGTTTGCCGAGTATCTCACTGTGACCGTGATGATAGGGCTGACCGCCGCCACCGACACATCCACCCGGACAGGCCATGATCTCAATGGCATGATAGTCCGAATGACCGCTCCTCACATCGTCCAGCAGTTTGCGGGCGTTACCCAGCCCATGCGCAATCCCAATATTGAGCACAAGTCCACCAAAATCGACCGTGGCGGAGCGTATACCCTCCATGCCACGTAGCTCCGTGAATGCCACCCTCTCCAGCTTCTTTCCTGTATGGAGCTCATAGGCTGTGCGGCAGGCAGCCTCGATCACACCACCCGTATTACCGAAGATGACACCGGCACCTGTCGACTCACCCAGGGGATCATCAAAATCCTCCTCCGGCAGATTTAAAAAGTCGATATTTGCCTTCCTGATGAACGCTGCCAGCTCGCGGGTGGAGATGGAGAAATCCACGTCGGGATTGCCATCCACCTTGAACTCTTCACGCTGACATTCATACTTTTTCGCCAGACAGGGCATGATCGAGACCACGATCATCTCTTTCCTCTTCACTCCTATCTTGTCGGCAAAGTATGACTTGGCAATGGCACCGAACATCTGTTGTGGTGATTTGGAAGTGGAGGGAACATCGAGCAGGTCAGGGAAGTTGTGCTCAAAGAAGCTCACCC
>Ga0265294_10006566_pt1 | contig 13950 bp, 13 predicted proteins | sample MunlanPumphouse3_FD_192504 | JGI IMG/M metagenome (GOLD analysis project Ga0265294, IMG submission 192504) | Groundwater microbial communities from a municipal landfill in Southern Ontario, Canada - Pumphouse #3 | ecosystem: Environmental > Aquatic > Deep subsurface > Groundwater | place... | reverse complement strand
GGTTGGAGCTTCGGAAAACTCCCTTACGAAAGCCCATTAGTTACCGTCACGATGCGGTTACCTTGTGGTTACAAAAGTAACGGCAAGGTAACCGCATCGTGACGGCAATCAATGAGGATGACCTGGATGCCTTCCTCTGCTATTTATACTCGTATATGATCCAACCGTCCCTACCCAATGCAACATACACGTAATCATTCTCCAGGGCGATGTCATAAGCTGCAGCAGGGGGATAAAAGGTGTTAATGTCCTCCAGACGATTGGGTATGGATACATCATAGATTTTCACACCACCCTGACCCAATGCCGCAAACAACCTTTGATCCTTGATCGCCAGACTCTGGATTTCATTGGCCAGGCGAACTTGAGCCACTAATAGAGGTTTATCATTATCACGAATTGAGATTACCAGCAATTCCTTTCCCGCCGCCACATAGAGGTATTCCCTATCCTTGACCAGGCAACGGGCATCGGGTATCTGATAATTGGTGGCAATGCCAAGGGGAAAGTTCTGCTGGCTTACATCTACTACCACCACTCCAAAATCATTGAGAGCATAGATATAGGGATATTGAGCAACAAAATCGCGGATGCCCCATTTTTCCGCAAAACTCGCCTTCAGATCGTGACCAACTCCATTCCCAATATCAAAGATATCAATCCCCCGAAAGCGATCCGCAACATAAAGCGTGGAGCCCTCCCGGGTCATTTTATCGCCTATGATTGGATTGGTAAAAAAGATCCGCCCATAGGTGTTCAAAGAATCGATAGCAGTCACGGTGTTTGTTGGTTCATGACTGGAAACATAAAGCTGGTTGCCTCCCTGAATGTTCACATCTTCGATGGGATACAGCGAAGAAAAGGATCCTTCCAAGCGCGGTTGCCAGGCATTGAAAGTGCTATAAACCCACATCTGATATTGATTTCGCACCAATACATTACCCTCATCCACAGCAATGCTGAAGGCCTGGTTTTGCTTCACAGTTGCCAGAGGGCTGATGAAACGATCATCGATGGCAATGGCATAGGCTGATATGGCCAGCATCAGGATACTTAGCACTAATCTCTTCAAAGGGATCCTCCCTTAGCCGGCCTTTCTCCGGCTACTTTAATAATCTAGTCACAATATCTGAGGATGTGATTCCCTCCGCCTCTGCGGCGAAAGATACCAATATGCGATGACGCAGCACGATCTGAGCTACGCGGCGCACATCATCTTCGGATGGGGATAACCTTCCATCCATCGCCGCTACCGCTTTGGCTCCCAGCACCAGATATTGTGATGCTCTGGGACCTGCTCCCCAGCTTACCCATTTCTTGATCTCCGAATCCGCATCTTCGGAATTGGGACGGCTGCGGCGAACCAAATCCACAGCATACTTTAGCACATGATCACTAACCGGTAAACTGCGAATTGCCTTTTGCACTTCTACGATCTCACTGGCATTCAACTGGGCGCTGATCTGAGGAATATCCAATCCGGTTGTGCTTTGCACAATCTTCATCTCTTCCTCATAACTGGGGTAACCGATCGTGATATAGAACATAAAGCGATCCAACTGCGCTTCTGGCAGAGGATAGGTTCCTTCCTGCTCGATCGGATTCTGTGTAGCCATCACGATGAAAGGTTTTTCCAGTTTCCATGTCTTATTACCACTGGTGATGGTGTTTTCCTGCATGGCTTGTAACAAAGCGGATTGGGTCTTGGGCGGAGTACGGTTGATCTCATCCGCCAGAATCATATTGGCAAAGACTGGGCCTTTCAGGTATTCAAAGCCCTTGGCGCCTGTATCCTGATTGGAAATCAGAATGTCTGTCCCGGTAATATCTGAAGGCATCAGATCGGGAGTAAATTGAATCCTGCTGAAAGAGAGTGAAAGAGCTTTGGCCAAGCTGGAGATCATCAGAGTTTTGGCCAAACCAGGCACTCCCTCAATTAAAACATGCCCATTGGCAAACAGGGCAGTCAGCATTTGATTGATGATTTCATCCTGACCCACGATCACCTTGGATATTTCCCGTTTCAAGTTTACGCTTGCTGCTTTGAGATTCTGTATCAAATCAGGCAGATTTTGCATCTATTTGTTCTCCTTTAAAGATCATTTTCAACACTTCGAGACCCGATATTGCAAAGGCAACCGAGCCAAAAACCAGCATCAGAATTGCTGTTAATACATGAGCAAAAGCCATAATTGCTGAAGCCTCAGACTTTGTCAATCCAAATCCCATACTAAAAATCACTATCATCATCCATTCATTGCTTCCCAATTGCGCTGGGGGCTGGGGCAAGGCATAACTCATGTTTATCAGAGTGTATCCAAACAGCGCCAACAGGAATGGAAACGAGATGCCGAAAGCCACAAACAACAGGTAGAAATATAGCCCATCCAGGGCAATCCCCAACAGGGTCAGACCTGTAGCTCCCAAAAGCTTCAGAGGATGATGCTCAAACACATTCAAACCCTGCACAAAGAGCAGGACAAACTTGTTGATCCGGTTTCTGACTTTGCCTGGTAGCCAGGAGAAAAACGCCTGCAGGATTCCCACAGCTTTGTCCTTTCTGTAAGCTGCCAAAAGGATGATCCCAATGGAGACTACAAAGACCATAGCCAGCAATGCCAGCAGCACCAAGAGGGCTAAACTTAGCTGAATCGTCAAAAAGGGGATTAACAGGATCACTGCCAGTATTGCCAGAGTATCGAAGCTTTTATCAATGAACACCGAGGGCAAAGTCTGGACAATTGGCTGATTGTGATTGTGCTTGATGAACCACGCCTTTACCAGTTCACCTGCCCGGATCGGGATCAGATAATTCAACAGATTCCCCGCCATGGCATACATCCAACTGCGAAAGATGGATATCTTTATACTCTGGGACAATAGTAGATTCCAACGGATTGATCTGACAAAATAGGCGAAGAGATATACTACCGATGCCAGGCTCACCAGTTTGAGATCCAGATTGCGAAAATGACCATATAGCTCATCCCAGGAAATATGCGCCTGCCAGAAATAGATCAGAACAAGGCCGACAATGCTGCCCAGGATCAGAATCAGTATATTGCGTTTAGTCACGGGTGAATAGCAGATACTTGTGATGCGCCCAATAACGCTTCAGGATTCTGGGAGCGTATTTTTCAAAGGCGTAGAATCTCAACATGCGCTGGGGAAAATCAGCGTCTTCGCCCTTGTAATAGGGCATGATAGACAAAGCTTGAACAGGGGAAACATCCTGCGATGATTCAGGACAAGGAGTTTTACCCAGTAGCTTCGCCGTAAAATCCTCTTTGGTCATGCCAATGTCCGGCCAGGGCGGACAATCCACATAGTCCCATTCCTGGAGCTTCCAATTCTGCCTGCGCATCAACGTGATGATACTCTGCGGATCAATAAAGGATGGCTGCAATTGAGGATATAGCGTGGGGCTATAGCCTTGAAGCTGCCCCTTGAAGCCGATCCCATCACGATTGGGAACGCAGATCAGAATTGTTGAGGCTACCACCCGGGTTAATTCTGCAAGGTAAATCTTAAGATCTTTTACGAACCAGATCGCAGAAAAATTGAAGGCAAAATCAAAGCTCGCATCAGGATAGTCCAAATGCTCAAAGGTCTCATTCAATCTTGATTCCAGTGGTAACCCAAGCTCCTGCCAGCTTCGTCTGATCAAGTCCAGACGCTCTTCGTGACTATCCTCCAGAAACACTTCACATCCTGCCTGAGCCAGAGCAACCAGGTTGATCCCGCTGATCCCGGTAAAGCCAAAGCTGGGACTCTCTAGGATCTTCTGAAATCCGTAGCGCTGCTTGAGGCTGAATAACAAGCGATTTAAAACTATACGTTCATAGGAAGAACCCAAACCTTCATGTGCGACCGGATAGTACTTTTGCCAGTTGTTTATAATCGGAATCGCCATCAATTGCCCTTGTAATAATCAATTACGATCTGAATCCCGGGAATAGTGAAATGAGCAGGTATCTCTTCCTCCTGCATCATGCGATGATACTCCTGAACGTCATAAAACCAGCTTTTGGAGATCAGTTCAAACCGGGAAATAAAGAGCTCATTCTTCATTAGTCTTGCTAAATGTTCTCCCATATAAAAGAAGACCCTGTCCAGGCTGAGAAACCTGGGGTAATTCTTGCCGTGCAACTGACGAGAGATAAAATCCACCAGAGCATTGAGCTGAACAGGCTCCCGATCCGCAACATTGATGGTCAATCCAGATTCCCAATCCTGTTCCACAGACCATTTGAACGCTGCTACTAAAGCCTCGATGTGACACAAGTGTATCCAAATACGTTTCTTGATCACCAAAAACCTGTATTTATCAACCATCCGAACCAATTGATAGGGAAAGCCCTTGTCACCTTTACCGTAGGTGATGCTGGGACGGATGATCATGGCTTGTAAACCATGTAAACAGGCCTTGCCAATGATCTTTTCGGATTCAATCTTGGTGTAATGATAGTAGTTATCCGGGTTTTTGGCACTCTGAGAATTGGCTGGCAACTCTCCGGGAATTGCCCCGAATACCCCTACTGAACTGCAAAAAACCAATCGTGCATTGTGCTTCAGACAGTAATCCACCAATTGCTCTGTACTTGATACATTGCTGCGATAATACTCTTCCCGGCTGGCTTTACGCCCACCCCGCAAAGCTCCGATATGTAGCACCAAGTCAAACTCTGCATCAGCCAGATAAGTCTTCAGCGCTATCGTGTCGCTAAGGCTGATGTAGGTAATATTGATCTGGTCTTTAAACTCCGCTAATCTTGCCCCGTTAGTTCCAGGTCTCACCAAAGCGCTGATCTGGTGTCCCAATGGCAAAATCCCACGTAGAACATTCCTTCCCACAAAACCGGTGATCCCGGTAATCAGTATTCTAGCCAAACCATCTCCGGTACCAGGGTCTGGATTCATGATTGTGGTGTGATTTATGCACAATCACATAGCTATAGGGGATTTTCTCATCCAGGGCAATAGCTTTGGGAAAGTCATGACACAACAAATTACAGGTCTTGGCGTCGATTCTTTGAGCAAGCAAATCACACGCTTCAAAATATACTCCGTAATCCATGCGCACATGATCGTCAGACGCCAGAAAGTGTGTCCAGCCGTTATTCACCAAGGTCCAGGCAGTTTGCCGTACTTTTTCACCATAGTGCCCAATCAGAGAACCTGCATTGGTCTGGATATAGATGTCACGGTCATTTAGTTCCCTGGCTCTACTGGGTTTTTTCATAATACTCACATAGCGCTCTGCATGAGCCAAAATTGGTTTGTAGCCAGCCCGAAGCAGGGGATATACATTCTGATAAAAGTCAGTGGGCAGACCATTCAATTCGCTTTCAATCAGCACATATTTACTCTGGCCCAAAGTCAGGGATTTCTCCTTGATATCATCAATAATACCCGGTTGGATAAACACCTCGAATCCACTGTGGAGCTGGATATGCAACCCGGCCTGGCGAGCCTCGGTCTGAAGCAAGGATAGTTTGGAATCATAATCCGCCCTGGAATAATGATAATGCCCCCGAAAGTAATGAGAAGTGAGATAAACCTGGCTTACCCCTCCTTCTTCCATCCTCCTCAGTTGCTGAATGCTCTTTCCAGATTCATCCGACCCATCATCAATATTGGGCAGGATATGGCAATGAATGTCAATCATGTCCGTTTTTTTAGGGTAACCTCTCACTAATCATCTGAATGAACTCCGTTAATACATCGTTGTTGGGAAAAGGCTTGATGCTGCGGCTGCATTCATCCAGCAGACTCTCGACCTGTCTGCGCGCTTTGTCAAATCCCATCAATCCAGTGTAACTGGCTTTGGAAACAGGCACGTAATCTTCGCTGAAATCCAGGCCTTCACTACCTCTGGCATAATCTGCTTCAATGTCATCAATCATCTGATATGCCATCCCCAGGTTTACCGCATAGGAACTCATGATCTGTCTGGTGTTTTCATCAGCCCCAGCCAGAATACAAGCCAAATCGGCACAAGCCTGCAACAGCGAACCAACCTTCTTCATATCTATATAACGCAGTGTATTTATCTTCATCACTTTGCGCTTGTTTGCCAAATCAATCGCCTGACCACCAATCAAGCCATAACTCTTGGTGTTTATCGCCAGGCTGCGGATTGCCTCTGCACCTTTCTTGGCATCTTTGATCTGCCCCAATTGCTCAAAAGCAAGTGAATACAGGGCATCTGCCGCCAGGATTGCGACAACATTGCCATATTCCTGATGAGTTGCTGGCAATCCCCTGCGCTCCTTGTGATTCATCACGCTGGGCATATCTTCGTGGATCATGGCTGCATTGTGGATCAATTCCACTGCACATGCAGCGTGAATTGCATCGGGAAGTTGCTTGTTGTTCTTCTTCAACCCGGTAAGCATCTCATATATGGATATCAGAAGCAATGGACGCCACCTTTTACCCCCAGGGATCACAGCCTTGCGCATGGCTTCTTTGAGAGTGACAGCATGACGTTTATCAAACTCAAGCGCTTGCGCCAAACCATCTTCGATCATCTGCATTCTGGATTCAAAATACTTCTGTAACAGCAATGTCTTTCTCCCTTGTCCTGTAGGAAAATATAGATATTCCACCTGACGCTATCGACACTAAATAGTTCCGAAGTTTTGTCAAGTACTTTCTGAGCCAGCATTTCCTCGTTTGTTCAGAGACAGATAAAACTCCCGATGTTCCCTCTCTTGATCACAAACCTTGACTCTTTACTTCAAATTGGTGATATCAGGGCATGTCTGACCTATTCATGACTGGCATTTTTCTATCAGCTAAACTCCAAACCATACTGCTTCTCAAGTTCCGATGGCAAAGATTTCCTCAAAGTTCTTGACAATATTTGCGCTTGGTTCTTCTTAGCTCCGTAGAGTATAAAGTCTTTCCCAGCAACCCCAGTATCATGGATCAAGCTCAACTGTGATAAAGTGATTCAAGGAGGAATCATGAGAAGAGTTCTTGTATTATTGGCTGTGGCCTTATGCCTTATTTGCATCACCTCTTGTGATAATGACAATGATGAAGGCATTTTCTCGATATACGATCCGTATTTTCATCCCACCGAAGATTTCTATCTTATGATTGAGTTTTATAAGGACTTATCGTGGGATAGCATGGGGGTGTATTTGAATGTTATGAGCAAAAGCGAGCTCCACTCCCTTTCCCTGGGTCAGGTAACGCTCATGCCCGATTATGTTTCTTACAATGCCAGTCTTAAATACAATAGCTACAGCTTTGATTGGGGAGGTACGATTGGAGACTATGATCAGGATTTGGACTATAGCCTTTTCTTTATGGATAAAACGGTTACTGGAAGCCTCAGGGTGCCATCTGAGTATTTCTGCGATCTTCCCCCCTTTGACAGCGAGCAGGATTTGAGTCTATCCTGGGTGTTGAACCATAACCCCCAAGAGCAGCATGCTTCCGTTTCTTTTCGCACTGCTGACAATAACTATATCCATTTTAGCCCGAAACTCAAGCCTGCACATCGAAGTTTAACCTTAAGCGAAGCAACCTGGAACCAGTTTGAAGAGGTGACCGGGGGTGATGTTTCCCTTGTTTCCTACAACTATGAATACAAGGATGGAGGCTTGGTCTTGATTTCATCTACTTTTGAAGACGAGTTTGGAGATTGGAAAGGGAAGCAAGCCAACCGACCAAGATTTGCTGACCTGCTGTTATCCGGACAAATCCAACCCCTCAAATAAGTTAGGAGGAATCATGAAAAGAACCATACTATTTTTGAGCCTGCTGCTTACTCTGTTTGGCATTGTATCATGTGACAAGCGCGATGCGGAACACATACCCAATATACTCGAAACATATGTTGAGCCCAAGGAAGATTTCTACTTGATAGTTGAATACAGCAAGGATCTCGACAGATCACCCCTGGATATGTATGTGACTGTGGTTAGCAAATCCAAATTGCTTTCCTTGAAACTGAATGAGACCGAAATCCCCATTCGGTATTTTAACTATCTGGACTCATCCGGAGCCTACCTCTACGACTTTGATACTTATGCCCTGGAAGAGGACGTAATCGGAGATTATGATGAGTATTTGAGCTATCAGATAATACTCGAGAACCAGACCATTGCCGATTCCCTGTTAGTCCCTGCCGAATATTCCAGTGAGCTTGCTGAATTTGATCCCAATCAGGATTATACTTTCACCTGGAGTTTGGGCACAAATCCCAAAATCCAATCCATTCGCCTGGAACTGGAGACCACAAACGGAGACGGTTTTTATTACGAAAAGGAAATCAACGCTGGCAAACGGAGCTATACTTTTTCCAAAAGCTTGTGGGATCACATGGGAACCACCGAGCTTGAGAGTGTGGAAATGCTTGCCGGTAACTATGCCCATATCCAAGGTGGCGTGGTTTGGCTTTTATCATCAGGCGAACACTATGTATGGAATTGGGATAAATCCGAACAGAGGCATAGAGAGCGCATCATGGATTTGATTAATAACAGGATATCCTTACCGGATTAACACCATTAGGACATGATCAGAACTGATATTCACTACTCTCCATATCTTTGCAGGGAGTTTCTGGCGAATCCTAAAGATGCAGAGGCTTTTACGCTTCCTCCTCATTGGTTCAGCTCAGCTTTGGCTAAGGATTAGCCCATGATCGCCCCTTGCATGGGATGATCTTGAAGCATACCAGAGCCAAAGATAAGGCGAAGGCAAGAGAAGAGGATGGGGAGCAATTGATCTTTACTGCAACATGCAAGGAGTATCATGAGCACATTAAGATTACTAATCGTGCTGGCGCTATGCATTCTGGTGCTAAGCTCTTGTGAAAATGGGCAAAGCAAGAGTCTGCCATCAGTCGTTGATATGATCAATGAGCCCGAAGAAGACTTTTATCTGATTGTAGAGCGCTATGAAAGTGAATATGCAGAGTATGGCAATTTGAGCCTGATAAGCAAACATAACCTGATCTCCCTGGAAATAAATGGCCAGCCCTGCAGCGTTGATTTTGCGAACCAAAATGAAGTTACTGATTATTATCAGTACAGTTTCCATTCTGTGTGGCCTGCTTATGATGAAGAGATCAGCTATAGCCTTGAGTTTGACAACAAGACCATTACTGGTAGTCTGGCAATGCCTTCAAGATACATTCTTGGAACCTGGTCATTTGATCACCAGGAAGATTATACCTTGAACTGGTTTCTGAAGAACAATCCCAGGATGCAGTGGATCGACTATACTTTCAATGAAACTTCATTGAGTGATGTCATAAAAATCCACAGAGAGTTAATGCCCAATCACAGAATGTACACTCTGGAAAGAGCATCCTGGAGTGATCTGGAGTTGATGGACAGTGTGACATTCACGTTGCAAGCCAACAACTTTAGATACACCAATGGTGGCTTGGTCTGGTTGATCTCTGCCTATCAGCATGGGATGTGGATTCCCTCCCAGAGCTCTGGACTACAAAGGATTGAACAGCTTATCAACAAACAGATTGTCCTGCCCCGATAGAGGAAAACCGAGATCTATATCTGTAGATAGCAAAAAATCCAGTTGACACCGCTATGCAGTTTATCATACTTGGTTAAACTGTTAAAATGGCGGAGTATGATGAACCCAAGCTCAGAAATTCTGGCCCGGCTCGAAGAGCATATCCAAAAGCAAAACTTAATTGTAAGCGGAGACAAACTAATCCTGGGGGTATCCGGAGGAAGTGATTCCACTGCCCTTTTGTATCTGATCACGCGGTTACGCTACAATTACAATCTTTCGCTTTTGGCTGTGCACATCAATCACCAATTACGAGGAGAAGCCAGTGATGCGGACGAAAAAGCGGTAAGAGAGCTTTGCATCAAGCTCAATGTTCCATTGATTATACGCAAGTTGCAGCTTGATCCCGGGGCAGATCTGGAGAATCGGGCTCGCAGCGCTCGCTTTGAGATTTTCCATAATGTCCTGAACAACTATCGCTTCAAGAAGATCGTATTGGCACACCATAAATGGGATCAAGCCGAAACAATGCTGATGAATCTGATCCGGGGAGCAGGCTTGACCGGCCTGGCAGGGATCAAAGCCTTTCAGGACAAGGTGTGTCATCCACTATTGATCTTCAGTCCAGAAGAGCTAAGGGAAATGCTGCAAAAATTGAACATCAGGTGGCGTGAGGACCAAAGTAACTTTGAAAACCGCTTCACCCGCAACCGTCTGCGCAATGAGCTTATCCCCATGATTCAAAAAGAGTTTAACCCTCAATTCAAAGATAAGCTGGTGGAAGAAGCCCGTATTATCGGGGAAGCCGAAGTATATATCCGAGACAAAGTGACCCGGAAGTTCAGAAAGATTTGTCTTGAACAGGCTCGGGACAGAGTGATTCTTAGTTTACCGGATATCTTTAAGGCTGCCAGCATTGAGCAGTATTATATCCTGCGCTATGCCTATCAGGCAATTACAAATGTAGAACTGGATTTTCTATCCACGCACATTAAGGAGATACAAGCAATAATGTTGGCTGAAGGCAGCAAATACATCAGCCTGCCGCGGGGAGTATATGTAAAAAAGCAGTATCAGGAGCTTATCTTTAGTAACAATGAACAGGACGTTCAAAGCAACCCCTCAGAAGAACTTCAGCTTGAGGCGGAGCGTTCCCGGGCAGTCCATATGGATTATAGGTTCAGTTTCAAATATTTGAAGATTCTGCCGGATGATTATCAGAGCCTGGATCGCTATCATGCAGTCATTGATGCGGACAAGTTGACCGGTAGTATCAGTGTGCGTTCGCGCCGGGATGGAGATCGCTTTATCCCGCTGGGTATGAAGGATTTTAAGAAACTCAAAGACTTTTTTATTGACGAAAAAGTACCCAAATACGATAGGGATTTAATCCCCATTTTTGCAGACGGGGAAAAGCTCATTTGGATTTGCGGATACCGGATAGATAACCGGATCAGGGTGGATGAACATAGCTCTCGTTTTCTAATGATTTCCGCTGAGCCCCTTGCTACAAAGCCCAAAAGAGCTGCCAGCAGAGTAAAGAGAGGACTTTATGAATTTGATGAACTGTGATATATCAGCCGTGCTGTTTGATGAGCGGCGCATTCAGAACCGGATCCGCGAGATCGGGCAAAGCATCAATACAGATTACGAAGACAAAGTTCCGGTGATTATTGGTGTTTTGAAAGGTGGATTCATCTTTTTAAGTGATCTGGTGCGTGCGATCACGATTCCCGTAGAGATAGATTTTCTGGCGATATCCAGCTATGGAGCCGGCACTTCAAGCAGTGGAGTGGTCAAAATCCGCAAGGATATTGATGTTGAACTCACCGGGCGAGATGTGATCATCGTTGAAGATATCGTGGATAGCGGACTATCTCTGCAGTATATCAAGGATTATATCTGGAAGCACAAGCCCGCCAGTTTGCGTACCTGCGTTCTATTGGATAAACCAGAGGCACATAAGATCGAAACCTCATTTGAGTATGTAGGTTTTGAGGTGGGCAATGAGTTTGTGGTAGGCTATGGTCTGGACTATGGAGAACGTTATCGCAATCTGCCATATATTGGTATCTTGAAGGAAGAGTGCTATACATGAAGTTTGTATTATCCCTGTTCCTGCTTGCAATCAGTATGGGTTTGGCAGCACAAGCCCCTGCCGACACTCTGCCCCCAGTTCCCAAGCAGATGCCGGAACTGATGCAGAGCTTTGGCTCAATGCTGCAATGGTTTATTTATGCTGTGATTTTGATCTCTGTGATTGGCTTGATCCGAATTTGGTTGATCAAACGAAAAGGGCCTCAGGAACCAATCAAAGATCCTAAAACTGGCAAGGTTATACCCGGCAAGAAGAAATCGCTGATCCCGATGCCGATGGTGTTCATTTTAATCATGCTGGCAATTATATTCTGGCACACATATAGCAGCAGCAAAGATAGCGTCAGCAAAGAGAGCTATAGCAACTTTGTATCCCGGATGAATAATGGCAGCCTGGCCTCAGTCCAGTTCACAGAACGCGACATCATCTACACTGACCTTGCGAATAAAAAGTACGTCACAACTCTGCCTTTTGAAGATCCTCGCCTGGTGGATAGTTTGTTGGTTCGGGGAGTAAAAGTAACTACTACCAAACCCCCGGGATGGACGGGATTGTTATCATATGCCCTGCCCTTCATCGTACTGATCATCTTCTACGTGTTTCTGATGCGGGGAATGTCCAGTCAAAACTCCAAAGCCTTTAGTTTTGGCAAAAGTAAAGCCCGGCTTCACGAAGCCAGCAAATCCAAGGTTACTTTCAAGGATGTAGCTGGAGTGGATGAAGCGAAAGAAGAATTGCAGGAGATCGTAGAGTTTTTGAAAGATCCCAACCGGTTTCAAAGGCTGGGGGGACGCATACCCCGGGGAGTACTCCTGGTGGGACGTCCCGGAACAGGTAAGACACTATTGGCAAAAGCTGTATCAGGAGAGGCCGGAGTCCCATTTTTCTCTATTTCAGGATCCGACTTTGTTGAGATGTTCGTAGGCGTGGGCGCAGCCAGAGTTCGCGATCTTTTTGATCAGGCCAAGAAAAGCTCCCCTTGCATAACCTTTATCGATGAGATCGATGCGGTTGGCAGACACAGGGGAACTGGTCTTGGCGGAGGTCATGATGAGCGTGAACAAACCCTGAATCAACTATTGGTCGAGATGGACGGATTTGAACCCAACGATGCAGTGATTATTATTGCCGCTACAAATCGACCAGATATCCTGGATCCTGCCCTGTTGCGTCCTGGTAGATTTGACCGTCAGGTCACGGTGGATCTTCCCGATATCAAGGGACGCACCGAGATTCTCAAAGTCCATGCCGCCAAAGTTCCGCTCTCTGAGGACGTTCATCTGGAACTGATAGCTCGAGGTACCCCAGGCTTCAGCGGAGCGGATCTTGCCAATTTGGTAAACGAATCAGCATTGATTGCAGCAAGCCGAAATAAGAGCCAGATCGAGATGGTAGATTTTGAAGAAGCCAAGGATAAACTCACCTTGGGTAAGGAAAAGAAGAGCCGGGTAATCCCTGAAGAAGATAAACGCCTAACGGCTTATCATGAGATTGGCCATGTGCTTACCAGCATCTTTCAGGAGTTGGTGGAGCCAGTACACAAAGTTAGCATCATCCCCCGGGGCTTCACCGGAGGCGCTACCCACTATCTACAAAGCGACAAGACTGGTTACTCCCGATCCTACTTGAAGCAATTCCTGGTTACTCTACTGGGAGGCAGGGCTGCTGAAGAAGTGGTCTTTTCCGAGCTAACAACCGGTGCAGGTAATGACCTTGAGCGCACTACTGATATAGCCAAAAAGATGGTCTGCGCCTGGGGAATGAGTGAGGTGATCGGCCCCATGACCATCGGCAAAGATCAGGGAGAAGTATATCTTGGCAAGGAGCTGGTTTCAAGGGATAGCTATAGCGATGAAACCACACGCATGGTCGATACGGAGATTCGTGCGATAGTTTCTGAAGCACATGATCGAGCCAAGGCTATTCTGGAACAACATCGTGCCATGCTGGATATTCTGGCCATAGAACTTCAGGAAAAGGAAACCTTGGGCACAGAAGATATCTTCAGTTTGATTCTGGCAAATCTTGACACACAGGAACGGGATATTGTGGAGCAGAAGTTTGCCCGGGCCAAAGAAATGCGCTTTGAGCATAGCACCGAAGAGCCTGTAGAACCAGAGCCAGAAGCTGAGCCTGAACCATCGAAAGAGGTAGAAAATGCCTGATCAAAGCATGCACGGAACCACCATCCTGGGCTTTCACCGCAAAGGCAGAACCGCCATCTCAGGAGATGGACAGGTAACCCTGGGAGACACAGTGGTCAAAGCCAAAGCGGTGAAAATCCGCAGGATCTATGATGGTAAAGTAATCATTGGTTTTGCCGGAGCTACAGCCGATGCCTTTACGTTGTTTGA
>Ga0265294_10006565_pt1 | contig 13953 bp, 15 predicted proteins | sample MunlanPumphouse3_FD_192504 | JGI IMG/M metagenome (GOLD analysis project Ga0265294, IMG submission 192504) | Groundwater microbial communities from a municipal landfill in Southern Ontario, Canada - Pumphouse #3 | ecosystem: Environmental > Aquatic > Deep subsurface > Groundwater | place... | reverse complement strand
CCCATGTGCTCTTTCAGGGTTGTATAGCCGGGCTTTAGATTGCGCTGGTGGGTTGCCACGCGCTTTCCCCGGACATATATGCGAACCAGGCTGCGGGTGTAGACCACCTCTGCCTTCTCCCCGATATGCTGGTAGGGAACCGAGTAGAAGTGCTTGTCCCTGCCAAGATAAATACAGTTGTTGGGTGAGACTCTCAGGGTGGTGTAGTATTTCACCTCGTTCTCCACGGGTGCCTTGTCTTTTGGCTTGTTGGTGGATGGCAAAATCCACCAGCAGCTTTTCAGCCGGGTTGTAGTGGATTATGCTGCCCGGTTTGCGGGCATTGATAACCTGATCCAAGTGGAAACAGTACTGGGAGTAGCCGTAACCATCAGGATGGCTTTCCCGGTATTCCTGCCATATGTTATGCGATTGAGATTACCATCACACAATCATATGAAAAATAATTAACAAGTGGGTGGGTATGCTCCGTATTATCTAGTCAAAATCTAATAATGCTCTAATAAATGCCTATAGGCACTCTAATAATACGCTAACAATTTACTGGAGAACCCGCAGTTGTCGGTATGAATAATCAGATCAAATCCGTGGGTGCATATGCTCCGGAATAATCAAGAGGTAGTTGCTCGGGTGTTTACAGTGAAAACATACAACTCATTATGCAGTAATGTTTGCAGCGACTCCTCGGTACCGTTACGAGCGACGCAGCAGTACGATTACACCGACGTTATCACAATGGGAATGAAAAGCACCTTCAATGCAGCCATGTCTGTCAATATGAGAAAAGGGAGCGCCTGGAATCTCGGCTTGCATTACCGATGGGTTGGGAAGGCGACTCGGTGGAGAGCTATGTCGCATTTATGTCGGCCGACATCACACAGGTATCTGATAGTCTCTACGCGGGCCGGCACCTGGTCGAGGTGTAACAATTATAGGGAAGACTACAGTCTGACCTCCCCCTAAAAACCGGACCGATAAAAAAAAGAGTTTCAAGCAAAAAGTAAATGCAAGCAAAAAACCATACTCTTTTGCCAAACAAGGAACTGCAATGCCAATATCCATACTGTTATAATTCAAAAAGTATCGGATCGTTTACCAGACGATAATTGGTATCCACTACTGCTGCATTTAAAAAGGTGGTCTGTTTGTGTTTTTCAATGCCATAGGTATCGTGAATATGCCCGAATAGATGATATGCAGGACGGATCCTTGTTACTGCTTGTAAGAGATCAGAGCAACCAAACCTGGTGTTGCCTGACTGATCCAGAATCCCGAATGGAGGCCGATGTGTGATTAGAACATCGGTTTCATTCGGTATCAAATCAATTGTTTGGTCATTCACATTAGCTTCATCCGGAGAAAAGAAAAACGGAATACCCCAGAAGTGTACTCCGTTGATTGTAATGCCACTGTTGCAAAGATAGAAACAGTTGTTCGGGAGAAAGTGCTGGATTCTTTCCGGTGCCTTTCCTTCTAGCGCATAATCGTGGTTGCCGGCGATGAATATCTTATATTGATAGTTCAATGAACCGAACCATTCAATGAAATCCAACACCTCATCGCCCGTACCTGCAAACGTGATGTCGCCGGAGTGAATGATCACATCGGCAGCTGGTAAATTACCCAGCTTTCGATGTTGATTATGTGAGTCGGAGAGGTGGAGGATTTGCATGTAATTTAGATGGTTGAAATTGAATTAAAAAATTTAAAAAACTCTTCCTCAACATTATCAGAAACTTCTTTTACCCAATACCACCATTGATTTGGAGAACATCGATATTCCGTGCCAATTTTTTCAAATATATCACTTCTTTCAAATACGTCGCTTCTTGTATAAGTGTCAGAGGGGAGAGTTCTAAGTCCAATCTCAAACACATTACCATCCATTGAGGTAATGGATACCATAAACCCATCTTTCTCATTTACACACCCCAAACTTAACCACCTTCTCGACCAATCTAAAACTTTTGTCTCATCTGCTTCAATTTCCAATTTTGTATCCTCATTTACATAAAATAGTTTGAATTCTTTCAGTTTTTCATGTTTTATCAGTTTGTCAAAAAGTATTTTCCTCTTTGCGGGAAGAACAGGCAATAAATTATCGTAATTTGAGATGGCTAAATCAAATTCAATATGTCTGAATAAAGCGTTGTGTATATCATTGAAAATCTTATTCATCCTTTTTTTGCAAAAACGGATGAAATTGTCAGTCAACTCTTTATCATAGGTGAGTTTCCAGTTTAAATTCTCCAATAAAGATTGATCAAAATATAGATCATTACTATTCTCAAGATAATATTCCCAATTTTGATATGCATTTTTTTCTCTGTTAATTTCAAAGGGTATGGCTGCTAAATTACCAATTGTATTCAAATAATCCTTGCATTGTTCCCGGTAGAGACCTCGTTTGTTGGATATCCAATCTTGTGGTACGATATGATCAAAATCCCAGGGACGGTTATGCTCTTCCCAATCAGATGAAGAAACTGGTTTATAGTTTTGAAAAGTTTTATTTAAATATTTTCTCTGGGCAAAAAGGAGCAAGTTCTTATTGTATTTTATATGATTGTAAATTTTCATGTGTTGATCTGAAAAGTCTACTTTGTTAATTAAATCGTTCAATTTGGGAATAGGATTAATACATTCATTATGCACACTTTCAAACAAGCCTCTCATTATGTAGTTAGAGGTTGACAATCCGCTATTGTTCATATGTTTATAGACAGCTTGAACTACTTCCCACTCTTTTAAACTAAACCAAAGGATATAGAATACTATGCCTCTAATGAAATTATAGTCAACACGATATTTCTTGTAAGCAAAATACATTAACAGAAGTACAATTTCGGGGTGATTTTTGTAAATATCCAATTTCAAAATTTCCGGTGTCTTATCATCGTCTTCTCCTGAAATCATCTTATCTACATTTTCCAATATCTCTTGCAATAAACTGTCATTATAAAGATTCACAATTTTATTTGCAAAGTCTTTGTTATATCTTAGTTTTCGTATTTGTTGTATATTTGGTATACCTGCCAATTTATCTTTATCTTCAGTAAGCATCAACCTAAATGCTAGTATTACCAACGATGAAGGAGGCATATATTGTTCAGCTAATTTTTCATTTATCTCCTTAATCTCTCCCCAATATGCAGTAATAGCTGAGTAGAGTAATTCTGCTTGCGTTATCCGAGTTCCACCTGTTCCCAATCTATTAAAGAGTATCTCCAAATCTGTTGAGGTTTCATTTTTATCCTTTGTCTCTTTTTGAATCACATCGTCACTGAGTAGAGTTCCAGAAACAAAGTAATTTTGTGCATTTTTAAAGACTTCAAAGTATCTGTGTTCCTTGATGAGACTTATTGCATTTTGACGTGCACTATCTCCATTCCAATAAATCTTCCTCCAATTATCTGGGGCATAATCATTAATAGCATCGATAATTGATTCTATGAATTTATCTTCAGACATAAAATCTGCATTTAATAATAAATGAAGAGGGATTGGAAATTCTGCCTTGTATGGCCATGTTTCATTGTTTGTAATGGGATCTATATAAATAGAATGTCCTGCAAGACCAAAAGCTTCCATTGCTTTTCTTTTTTCACTCGCACTTAAAATACTACATTCATCATTATTGTTGTACCCCCACGGATGGTATTTGGTTGTGGTTTTAATCCAGTGTTTCCGTGAACTGTTTGATGTATCATTGGCAATATCTAACCACAAAACAGTTGAAAAATCTTTCTTTTGATCTACTTGATTAGTCCAGACAGATTGTTTAAAACCTAATCCAATAGCATAAAACCTCTGTTGACCATCTAATAAAAACAATGTACTGTTATCAGAATTATTACTTGTATCTGACTCAGAAAGCGTAAATGATCCAATTGGGAAGCCCCGAAGGATAGAATCCCATACAAGTTCTATTTGTGCGGGTTTCCATACTAAGCCCCGTTGTAAAGAAGGAATTTGAACTTCCTTATTGCCCCACTTACTCTCACAAATTTCCTTGATGTTAAACACAATCACATTCTCATTGTTTTTCATACTCCTCTTTTTAATGTTTTTAATTCTGTTTCTTTAAGTTATCCCAACACCTCCACCTGAAAATCATTCTTGTTGCAGCAGGCTTTCTGGTAATCGAAGGCATAGATTCTCATATAGGCCTCCTTGATCTCTTTTGCTCCGTTGTAAAATGGATCGTGGGTGTGCTGTAGCGTGGTTACAGTCACTGTCATTTGCGGGGTTAACACAGTACCGTTGGTACGCTTGATGCGTTTTGGTGTTACTCTGAATACTTTTGACATGGTACTAAATTAAGTTATTTTTACTTGAATATCTCAATCGCTATTCTCGCACAGGCTTCTGCATCGGCCAGGGCATGGTGATGGTTCTCGAGTAGGAAGCCACAATGAGCGGATACGGTGTCAAGATGGTAGTCGGGTAACCCTTTCAGTTGTGATTTCGCACCCTGCAGGGTACAATGGAACTCATAATCGGGGTAATCCATCTGGTACATTCGGAAACAGGCTTTCAGACATCTTTCGTCGAAGCTCTTGCAGTGCGCAACAAGCGGCAGACCTTCAACGAGTGGTTCAATTTGACGCCATACTTGCGGAAAGATTGGGGTATTCACGGTATCATCGTAGGTGATGCCATGCACCTGCTTGTGCCTATAACTGTAATACTCCGGTTCGGGGCGGATCAGGCTGTAGAACCTCTCTATGATCACTCCGTCGCGGACAATTATCACACCCACGCTGCAAACGCTCGTAGGTTGTGAGTTGGCTGTTTCAAAATCGATGGCGGCAAAACTATTCATTGGATAACAAATTGGTTTTCATTTTAATAGTTTAAATATAAATATTTTTTCTCCTATTCACCTCAACATTGAAAAGAAAAATATTAATTTCTTAACTTTTGTACATTCCCCACATCTGCTGCACCATCTCGGCGATTTCCTCTCTCAACCAAGTTGGTTTCAACAGTTCTACATTATCACCGTGTGATAGCAATTCCTGAATAAAATCGTAAGTTGGATGCAGCAGATATTGAAAGAGGACATACTCAGCCTGAACCTCCAACAGCGTTTGTGAATGATGCAGGGGTAGCGTTTCAAAATATCGCCGCTGGTTGTCGTACACTTTCACCTCAACAGTTACAGGAGCATCATCTCCGCTGTGCATGATGCCAAAACTATGATGGAAATACTCCTCCGGTGAGAAATCAGCCGGATAGAGAAATGGAGTATTGGTCACATCAACCCGATGCAAACGATCCAGCGAGTAAATGCGCAATTCATCGTAATGAGGAGTCCTGGCCAGCAGGTACCACCTCTGCCGGAACACTTTCAGGCAATAAGGCTCTACCGGGAAGGTGTAAGGTTGATCTTTCTCAAAGCTCTGGTAGGTAATCTCAACTGTAAGGTTGTCGCGGATGGCTTCGAGAAATGATGTCAGGAACTGGTGACCGGAAGGGATCTTTTCGAACAGGATCCTATCTTTCATCTCGCGGCTCTCGTTGAGCAGATTTCCAACCGAGAAGGCACTCATCATCCAGGATCGAATGCCTTTCCCATGAATGTCATCTGCGTTTTCGATAAAATAGACGTATCCATTCCGCTTGTCACACTCGATGTTGATGTCGAACATCTCCTCGATAGCTTGACGGTGATTGTGGAAGGTACGCAGGGGGATGTCATCACCCGAATAATTCAGACGGGAACGGTTCCACTTGTCGTTGATCTCCTCAAAGCTGATTCTGTCTGCCCTGAGGATGGTTTCCACCAACCAGACATACCGGTTAAACAGGGTGGAGGTACGCTCTTTGTTGTTTTTTCTGTTGGTTGTCATTTTGCAGTCTCAATTATTGCTTGCGAATTGAACCCTATCCTGGGACGGCGATCGAAATGATTCATCTGTTCGTTTCTACAGAACTCATGAATCATCTCAAATGAAGGTTCTTTACCGGTAAGAACCAGTTCAACCGTGATTTTCCTGACGATATTCTCGATTTGCCCTCCAGAGAAATCAAACCGTGAAGCCAATTCTTCTGCATATGCATCTGGAAGACTCTGAAGCATCGCTTGCCAAATCTTTCGTTTCGTATCCCGATGTGGTTTAAGAAAGTTTATTTTGTAGATAAACCTTCTTTCGAAAGCCTCATCGAGATTTTTGGTCAGGTTGGTAGTGGCAATCATGATCCCATTCAGTTTCTCCATCTCCTGCAGAATGATGTTCTGCAGTGCGTTTTCCATCTTGTCTACCGAACGAAGTGTCTCCAGGCGGGTCCCGAGCAGGGCATCCGCTTCGTTGAATAGAAAGATGGGTGCTACATCAGATAAAAATACCTTATTCCGATAAATGTCGAAGAGTTTCTTGACATTCTTTTCTGATTCTCCAACCCACTTGCTTTTTATCTCTGAAAAATCGACTGTCAGAATATTGCGACCTGTTTTGCGTGCTATCTGGTAAACGCATTCTGTTTTTCCGGTGCCGGGTGGACCGTAAAAGAGACAGGAAAAACCATTTCGCATTCCGTTGCTGGAAAGTCTTTTCTGTACCGATGCAAAATTCTCAGGCATCAGCAAATCGGTCAACCGCTCAATCTGCTCCTGCACCTGTGCATCGAAAAAGAGATCTTTTTTACCTATCGTACCATGCATGACATAATTATCACCATTTTCAATTGCATCCCTTTGCGAGAGATCAATACCGATCAACTCCTGTTTGGCTTTATCTGTCAATTGGTAGTAATTGGCATCGATGAAGCCATCGCTCATTGTATTTTCAATCCACTGATCTTCAATCAGGGGATTGGTTCCATGTTTCAGTGTCTTTTTAATAAACAATAAGTCTTTAAATTCAAAAATTAGTTGCATTTCGTAAAAACTGACATAATCTTCGTCCTCGTTAACCATCGCATGGCATATATACAGCAAAAGAATCTTTTCACGATCCGTATAACGATGCTTGTTGACTATTTGGCATACATTGAGATGAAGATTGGCATTCACCAACTCATCCATTTCAATTGCCAGATGGTCATAACGAATCTCACTTTCTTTTCTTTCTAAAAATAGGTCATTCAGCCGACTGAAAAAATCATCCTGCGACAGGTCGGAGATCTGTTTCGGCTCGATATCTCTTCCATCATGTAATGCATAGATTACATCAGCCGGAATGCGGTACCCTATTTCATTGTCACTTCTTTTGCAACGGACAAGGCGACGCCTTTCGAGCTCAAGGAACGACTCTCCATAGCGCATGATGCGGATCTTACGGCATTTAAAATGATCGGCCAGCTTCTTGACTGAGATATAACAGGAATCGTTGTTATTTACGAAAACTGCGAAAAAAATTGTGGCAATATCAGAGAGATGGAATTTGTCTTTTACAAAATCAATGTATGGTTTCGCTTGATCAAAAAACACGTCACTCAACTCGGAACTCTCCGACATCTCTATGATCTGCTCAATGTTTTGCAACAAGATGTTTTGTTTATGAGAGGGAATCATTCCCTGCTCTTGTGCTTCTGTTTTGATGGTCTCCATTGCCCTGCTTCATTATCGTTACATTGCAAAAGTAGGGTAAAGGTATGCAGAATAATGGCATAGCATGAAATTCTTTTTGTGGAATTGTGAAATCTTCCGTTACCATTGTAAGTAAGCATTCGGTGATGCCCATATTTTATTCTATGATTTCTTGATCTATAAAAGTGGACTTACAAAAACCTCCAAAACATTCGGAGTCGATGTGGAGTTTTTAGGAGTTTCCCCTAGAGTCGTTACTCGGGAGCAGACCGGCAAGATTTTTGTCAATGGGGTATCTACCTGCGAAGTGACGGGTGTTATGCAGTCGCTCTTCTTTTTTCATTTTATTGCAGCTCTTAATACTATCTTATATAAACTTAACCACGAAATCCAACCCATTCTTTGTTGCAATTGTTTTAACTCATCATCATTATTTGTAATGTCCCCTAATATTTTTTAAATGGTTTTAAACTTCAATTATTTCTGTAATATCTAAACCACCATGCTCTATTCCATTTATCAGCAAAACCATAGAATTGCCCTTTTTGTCATTCATTTTGGTAAGCTGCCCGAGAAGATTGATCCCGAAGAGATCAATGAATACCTGGCCGCATTGGCGCGTGAACCCAATCTCCCTCGCGAAGCAGTTTCAAACATATGGTGTTCGGGCTGCGCTATTATTATCGCTTGTTGGGTATGAACCGTGAAGCCATCGCTTTACCTTCACTTAAAAAATAGTCGAAGCTGCCTGTGATACTGAACTGGCAAGAACTGAAAGAGTTGCTTGGCCATGCCGATATCACCACCACCATGATTTACCTTCACGTAGCTCAATGTCCACTTATTAAACCACACAGTCCGCTCGATTCCCTGTACAACTTCATCAAAAAATGAGAACAAGGTTTGAACTGGCCGATGTGGTTCACCGGTTTGCTCCTTCACTGCATGACCGCGGAAAGCTTACTCCACTTCAAGAAAAGGTGTTTGCTTGAATTGCACTCTGTAGGACCGCTGCTTTTGGCGGACACAAGGAGGCGTGTGACAACTGCGGCACGATTCGTTATAGCTATAACAGTTGTGGTGACAGGTATTGTCCAAAATGCCAGGCAGCAAGACAAGCCTTCTGGGTTGACGGGCTGGTGCAAGGCACACTGCCCGTGAGGCATTATCATATTGTTTTCACTGTGCCCGACCATTTAAATGTCCTTTACCTGCATAATGGAAGGATGTTCTACAACCTGCTATTTTTGGCCGTATGGCATACCCTGAACAGCTTTGGATACTCGCACCATGGTGTCGGAACCGGAGCGATAGCCGTGCTTCACACATGGGGGCAGAACCTCTCACTTCATCCGCATATCCATTGTCTCGTCCCGGGTGCCGGATACTCTCTGGATGGCCGATGGAAAAACTATCAATTAATATACCCATCGGGTTGCCATCACTAACCAGCGTATCGTGAATGTCACTGATGAAAAAGTGACCTTTATTGCCAGGGATTACCGACAAGGAGCGGCTAAAAGGCACATCACTCTCGGTCGTGTGGAGTTCCTGCGCAGATTTGCCCGGCACATCCTCCCACGAAGATTTGTAAAGATCCGACGTTTCGGTATCTTCAACCACACGGTGAAACGGAATCTGGAAATCAAGTACAGGGTAGAAGATGAATCCGAAAGCGACAACAAGCTTTAACTATCAATACCAAATGCGCCTAAAGGTGCACAGGGTAGTATATGTCTTCTTGTTAAGAATAAGCGATCACAGAACCTTTTCTTAATCCTGATTGATCCATAAAAACTGATTCCGGTAAGCACAAAAACCTTCAAAATGTAAAAGATCGCTTGTTTATTTTTCCTTCAGAAAAACAAAAAACCTTCATTAAGTACATAGCACTGAATAACAGTGGGTGTAGTTCAACACCGACTCATCGCTGGGTCGTGTCGACCGCTCAGAGTCCTATTTATTAGCGGAAGTTAATTTTTTTATTGAACTTACATCCAATCTAATATCGTGACCTGAAACTTCAATTATTTTACCTGTTATACAAAACTCATCATCTTTATTTGCAATTTTAAAAATTGGATAGCATTCAATATCGACATCAAAATATATCCATGGATAACTTTTTTTATAACGTGATATAATATGATATTTATTATTATCATCAGATCTGATTGAAATAAAATCAACTACCCAATTCACTTTTTGTCCAATATAACTTTCTTCTATCGATTTTTGATGAAATGGTGGAGCTTTTTGTACAGCATCAATGATATCTATAGGCTGCACTTCTAAATAAACCTCGGCTTCATTTGCTTCAATAACATTACCCTCTTGTTGCTCATTTATAAATACACTATTTTTCACTAAATTATTGGAAGCTTGAACAAAAGGATCATTACTGTTATTAGTTTCAATGGTTTTAACTTTATTTCCATAGGTTTGATGATCCCTTTTCTTTTTTAGTAAACCCAAAATAATTGAGATTACCAGTACTCCAAGTCCGGAAAATAACCATTCATAGTTTTTTGCAATAAAGTTTATCATAATATATTATCAATTATAATTGTAGAATAATGAGAAGCGGGTTTTTATAATTTCCGCTAACGGTTACTTGTATGTGGCGTAGCCGATTGCGCGCTACTTTACTGTCAAACCGAGATGAATTAAATGCGGGTGATGAACCTACAATAACCCACAAAACCGGTTATGACATTTACAGATTGTTAAGCTTTCGTGCTTTATTCAATTCTTTCATACGGATATACGTTTTTGTAATTCCTATTTATATATGAACCTAATGATGGAGAATTTATTAATCCTTCATATTCAAATACAGGAACCCCTTTATACACATAAAGAGAATTATTCAAGAATCTTACATAAACTTCTTGATTTTCTTCGTCATAGCCGACCTCTGCTATATTTGAAGAATCTACTAGCGTCATTTCTGGTATCATATTATTCTTCGTTTATTTTTTGGTTTCTCCATAGAGAAACAAGTTTTTCATAATCTGATTCACTAACATCATCTTTGTTCTGCATCCATTTTTCTGACACTATCGGGTCTGCACTTTTAGGAGCGTTTGCTAACTTATAAAATTGAACTCTAGAAGGTATTTTCACTCCCTCCCCAGAAATAATTCCTTCTCCAGTTCTTAAACTTGGCAATAAATCAATCATTGTCTGTAATTCATCTTGTATTGCAGAACGAATATGTCCTCGGTCTTTAGTATTGTTCATTCTAAGAGCGATTATTGTTCCACATTGGCTTAAAACAGTTTCATCTAACTCAGAAGGTCTTTGAGTTACCAATGCTAATCCAACCCCATATTTTCTACCTTCTTTTGCGATTGATTGTACTGCTCTAGAAGAAATTGAATTTTCTCCAGCTTTTAAATAATTGTGGGCTTCTTCCAGAATTATGAATAAAGGTTGTTCTTTTCCCCCAACTTGCAGATTTTGACCCCAAAACAATGCATCATATATAATTTTTAACAATGTTCCAGATATTGAAGTCATTATTTCGCTTGGGATTCCAGATAAATCTAGTATTGTAACAGGTTTATTGTTGCCTAACCATTCATATAATAAATCACTTAAATCCTTAGTCACGTTGCCATTTAGACTAGGATGATAATCACCTGATTCAAATAGAAATTTGTATGTAGAATCTTTAAGTTTAATTCTTATACTATCTAAAAAACCTAAGATTCCTCTTGCTTTGTTATTTAGAAATGGTTCACCACCGCCGGGACTTGCAGTCTCATAAATACTCGATTTTAATTCATCCGCATTGCCTTTCTCGATTAGACATTCTGTTATTCTATCTTTTTTAAAGGTTTTTCTTTCAAAGTCATCAAGTTCGAACCATAATTGTTTAATACTAAATGGAATTGGTGAATCAGCAGTGACAAGTTCTTTTTCAATCGCGAGTTTATTTTCTTCAATTGTATTTAATTTCGCTTCGACAATTTTAGTTCTAATATAATCTCGATTCTGGTCAGATATACTACCTGGGAAAATACTCAACAGTTCATTGAATGGTAGTGCCCAAAAAGGGATAAACAATTTATTCTCATTTGCTGATGCGTTAATTCTAAAAACCTTGCTTTTATTTCGCAAGACACTATTATATTCTCCATGAGGGTCAATAACAAGAATTCTTGAGCTATTGAAATCTTTGTTGGCTATTGCATTTAGTAATATCCCAACTGCATTTGATTTCCCACTACCCGTAGAACCTAGAATTGCACAATGTCTACTTACTAATTTGTTTAAATCTACTTTTGCATTAAGACTTTCTGAGATGCTAATATTTCCAATTGTTATTGAGTTTTTCTCATCATACCCCCCGTAAATAGTATCTAAATCTTTTATGGTTACTAAGTGAATTTTATCGCCTGTGGTGGGAGACTGTGAAACGCCTCTACTAAATTTGCGACCGATTTGTTCTCCCACTAGAACCATATTAATCCACTGTCTATTGTCGAGCAAGTTGTAATCTTGGTTAACCAATTCTTTTATACTGTCAGGGATTGCAGATGCTCCAATTTGCGTAACAATTCCATAAAGATTTGCATATCCTAATGGAATCTTTAAAAATGAACCAATTTGCCCTATCCGATAAACGATACCATCTATGACAGGCATATTTGATTTCATCATGTCAGAAAGTTGTACAGTAATTGTATTTCCACTAACACTAATAATTTCACCTATCTCTGTTTGAATGTTTTTCATTTTATTTCGGGCATTAATTCATTCTGAAAAATCATTGATTTAAGAAAAGCAACGAATCGCGAGAAGTCTGGTAATAAAAGTTCTCCTTTTCCAGTCCATAATTCATCTCCTTTTTTCTCGGTTTTCAAATCGACCTCCCCATCAAAAGCATCCTCAGCAAAATAGGAACTGACCGTAATTGAATCGTCTTTGTCTGGTTCTCTCTTGAGCTGCCAATTACCAAGTTGACAACCAATGATTGCACCTCTACACCCATATATTGAAATCTTTCTATTTTTCATCGCAAGCTTTGTTAGATTCGATTCACTTGATAGTTCATAGCCTATCTTTTTTCCGTCATTCCAAACTACATCGTAACACAAAGCGTAAACGTGCGCAGAATTGTTAGATTTTAAAGCTGTTAGAATTCTTTCATTAATATGTTCGTCCCCAAATGAATAGCCACATGTAATTAATACAGTGTCAGGTTGTTTTAGAAAGTTTGTTAATCTGTCCATTAACGCAACATAAGGTTGCTTCTTTGAATTATTGTATTTAGTTAGGGAGGGATAAATTAGAATATCATCATTATCAGAATCTTTTCTCCAGACATTGTTACTTTTCATGTCCGAATGCCAGCCTAGCGACCCATGTATTTTCCAAAGTTTTGTTTGATTTGGTAAAAATGATAAGTCTTCTACCGATTCAGGATTAAAAAAAGGTTGGTAACTGCCAGTAAATCCATCGTAATATGGAGTATTTTTTGATTCTAACCCGAGTTCAAAAAGATAATCATAGTTTGTTGTAAATAATTCTATGGCATATTTTCTATCAGCTCGTTCAATCCATTCTGTGAAATCAGCATGTATTAGATTATCAATATTATTCTCTTCTAAAATGTGTTTATGAATACTTACAATATTTCTAATTTGAATCTTAATTTCGCCAATTAAATCATCAATATCTGTTTTCTTTAACTTGTTTAAAACTCCGTCTCCAATAATTTCTCTTTTTTGTTCTAGATTTGATAGAAGTGTTTCAATATTGAAAGTTTGATTGTTTTCTTTTAATTCATTGCTAATCTCAGCAATTGCTTCTTCATATTTTTTTGTTTTATTTAATTCCGTTACAACTTTTATAGTCATTTCTCCAATTGCTGGGACAATCTGAGATTTACTATTTTTCTTAGCTAATGAAGTACCAGCACCAAATAAGAAAGCAATTTTCTTTTTGTCCGAGATTAAAAGTTGCTGTAATCCACGTACATATTCTGATGGGTCATGTGTTAAGTTATTTTCTTTCATAATCTGGTAGTTTATCTAGTATGTTGTCTTTTTTTTAGCATGAAGCCTAACGGTTACATATATGAAACGTTTGGCATTTCGAAGCACTGTCCTGTCAAGTTACAACTTCTTTTGATACGAGCTGAAACGCTCGATAACCTACTGACTGCCAAATGTTTTATATGCGATGTGTGCGCCCTGCATGAGCAGAGCGCACCTGCTGCAAGCAACAGTAAAATTTCAAAATTACAAATAATTTTGGTTAAACAATGCTCTAAGCAGGTGTCTTTTTCCAGAGGGTGCAAGTCCCTTATGCACGGGGTCGTGCCCGAAGCATTAGCAAGTCGCAAGCTGGTTGTTGGTGACGACAGCAGTGAAGGAAGCGAGACTGCAAAATCCGGTACTGACGAACAG
>Ga0265294_10006564_pt1 | contig 13953 bp, 18 predicted proteins | sample MunlanPumphouse3_FD_192504 | JGI IMG/M metagenome (GOLD analysis project Ga0265294, IMG submission 192504) | Groundwater microbial communities from a municipal landfill in Southern Ontario, Canada - Pumphouse #3 | ecosystem: Environmental > Aquatic > Deep subsurface > Groundwater | place... | reverse complement strand
ACAGGAAGTACTGATGAAAGAGATTCTTTCAGTTTTTCCAGTAATATTGTCCTATTGTGTTTAATAAATTCCCTGTTTTCTTTTGACATTTACTATCCTTTTATATTATTAATAATAATATATCATACAGAAGCATTTAATGTAATAGGTAACTGGGTAAACGGTAATGTATTGCCAGTCTAACTTTTTATTTTCAGATAATTTGTTTTTATAACCAATTATCTTTACATACTTTACTTTTATGTTGTGTTTACTGCATAGTTTTTGTTAAAATAACCATATAAGACAAAATAAAGGGAGGATATTTAATAAGACGCATATACGGAATATTAAAATTCACAATACTATTCACTCTTGTCTGGATTGCCTTAAATGAAAAATTTAGCATCCTGAATATTTTAGTAGGCATTATCTTATCTGTTATTGCTATTTTATTAACAGGTAGTCTTTTCTTTAGTAGCGGATATATTTCTACATACCAGATTCCTTTTTACAGAATGATTACTTATCATCTATATGTCGTTTATTTAATTTTCAAGTCAGGCATATCTGCTATTCCAAGAATTTTAACGGGTAATGATAAAACAAAAACTATTACATATGTATCTGGATGCAAGGATGATTTTGCATTAAGCCTTTTGTCAAATGCAATTACTCTTACTCCAGGTACTGTTACTTTAGATTTATCAAAAAATGAATTAACTGTATTATGTTTTACTGATTCAAAAAATAATGCCTTGTTTGATGTAAAGAATGCCAGAAAAATAGAAAAAATACTGGAAGGGAGATGAGATGGCTTTTTATAACATTGCCCTTATACTATTAGCTGTAATGTGCCTACTGGTAATTGTACGTTCTGTAATAGGTCCTACTATATGGGACAGATTATTAGGCTTAAGTATGCTTTCTGCCAAGATAATAACTTTCATCTGCCTTTTTGCTTTGATGACTGGAAAGACAATGTTTTTAGATGTCGCTCTTATCTTTTCTCTATTAGGATTTATAAGCAATGTCCTTATATCCCGCTATGTAAGGAGGAAAAGCAGTAATGATTAGAACTATAATTTCTTCAATAATAATATCAGCTGGTCTTTTCTTCATGACATTCGGAATAATCGGAATTTATAGATTCAATAATTTTTATGCGCGAATCCTCATAACAGCAAAGGTCGAAACTGTAGGGTTCTTAGCGGTTATGATTGGTATTCTTATTCAAACCGGCTTTAGCTATTTCTCCCTTAAAATCGTATTAATTGCTTTGTTCTTTATGCTGACCAATCCTTTATCCACACATGCTATAGGACGATCTGCTTTTTACAGCAATCTTTCAGAAAGGGAGTTGAATAATGATTGAGAAGATAATCTTGCTTTTACTTCTAGCATTAGCAATAATTATTATTGTCTGTAAACAGTATAAAAGAACTGTTATCTTCCTTGGCATTTTCTCATTATTAAGTGCGCTTCTTTATGTAATTTATTCAGCACCTGACGTAGCAATAGCAGAAGCAGTTATCGGATGCGGATTATCGACCGTTTTTTATCTTGTAGCAATTAAAAAAGCAGAGATATTCAAAATTTGCGTTTTGAATTATAATCAGACTATAAAAGAAAACTCAGATCTCAATATTTTAATGGAAAGCATAAAAAAGGATATTGAAAAAAAGAATCTTTCATGTGAGATCAACAGTAGTGTTAAATCAGTTAAAGAGGCCATGGCTTCTGAACCTGATCTGATAATACATGAAAATATAGATAGCATTACTATATATGGACTTGAAAATGATTATATCTTTGAAGGATTATGTGATGATATTGGAAAAAGCTGTGCAATCGACAAAAAAATATCAATCACAAAAGTTTCTGATGTTAAACGTTATAAGGAGGCGGTAAATGAATAAACTTAAAACAGTTAGTATAATCATTTTAATACTTGTCCTGGTTATAACGGTTTTTGTTCTGTTTAACTATAGTGAAAGTGATAATTCTACTGCTGAATATTATGTTGAAAACAGCGAAAAGGATACAGCGGCTACTAATGCCGTAACAGCCATATATCTGAACTACAGAGTCTATGACAGTATTTTTGAGACATTGATACTATTAGTAAGCGTATCTGCAGTAATACATTTTTCATGGAGGAAAGATCATGAATGATAAATCTTTTCTTATTTCACGTTTCATAGGCTTTATGTATCCGATCATCCTTCTGATAGGTGTATATATTATCGTAAACGGTCATCAGTCCCCGGGAGGCGGGTTCCACGGTGGTGCCGTTCTTGCAACTGTCTTCATATGCAGATACCTTGAAAACCCTAATCAGGATTTAAGAATTCACTACCTTGAGATTTTTGAGAAAATACTTTTTTCCCTTGTTCTTCTATTACCTGTTATCTTGCTTTTTAATAATATATCCATGAATGTTATTTCAAATAAAGCTTACCTTTTAATAATGAATATATTAATAGGTTTAAAAGTATGTACAGGTTTATCCATAATATTTTACAGATTCGTATTTTATGAGGGAGGCGGTTTATGGAATTGATTACTGGCGAGAATATAAGCATATTAATATTCTTTGTAGGATTTGCTGGTCTTATGTTAAAAAGAAACGTAATTAAGTCAATAATCTGTATTGGCATAATGCAGGTTGCCATTATCATTTTCTTTTTATCTGTCGGCCTCTCACCTGAAAACGTACCGCCTATTGATGCCACAGGTTTACAGAACGTAGCAGACCCTTTGCCTCAGGCATTGATGATAACTGACATAGTCATAGGTGTTGGAGTTACCGCAACAGCTTTATCTTTGTTTATTCATATGTATCATCAGTTTGGAACAGCTGATTGGGAAAAAGCATTCAAATTGAGAAAGGACTCTGAAGAATGAATAATATTTTGATATATTTAGTCCTTTTTCCAATACTTACAGGCTCCTTCTTGGGATTATTGAAATGCAAAAAATCTCTTAAACAAAGGATTTTGACTATAATAACTATCTTTATGCAGTCTGCTTTATTGGCTGGTTCTTTTTATGTATTAACTTTTGTTAAGAATTCAGGTACCATAATTCAAAACATCGGTAATTGGCCGGACTTTATAGGAATTACTTTGAAAGCTGACATGTATGCTGTGGCTTTTGTACTTATGAGCATATGCTTATTTACATTTGCAATGATTTATCAGCTTACAGAATCCCATATCGAAGCAAGGATTTTTTCACTGCTGTTAATACTCGAAGGATTAATAATAGGTATATTCGTATCAAATGATCTCTTTAATATTTTTGTTCTTATTGAGGTAGCAACAATAGTTATAAGCCTTTTAATAATGTATAAAAAAGATACTATTTCCACATACGATGGTATGCTTTATCTTCTGGTAAACATTACAGCCATGAGTCTTTTTCTTTTTGGTATAGGTATGTTATATAAAATGACAGGAGTTATAGATCTGACAGGTCTTAAGGATATATTATCAGTATTCCCTGATAAAAAAGCCCTAATAGTGCCATATGGTTTGATGCTTACTGCTGTTTGTTTAAAATCCGCAGTTCTTCCTTTATTCAGCTGGCTTCCACATGCGCATGCAACTCCCAGTGCACCTTCAGCAATATCTGCAGTATTATCAGGAATATATGTAAAAAGCGGTATATATCTTTTCTTACGTATTCAAAACGTATTCTCTGATGTTTTCGATACATATTTTCTTTTCTTGATACTGGGTTTCGTCACTGCTGTTGCAGGTTTTATGCTGGCAGTTTCACAAAAAGATATCAAACTTTTACTTGCTTATTCAACAATATCGCAAATAGGAATGATTATGATGGGGTTGAGCATGAATAGTGTGTCTGCATATATTGGTGGAGTCTATCATATCGTCAATCATGCATTCTTTAAATCCTGTCTCTTTCTAACAGCAGGCATTATTATAGATGCATACAAGACCAGAAACATTGATAGTATTAGAGGAGTATTCAAGAAACATCCTATTGTAGCAATTGCTTGTGTTATATCTATACTTGGCATTACAGGTGCACCTTTGCTTAATGGAAGCATTTCCAAGTACTGGATATCATATGGTGCAAAGGGCTGGGCTGAATATGCTCTAATAATTATTAATATAGGAACAATGGCGATATTTCTTAAGTTTTCAACAATACTTTTTGGAAAAGGACCGGATATAAAAATGAATATATCAAAGATACGCAGTCTGCCTGTCCTTATCTTAAGTGTAATGTGCCTTTTGGGAGGAATCTTAAGTGAGCCAATAATATCTTTTCTGTTCAATGTACAAATGAGTCCGAACCTTATCGACTATCTTGAAAAAAGCCTGCTCTTCTTCATATCTTTAGGTATAGCTTATCTTCTATATCGCTTCGTTATATCAAAAGTGAACTTGTATAAAATTGCTTCTCGTTTAGAACTTGGATTTAACGGAGTGTGTATAAGCATGGGAGTATTTCTTCTTGTAATGATTCTATACATTCGTGTCTTCGCAATGTAAATGGTTTGACTTTTGTATTCCTTTTATGTATATTTCATATAATTGATTTTTAAGGAGTATTATGAATAAAGTAATTTTTTGGGATTTTCACAACACACTTGCGTATAAACATAATTTTTTTATAAGTTGCATAATCATGGTTTTAGATAAATATCAAAAGGGACACACGGTGACTCATGAATCTCTTTATCCATATATGCAGACAGGTTTTCCTTGGTTGGAACCAGATAAAGAATACCATCACTTAAAAGATCCTCAAAAATGGTGGGATACCTTATATCCTGTTTTCATAAATGCCCTAACATCAAATGGAATAGATAAAGATAAAGCATTACTCTACACAAAAGAGGCTCATAAAATTATGACAGGTCCTGATTACTATACTCTCTTTGATGATACTTTTGAAACACTTAAAAGAGCAAAAATCAATGGATATAGAAATATTATATTATCCAACCATATTCCTGAGTTGCCGCAAATGGCTAAACAGCTTGGCGTTATGGATTATATTGATATCTGCATATCTTCAGCAAACATCGGATATGAAAAACCAAACAGAAAAATTTATGAATATGCCGTAGAAGCTGCAGATAATCCAGACACTGTCTGGATGGTGGGAGATAGTTACGATGCTGATTACCTAGGAGCAACTGCTGCCGGTATAAAAGCTATACTAGTTAGAAATCCAGTTGATGAAAAGGTAGAATTCTACTCTGATGATATAAAAGGTGCTTTGGATATAATACTAAGCAGTATCTAAATCTAAATTAACCCTTTAATATTTATCTTAAAAGTACTTAATATTTGTATCATTTTAATCAATATATTCAGCATAAGATGATTTTAGTCAAATTATATAGTATTATTTATGAAGGAGGCTACTTTTAATGAAGATATCTAGGGTTAAAGATAGCAAAGAAATATTACGTTTCTTTTCACTTGTTATTCTTTTTTTAGCTTTGGCAACTGGTTTCGGATGGATTATTAGTATTCTTAATTTCCCTGAAACTAATATAGTCGTAACATATATTTTATCAGTTTTGTTAACAGCTCGTTTTACCCAAGGATATATCTATGGAATATCAGCTGCAATACTTGCAACTGGTGCATTCAATTATTTCTTTACAGAGCCATACTTTACATTCACCGTAAATGACCCAACTTACCTCATAACTTTTTCCATCATGACTATTACTGCTATTATAACCAGTGCTTTAACTTCGAAAGTTAAACAGAATGTATTAAAAGCCCAGGAGCAGGAAGCTGAAGCAAGCGCTCTTTATCAACTTACAAATCATTTGACTGATGCTGCAGACATATATGATATTGCAAGTATTTCTATCCAGACTATTAGTAATATTATGTCTTGTAATGCAGCCTTTCTATGTTTTGATGAGAAAGGTTTTCCTGAAAGCACATATATTCAGCAGCGTAAAAAAAATGAACAGATAAGAAGAAAAATTGATAACCCTAATAAAATAAAATATAACTTCGAAACATTACGTACCGGATTTGAAATAGGTTCGGAATTTTATGACTGGCCAATTTACGGTCATGACATAACTTTAGGCATACTAAGGATACCTGTTGCTACAGCAGAATTAATGAATGACGCGCAGAAAAAACTATTACGTTCAATGATTGAAAGTATCGCCTTAGCAATGGATAGATTCAGAAGCTCTCAGGAACGTATTAAGTCAAGAGAAGCTGTTATTCAAGAAAGATATAGAAGCAATCTTCTCCGTGCTATTTCACATGATCTTCGAACTCCTCTATCAGGCATTATGGGAACAAGCGAAATTTTAATGCAGATGTCAAGCAAAACAGATAAACGATATGAGTTAGCAGAAGATATTTATAAGGATGCTGACTGGCTTCATTCCTTGGTTGAAAACATATTGAGTCTTACCCGATTACAAGACGGTAGACTTACTATTCAAAAACAGAATGAAGCCGTTGAGGAAGTTATAAGTGTAGCTTTGAATGCAATATCTAAAAGAGCTCCTGGAAGAGAGATTTCAGTTGAGATACCACATGATTTATTGCTAATTCCAATGGATGCAAAACTAATTGAACAAGTTCTTGTAAATCTTTTAGATAATGCCATTAAGCATACTTCATTAGAAAATGAAATACTTATAACCGTTAACGAAGACAAAGAAAGTCATGAAGCCGTTTTTTCAATTATTGATAACGGTACAGGAATATCTGAAGAAGATTTACCTAATATTTTTGATATGTTTTATAGCGGATATAGAAAATATTCTGATGCCAAAAGAGGTGTCGGTTTGGGTTTATCAATATGTGAATCTATAGTTAAAGCACATGGAGGTATCATCACTGCAAATAACCGTAAAGATGGAATTGGTGCAGAATTCACTTTTACTCTGCCGATGGAGGTAAATAATGATTGATAACAAAAATGTCAATGTATTAGTTGTAGAGGATGATTCCCAAATAAGATCATTTATCTGCTTCATACTTGAACAAAGTGGCTTTATGTATTTAACAGCAACATCCGGACAAGGTGCTTTGACCACACTTGTTACAGAAAAGGTTGATTTAATGCTTCTAGATCTTGGCTTGCCTGATTTTGATGGAATGGATGTTATAAAAAAGGTTCGTGAATGGTCAGAAATGCCTATTATTGTAGTATCTGCTCGTGACCAAGACAAAGAAAAGGCATCAGCACTTGATATTGGAGCTGACGATTATTTAACAAAACCCTTTTCTGCAACAGAATTACTTGCCAGAATACGTGTTGCACTAAGACATATGTATCGAATAAGTAAAGATTCTACACCATCAACCTTCAGTGTTGGTAATCTTGTAATAGATTTTGACAAACATCTTGTTTATTTAAAAGGAAAAGAATTACATGTTACTCCTTTGGAATATCATCTGCTTACTCTTCTTTCTAAAAATGCAGGAAAAGTACTAACAACAAAATATATAATAAATGAAATTTATGGAGCTGGGTACGGAAATGATACTCAAGCTCTTCGTGCACTTATGGCTGGATTAAGAAGAAAAATTGAAAAGACTCCGGCAAAACCAAGATATATCTTAACTGAAATTGGTGTAGGATATAGGCTTGTCGATGAATAATTAGTAATATCATATATATTTAGCTTCTTGAAATTATCTCACAGCATTCTCACATAACATCGAATTTTCTCACAGTCAATTAACACGATATGTATTATTCTTTTGTTGTGAATTGTTTTACAAGGAGCTAAATAAATGAATAATCATGAATCAGTAGAAAAAAATATCGATCTTATGCAACTATCAGTTATGGTACGGAATAGCAGCAGAACCAAAGACCTTCAAAAATGTTTCTCCTGCGTCATAGATGCAATGAGTAAATATCCTCATTCACCACAACCTCATAACCTGATAGGCGTATTGCTTGAGAAAGAAGGAAATCATGCGCAGGCTATGAAGCATTTTCGAGCAGCCTGGGCTCTTGACCCTACATTTATTCCAGCAAGATGGAATCTTGAGAATTTTGGCACTTTTTATTCTTCTGGCAAATTTGCACTTGATGAAGAAGATTGTGTTGCAAGCTAATTTAGTATAAAAGCATATGGAGTAAAAAATGAAAATAAAACTATTCGAAAATACCTCTGACTATACTGTAATAATAGGCTGCGGAAGATTAGGAGCCAACATCGCTAATACTCTTTCAGATGAGGAAAGTAATGTATTAATTATCGATAAAGATAAATCTTCTTTCCGAAAACTTTCTCCTTCTTATGGGGGACTTATGATTACAGGTGATGGAACTGACTTTGATGTTTTAAGTGATGCTCAAATTGAAAAAGCAACAGCCGTTGTTGTTGTAACTAATAATGACAACATTAATGTCATGATTGCACAGATAGCGAAGGAAATATTCAATGTTAATCATGTAATTGCAAGGTTGTACGATCATGAGCGTGAGTTTATATACAAAGAATTCAACATTGACACTATATGTCCAGCTATTCTTTCTGCGAATGAAATAAATAAGTTTCTGCTAAGAAGTAGCACAAAAAATGAAAAGAGTAATCATAATAAAATTTCCATGCAAAAAGGTGTAATATGAAAAAACAGATACTATTAGTAGGCGGAAGAAGTAAAGCGAAATCACTTGCTTTATCTTTATTAAACAAAGGATACAGAGTAACCATAATAAATGATAATTATGAGGATTGTATAAAACTTGCTGAAATGAAAAACCTTGATGTCATTAATGGGGATGGCTCTAAACCTTTTGTTCTTGAAGATGCAAATGCTTCAAATGCAGATATCGTCATTGCATTAACATCAAAAGACGAAGACAACCTGGTCATATGTGAGTTGTGCAAGAAGAAATTTGGCATCAAAAAAACTGTTGCCTTGGTAAATGATCCTAAGAAAACTGAATTTTTTTACAAAATGGGAATTGACAGTGTTGTCTGCGCTATAACCGCTGTAACAAATATCATAGAACAACAAGCCTTTTTAGATGAAATGTCAAATGTCATTCCAATAGGCGAGGGTCGTATTCAGATTGCTGAAGTACCAATACCTGGAAGCTCACCGATAGTAGGTAAAAAACTCTGGGAAATAAATCTTCCTAAAGAAGTCATTATAGGATGTGTATTAAGAGGTAATTCAACAATGATACCAAGAGGTGATACTAGAATATTAGCAGGGGATTTATTAGTACTAATATCAGATACCAAACATGAAATGGAAGCTATTAAAGAATTAACAGGACGGTAATATATGAAGAAAAAATTATTAGATTGTTCAAATTACGGGAAGCTTATGGTTTTAATTGGTTTTCTTGTTGCTATACCTTTACTCACTATACTTTTTTTTCCATCAGATAAAGCATATTTCTATAACTTCGCTATACCTGCAGTGATATCAATTTTATTTGGTCTGATTAGCTGCTTTATTGGGAAAAATGATAATGATAAAGTTAATGAAAGGTTTTCCTCTATGCAAAACAGCAGTTTAACTGTTCTTTTTGCATGGATTTGGGCAATTGTCATTGGTTCTTTACCTTTTATTCTTTCAAGTCAGCTATCTGTTGTTCAATCTTTATTTGAGTCTGTAAGCGGCTGGACTACTACCGGTTTATCTGTTATGGATGTATCAGTAACACCTAATATCTTTTTATTTCATAGAAGCTTTATGCAGTTTTGCGGAGGTTTGGGTTTTGTTCTAATGATTGTTATGCTTGTCTTAGGTAAACAGTCAATGAATCTTTATAACGCTGAAGGACATCCAGATAAACTGATGCCTAATCTTAAGAAGACAGCTCAGACAATTTTCATTATTTATAATGGTTTTCTTGTTATTGGTATAGCTGCTTACAGAATTGCAGGAATGAAGCTTTTTGATTCACTTCTTCATACCATGTGCGCTTTATCTACAGGCGGTTTCTCATCAAAGCTTAACAGCATAGGAGAATATAACAGCTTATCAATAGAAATCATCACAATTTTTCTGATGTTGATTGGAACAACGAATTTCGCAATATTACTCCTTCTTATAAAAGGAAAGATTAAGCAGATCTTTCATATCAGTGAACTTAGGTTCATGTTTGTCTTGCTGCTTATTATGATACCACTATTTACATTATCTTTAAGAAACATGGTTTTTCTTAATACAACAGACGCCTTTCGTCAATCATTCTTTAATGTTGTCTCTGCTTTATCCACAACCGGCTATTCAACTGTCTCGTACAACAATATGCCCTCTTTCATTATTGGTATTCAGATTCTATTAATGCTTATAGGAGGCGGAATGGGTTCAACCGCAGGTGGTATAAAAATGTCAAGAATATATATTTCACTTAGACTGGCTGTTCATAATATTAAAAAGAGACTTTTTCCTTCAAGAAAAATTGATATACTATATTACTATAAAGCTCAAGGGAAAACACAGATTGATACTTCTCTTGCTAACGATACTGTTGGTTTTATTACATGTTATTTACTAATATTTATCATAGGCACATTATCAATTATTTTATCTGCTGGCTGCACATTAGAAGAGGGAATGTTTGAATTTGCATCAGCTTTGGGCACAGTAGGTTTGTCTATTGGATTAACAGGGCCCGCAACTGCTAACTCAACACTAATAATTGAAATGATCGGAATGATATTTGGACGCCTTGAGATATTTATAATACTTTTAAGCGTTTATTCAGGTATTAAAAGGATTAAATCAAAACTGAGTAAAGCTCATTAGCTCATCAATTTATTCTGCAATAAATCTCAATACTTCCACTGCTGTAGCACCTTCTTTAAAATCCTCACTTTTTACATGTGTATTGTAAAACGCTACTTCAAGTTCAAATATGCATTCATAACTTGCATCACCTATGAAACATAAAATATTCGTTCCATCTCCTCCTGCATAGCCATATCCTCCTATAAGGCTGTTGTCTATGTAATAGAAAGTTCCATTTACGCCTCTGTGTAATATCTCTTCATCTCCAGTATATTCAACAAATACTATAAATGAGGGATGATAAGTATCATATTCTGACTGGCTTATAAAATATGTAAAAACAATATCGTTTATTTTCTCCACATACTTATCGTACCCGATATTTTCTGATATAGAATAAATTTCAGAGTATTTTATCTTGTTATCCTCTTTATCTAAATCGATTTCAGTGTAACTGCAGATAGGAGGGTCTGCTGTATTTTGGTTATTTCTGTTAATAATAGCGGATATGCTGATTATAATTCCGTATAGGATTACAATGGACAATATGGCAGCTAATATAAAACTTGGAAGAGACGGAATATTTCTTTTAGTACCAGAGGGATTGTTTAACCCCTTGTTTATTAATTTCTTGTAAATTAAGTAATATGCAGCTATAAGTAATGATACAAACACTACTAAAGCAAAAAATATAATTATAATTGATGCGACTGACCTCATTTCATCCTCTCCTATATCCTAAGCTTGTCTTTAAATATATAGTAATAGCTTCTTGTTACATCGACGATATCTCCATTAATCATAACAAGCATAAATTTCTGAGATAATGCAGGTTTAATACTTTTTATGGCTTTTTTATAAACAATTACAGAATTACTAATCCTTATAAACTTATCAGGGTCAAGTATATTTTCTAACTGCCAAAGCCTTTCTTTTATCTTAAATGTTGCTTCACTTGTATTTACAAGCACGTCATGAGCAAGACTTTCAATATATATGACATCATCGATATTTATTCTGTGGAGTATATCCTCAAGCTTTCCAGTAAGGTGATCAATAAAAGCGTTATCTTCTGAAAATGTAAATTCTGATTCATCATCTATTTCAATACCTAAAGCTTTAAGCTCTTTCTCAATTTCTTCATATCTCTCTTTACTAACTACTAATTTTACTTTCAACATTACCCCCGCCTAAGCAACATATGCATTTTTACACAAAATCATTATGTTATCAACAATTTACGTATAACTTGCACATATATGCACATAACTTGCATCCACTGCCTTTTAATATTTATATTTACATTTTTATCGTTAATCAAACAGTTCTTTTATAATCTTTGGAAACAGAACCCGCCTGGTGTACCTTCTGTAATCCATTTCTTCTTTTGTGCGTCCAGTTATTAATGATTTCATTGCAACCGTATTATCAGAAACACTGAAAACAGCAGTTATTGATATATCTGCAAGCCTTGCCGCTTTAAAAGCAGCAGCTGTTTCCATTTCAATTACATTGCAACCGAACTTCATAATCTCATCAAGATGATAAAACTGTGCAAATATTGTATCTATGCTGAATGTCTTTGCTATATGCCATTTAACATTATGCTCTTTACATAAATTTCCGGTTATAGCTATGCTCTTGTCAAACATTGACTCATCAGGATATTCCTTTTTACCGAAAATGTCCCCTTTTGTTAAATTATCCGAATCAATGTATCTGCTTGCGCCGTCACCGCATACTGAGTATTCGGGTATAACTATATCCCCAATATCAATATTACTATCTAATGCTCCTACAGAACCAATAAATACTATTTTTTTACATGAGGTCATTCCAAGCGCCAAAACAATATCCATAAGTTCAGATGCACCAATTCCTGTTTTTATATATGTAAATTCACAATCATCATTACATATATTCCATACTTTTATGTGATCAGAAATTGACTTACTTATATATTCCGCAGCTTGAAAGTCTGGAAATATCGAAGGTTCCCACCACGGAGCTATTACTACATTCTTTTTTATATCCTCCTCTTTTACCCCAATACTGTTTACGCATATATCCTTTTTTGAAATGCCATACCTTTCCATTCCACAAATTAATTCTTTATACTCCATGTTCTCTATTTCCTTTACTGTTTTTACTTAGATATTGTACATTATTCATTCATTTTACACTATCTATTGACCTATTTCAGAATTTTCTGTATAATCCCAACGACATTGAATAGGTTTTTGCTAATGATTTAGCAAATTAAGACAGGAGAAAAGCCAATTACAGATATAGCACAAACAATTAATAATGAGGTAACACGCAGAAGAACCTTTGCGATTATATCTCACCCAGATGCAGGAAAAACCACATTAACAGAAAAACTTCTTCTTTACGGAGGAGCAATACGCCTTGCAGGAGCTGTCAAGGGAAGAAAAGCCAGCAAACATGCTGTTTCTGACTGGATGGAAATAGAAAAACAAAGAGGTATTTCCGTTACTTCCAGTGTAATGTTTTTTGACTACAGCGGATACCGTATAAACATACTTGACACGCCTGGCCATCAGGATTTTTCTGAAGACACCTACAGAACATTAACAGCCGCTGATTGCGCTGTTATGCTTATAGATGGAGCTAAAGGCGTGGAAGCACAGACAAGAAAACTTTTTGCGGTATGCAGATTACGTCACATTCCCATATTTACATTTGTAAACAAACTTGACCGTTATTGCAAAAGTCCATTTGAACTTATGGACGAAATAGAAAAAGTATTAGGTATAAGAGCATATCCTATGAACTGGCCGGTCGGTGAAGATGGCAGCAATTTAGGAGTATACAATCGCAAGACTAAGAATATTGATTTATTTGAAGCACAGGGGCATGGTCAATATGCACTTTCTTCAAAATCCATATCCATAGATGATTCTCAAACACCTGAACTTTTGGGAGTTAGAATATATAAAAAGCTTCTTGAAGAAATAGAGCTTCTTGATATGGCTGGAGATGATTTTGATTTTGAAAAGGTTAAAAGCGGAGAACTTACACCAATGTTTTTTGGAAGTGCAATGACTAATTTCGGGGTAAAACCTTTTTTAAAGGAGTTTATTGAACTTGCACCTTCTCCTAAAAAGAGTGAAATCTCAGTTACTAATGAAATACCTGACAGTAATAATTTCAGCGGATTCGTATTCAAGATACAGGCAAATATGGACCCTGCTCACAGAAACAGAATAGCTTTTTT
>Ga0265294_10006562_pt1 | contig 13956 bp, 14 predicted proteins | sample MunlanPumphouse3_FD_192504 | JGI IMG/M metagenome (GOLD analysis project Ga0265294, IMG submission 192504) | Groundwater microbial communities from a municipal landfill in Southern Ontario, Canada - Pumphouse #3 | ecosystem: Environmental > Aquatic > Deep subsurface > Groundwater | place... | reverse complement strand
AGTGGAATCCACGAATGTAGATTAACCGCTCTTTTAATATTAGTCGAAAACTTTAAAAAAGAAGAAGATGAAGAAATTGTTGAATTTTATTTAAAAAATTTAAAGAACATTAATAATTGGGACTTAGTAGATTTATCTTGTCCGAACATTCTTGGAAAATATTTATTAAATAGGGATAGAAAAATATTATATGATTTGGCTTGTTCTGAAAATTTGTGGAAGAAAAGAATTTCTATTGTTTCAACTTATTTTTTTATCAAGAATAATGATTTCAAGGATACGATGAAGATTTCTAAAATTCTTTTGAAAGATGAACACGATTTGATACACAAGGCGGTTGGTTGGATGCTTAGAGAAGTAGGGAAAAGGGACGAAAAACTTTTAATTGCTTTTTTAGAAAAAGAATATTATAATATTCCTAGGACCACATTGAGATACGCTATAGAAAGATTAGAAGAACCAAAAAGAAAATATTTTTTAAATAAAAAGCATCAAAATTTTATAGATTTGACCAGTGAAAATATTTTTAAAAAATAATTACAACATATTTTTAAATTAAAAGAAGAGTTTTAAAAAGCTCTTTTTTTGTATATAATATAATTATGGATTTATTAGAAGGATTAAATAAAGAACAAAAGGAAGCTGTTAAGCACGAGAATGGGCCTCTTTTGATTGTTGCCGGAGCAGGTACTGGAAAAACAACAGTTTTGACTAGAAGAATTGCTTACCTTATTTCTAAAGGAGTTAAGTCTAACGAAATATTAGCTTTAACTTTTACTGAGAAGGCGGCTTCTGAAATGGAAGATAGGGTTGAAAAGCTTTTGGATTTTGGATATTACGATTTTTGGATTTCTACTTTTCATGCTTTTTGCGATAGAGTTTTAAAGAATAATGGACTTGAAATTGGTATTCCTACAAACTACAGATTAATTAATGGAACAGGAGCTTGGATTTTAATAAAAAGGAACTTCGATAAATTTTCTTTTTTAAAAGAGTATCGTCCACTTGGCAATTCAACAAAGTTTATTCATGCCTTAATTCATCATTTTCAAACTTGTAAAAACGAAGGAATTTATCCTGAAGATTATTTAGAATATTCTGATCGTTTGCAAAAAGAATTACTCTCAAATGACGATTTGGAAAGTATTCAAGTAAAAGAAGTTGCCGAAGCTTACAAGACTTATCAACAACTATTACTTGATAATAATTTCTTAGATTTCGGTGATTTAATAAATTACACCAATAAGCTTTTTGATAAAAGACCAAAAATAATAGAAAAGTTTAGAGAACAATTTAAATATGTAATGGTGGATGAATTCCAAGATACTAATTTTGTTCAATACGAGCTCGTTAAAAAGATAGCTCAACCAAAGAACAACCTTACTGTTGTTGGAGATGACGATCAGTGCTTGCCAGGAAGTACAATTATAGAAAAATATTTAGGCGATTTTTCTAAAAAAATTAAGATTAAAGATGTTGCTAAAGGAGATGAGATTTTGGTGGGTGTTGGGAGGGGGGACGTTGGAGTTTCTAAAGTTTTGAATATTCTTAAAAATAAGAAAAAAGCTAATTTTGTAACTATCAAGACTAAAGAAGGTTCGCAAATTATTACGACAGAAAATCATAAAATGTTTTCTTTAATTCCAAGGACTTATAAAAAAGGCTATCATTACATTTATTTGATGCATAGAAAAGATTTTGGGTGGAGAATAGGAAAAACAGATGATTTAATTTTAAGACTAAGATTTGAGAGATCGGCTGATAAAATTATAGCTTTAAAAGTTTTTAAAACAGACAAAGAAGCAAGATACTACGAAACATTATATTCTCTTAAATATGGTATACCGACAACATGTTTTAAGGAAAGAGAAGAAACTATTTTCAATAATCAACTTTTAAAAAAGTTGTATGATGATCTTGATGTGGATAATGGAGTAAAACAATTAGTAAAAGATCTTGATTTGGATCTTAACTATTGTCATTTTTCTTTAGACGCTGTTAGTAGAGGATCAGCGGTAAGGACAAAAATTAATATTACTATGTGTTCTAGAAAATGTAGATCAAAAGAGAGAAAAGTTTTAAAAAACTATTTAGCTTCTCATCTATTAATGGTAGAAACATCAAATGAAGAAATTATAGAAAAACTTAGAAAAAGAGGATATAAATTAACTGATGCAAAAAAAGGGAAAAGAATAAGAATTTCAAGTTTTAATTTGAGAGAATTGATTAAGACTGCAAAAGAACTTCAAGTAATAACAGACGGAATTATAGAGGTTAGGTTTAAGGCTGGAATCGGTTATGATACAAAGAACAAAAAAAGACAAAATAGTTATGCAGTTATGATGCCTGCTAAAAATTTAATGATTGGACACAAAATTCCAATAAGAAGGGGAAATGATATTGTTTATGATGAAATTATTGATATTCGAAAAAAAGAAAAGGACCTGGTGGTTTACGATCTAGAAGTTGAAAAGGTGCATAATTTTTTAGCGAATAATGTTGTTGTTCATAATTCTATTTTTTCTTTTCAGGGGGCTTCCTTTAATAATGTTTTAAAATTTAAAAGTGATTTTCCTGATTCTAAAAATATAGTTCTTGGAGATAATTATAGGTCTACTCAAGATATTCTTGATTTGGCATATAATTTCATTCAATTGAATAATCCTAACAGATTAGAATATGAATTGAATGAATCTGCGGCAATAAAAGAAGATGCTAAAAACAAAGGAGTCAATGTTAACAATTTTGAAAAAATAAGTAAAAAATTAAAAAGTACTACAAAAGAAGACGGAGGGGTAAATCTATTATCTTACGAAACAGCAGAAGAAGAAGTTTTAGGAGTGATTGATAAAATATGGGAGATAAAAGAAATTGATAAAGAGGCTCGTTTCTCAGACTTTTGTGTTTTGGTGAGAGCTAATGATTCTGCTAATTATTTTATTAGAGGATTTGAAAGAGCTTCCATTCCTTATTATTTCATGTCTTCAAAAGGACTTTATTCCAATCCTATAATTTTAGATATTATTGCTTATTTTAAAGTAGTCTTGAACTTTTATGACTCTCCTTCTTTTTATAGAGTGCTTCGTTCTCTTCCGGTTAATTTCACCTCAGAAGAGGTGGCAAGGATAGGTTGGTTTGCAGACGAGAATAGTGTTTCTTTGTTCGAAGCTCTTAAACATCAAAAACTATTAAGTATTTTAGAAAAAGAATCTCAAGGAAAGATAAAAGAGTTATTAACTTCTTTGGAAGAGCATTTTAGATTAGCTAAAGAAAAAAACGTTAGCGAAATTTTTGTAAGAATGATTAATGATCTTCACTATGCTGAGAAACTAAAAGAGCCAACAGAAGAGAATTTAAAGAATTGGGAAATCATTTATCAGTTCTATCAAAAAACAAAAACTTTTGAAAACACAAATCATGACGGAAAGTTGATTGCTTTTATGGATCAATTAGAAATGGAATTAGAGGCCGGGGACGAAGGTGATTTAAGCACTCAAATTGATGAAAGTGACTCGGTTAAGATTATGACTGTTCATTCTGCTAAGGGTCTTGAATTCAAGTATGTGTTTGTGGTGAGCTTGGTTCATAGGAAGTTTCCAAGCGATAAGAGAAGTGACCCGATTAAGCTTCCAAAAGACCTTATCCGGGAAGTTTTGCCAGAAGGTGACTTCCACATCGAAGAAGAAAGAAGATTGTTCTATGTAGCTCTGACACGTGCTAAGAGGGGTCTTTTTTTAACCTGGGCTAATGATTATGGTGGGAAACAACTAAAGAAGCCTTCTCGTTTTTTAATTGAAAGTAAATTGATTGATAAAGAGTCAGCAGATAGGCAAAAAATGACTAAAGGAGCTTTTTGTTTCACAAAGCAATTTAATAGTTTCAAGAAAGAATCAAACGAAACAATTTCTATCAGATATGACAAGTTACTTCCTTCTCATTTTTCTTTTTCTCAGCTAGCGGCTTTTCAAAGTTGTCCTCTTCAATATAAGTATGCTCATATTTTAAAAATTCCTACTAAAGGAAAACCTAATTTTTCTTTTGGAAAAACTATTCATAACACTCTTTGTAGATTTGTTAATTTAGATGCTCAAGTTTTTCAATCAGAGCAAAAACATTTATTTAGAAAGGATGAAAAAGAAAGAAAGAAGGTTGGCTTAAGTTTGGATGATTTATTGAAAATATATGAAGAGGAATGGATAGATGCTTGGTTTGATGGAGGAGATCACAAAGAAGAGTATCGGGAAAAAGGAAAATTAATTTTAAATAATTTTTACAAAGATTTTCTAGAAAGAGAATTTGCTGTTTTGACTATGAAAAATGAATTAGCTTTAGAAAAGACTTTTAGCATTAATTTGAACGGATATAAGTTTGTTGGAGCGATTGATAGAATTGATGTGATAAATAATGAGATAGAAATCATTGATTACAAGACAGGGGCAGCTAAAAAAAGTTTAGCAACCAATGACAAGTTTCAGTTAGAGATTTATAACTTAGCAGCTCATAGGGTTTTTGATATAGAACCAAATAAGTTAACTTATTATTATATTGAAGAAGGGAAGTATTGTTCTTTTGAGCCTAAAGCAAAGAGTGTTGAAAAAACCGAAGAAAAGATATTAAATATAATAGAGAAGATTAAAAGAAGTAAGTTTAAACCAACACCTGGTTGGCAGTGTCAATATTGCGATTATAAAAATATTTGTCCTCATAGGAAATTTTAAAAAATATGAAAAAAATTACAATTTTAGGAGACGGAGCTTGGGCGACCACTCTAGCAATTTTATTAAGTAATAATGGTCATAGGGTTAATGTATGGAGTAATTTCCCTGAGTTCTTGGATGAATTAGACTCTAAAAGAATCAATAAAAAATATCTAGGAGATTTTGTTATCCCTAAAGAAATTATTTTTGAAAAAGATATCGACAAAGCTATTTCTGAAAGTGATATTATTATTTGTGCCATACCATCTAAGTTTTATAGAGGTGTTTTGAAAGAAATAAAGATTAAGGTTTCTGATAAGATTTTTGTTAATGTTTCTAAAGGAATCGAACAAAAGAGCTTAATGAGAATGACAGAGATTGTTCACGAAGAATTGGGAAAGGTTAAGACTTGCGTTTTGTCTGGACCAACAATTGCCCAAGAGGTTGCTATGGGTATGCCGGCAGTAGCTATTGCTTCTTCGGCAAATTTAGGAGTCGCAAGAGAAATCCAAAAATTATTCTTTAATGATCGATTTAGGGTATATACCAACTTAGACCCAGTGGGAGTTGAACTTTGTGGAGCTCTTAAAAATATCATTGCTATTGTAGCTGGTATTTCTGATGGATTAGGTTTTGGAGCTAATTCTAAAGCAGCTATTCTTTCTAGAGGAATAGTCGAGATAGCTAGACTAGGTCAAATTATGGGTGCTCAAAAGAAAACTTTTTTTGGTATTGCTGGACTCGGAGATTTAGCTACTACTTGTATTAGTCCTGATAGTAGGAATAGAACTTTTGGAGAAAGAATCGGAAAAGGAGAAAAAATGAAGGACATTGTTAAATCAACCGATAGTATTATAGAAGGAGCAACTACCGCAGAAGCGGTTTATCATTTGAGTCAAAAGTATAATGTCGACATGCCTATTACAAATCAAGTTTATATGATGTTATATCATAATAAAGATCCTAAAAAAGCTTTAGCAGATTTAATGCTTAGGGCTAAGAAAGGAGAATAAAAATATGTTAAAAAGAGACTTATTTATCGGGTTTATAATTTTCATGCTCTTTGCTATTGGAATAGTAATGACAATTGAAAACATAAAAGCAGAACAAAAAACAGAAAGTCTAGGATTTGTTCTAGACAACTAATTTTTATTTTGTTATAAATTAAATATAATTATTAAATTTTATTGTATGGAAATTAAAATATTTGTAGAAATTCCTAAGGGAAGTCATCAAAAATACGAAAGAGATGAGGAAACTCAAAGAATAGAATTAGACAGAACTATTTATGGTCCAGTTTATTTCCCTTTTGAGTATGGACTTATTGAAAACACTATATCATCTGATGGAGATCCACTTGATGCTGTAATTTTAACAAACGAAGCTACTTTTCCTGGCTGTTTAGTTAAGTCAAGAATTATTGGAATGCTTACCATGGAAGATGAGGGAGGAATTGATAACAAGATTATTGCTGTTCCTGCTCTAAAAATAAATCCAAGCTTTGCTCACATTAATGATGTTTCTGATTTAACTGAGTTTGAGAGAAATTCTATAAAAGAGTTTTTTGAAATATATAAAAGAATGGAACCAAATAAATGGGTTAAAGTAACTGGATTTGTAGGAAGAGAAGAAGCTGAAAAAGAAATAGAAAAAGCAATTAATAACTTTAAGAATAAATAACATGTTTGAAATAGACAAAGATAAATGTTTGGGATGTGGTGGTTGTACTATTAATTGCCCAAAAGGAATAATTATTGGAACTGATAATAAGGCAGAAATCATTGATGAAGCTGAGCTTATTCGCGCTGGAGGAGAAAATGTTTGTCCTTACGGAGCAATAGTTTTAGAAGAAGATGATGAGACTGAAGACATATTCGGAGAAGAAGCAAAGGAGGAGGACGACAGCGAAAGTATGTCTTTTTAATATGAGCTTACTTGAAATCAAAAATTTAAACGTAGAGATTGAGGGCAGGAAAGTTTTGGATGCCCTTGATTTTTATATTAATAAAGGGGAAGTTGTTGCTCTTTTGGGGCCAAATGGGAGTGGAAAAAGTACTCTTGCTAAAGTAATCGCAGGGGATTTAAGAATTGCTGTTAAGTCTGGAGAAGTTTTATTTGACAAAGAAAATATTGAGAGTTTTTCTCCAGAAAAAAGAGTAAAAAAAGGAATTGCTTTGGCTTTTCAAAACGCGCCTGAAATAGAAGGACTTAAAATGAAAGATTTTATGGAAAGTATCGCGGATAATAAAAACTATTTTAAAGAGGAAAAACTTTTTTTAAGACAAGTAAACAAAGGATTTTCTGGTGGAGAGAAAAAGATATCAGAGTTAATGCAACTAACTTCTCTTAATTTAAAACTTGTCATTTTAGATGAAATTGACTCTGGTCTTGATATTAAAAAAATAGGACAAGTGGCTGATATTATTAAAAAATACTTTATTGATAGAGGAGTCGCGGTTTTGATAATTACTCATCATGGAGATATTTTAGATTTATTAAAACCCACAAGAACTAATGTTATTATTGATGGAAAAATTGTTGGGAAAAATGAAGATTATAGAACAGTTTTAAAAACAGTTAAGAAGTATGATTTTGAAAAATGCAGAAAATGCACCAAATTTTTATCAGATAGATAATAAGATAAAAGGAACCGAAGAAGTGGAGGGAGTTATTCTTTTGCCTAGTTTTTTAGCTTGGGAAAAATTTGAGTGGACTCATGAGTATTTTATTAAAAAGCCAAAGCAAGGGTTTTTCCTATGGATTCAAAAATCTGTTTCCAAACAATTGAGTACTCTTGTAGAAATTCAATCGAAAAACATTTTACAAGAAATGAGTAATTTAATTTTTATTGAAAAAGGATTGAATGTTAAATTGTCCTCTGTCTGCAGGTCAACAAAAGAAATTAAAGGAAGGCATGTTGCTTTAGCTAAAATTATAATTAAAGAGAACAGTATTTTAGAATATTTACAAGGTAATTCTTGGAGAAAAGGGGACGATTTTAAGGCAAATTATCAGTTTTTCCTTGAGAAAAATGCAAAATTAAAAACTAATATTATCAATCAGAGTAACGGAGCTCAGGTAGAAACTAGAGAGGATGTTTATTTGAAAGGTAAAAAATCAAGTGCTGATTTAAGAATAAAGATGATGGCAGATAATGGCGGAATTTTTAAGTCGGAAAGTTTTATGTACGGAGAGGATGAGTCTAAGGGGCACCTTGAATGTTCTGGTTTAATCGTGGATAAGAAATCTAAAATAACTTCTATTCCAGGTATTGTTTGTAGTTCAAATAAAGCAGAGCTGACTCACGAAGCTTCAATTGGAAAAATATCGGAAGAAAAATTAATGTATTTAAGGATGAGAGGTCTTTCAGAGAAAGAGGCCACAGAATTAATTATTAAAAGTTTCTTAAACTCATGAAGAAAAAAGTTTTTGTTGGAATGTCTTCGGGGGTAGACTCAACAATGGCCGTAAAAATATTGCTTGAAAAAGGGTACGATGTGACAGGTGTTTTTATGCTTCTTTCTAATCTTTTTTCAGAAGATCAAAAAAGAGCTAAAAAAATTGCAGAAGGTTTTAAAATACCTTTTTTAGTTTTTGATTTTAGGAAAGAATTTAAAGAAAAAGTAATAACTAATTTTATACAAGATTTTAAAAAGGGGATTACTCCTAATCCTTGTGTTTGTTGTAATCGAGAAATTAAATTTGGATTATTCTTAAAAGAAGCAAAAAAAAGAGGAGCTGATTTTATTGCGACTGGGCATTATATAAAAAAAAGAGGATCCTTTTTGTTTAAAGCAGATGACAACACAAAGGACCAGTCTTACTTTCTTTGGCAAATGCCTAAAGAGAAAATAAAAAGTCTGTTATTCCCATTAGGAGATTTAAAAAAAGAAAACGTTAAAAAAATAATTAAAAAAGAAAACATAGAAACTTCGAAAGAATCTCAAGAGGTTTGTTTCATAGAAGGAGAGACTACTGATTTTCTAAAAAAGAAAATTAAAGTAAGGCGAGGAAAGATTTTAGATGAGAACAAAAATATTCTAGGAGAACACGAAGGTGTTTGGTTTTATACTATCGGCCAAAGAAAGGGATTAGATTTATCTCAAGGACCATTCTTTATTTTTAAAAAAGACATTAAAAGAAATATTTTATACGTTACTAAAAACAAAGAGTTACTTTTGAAAAAAGAGGTTAAGTTTAAAAAAGCAAATTGGTTTGTGGAAGAAAACTTTCCCATAAAAGCAAGTGCGAAGATAAGGTATAGAGCCAAAGAACTTCCTTGTGTGGTATATAAAAATAAAGCAATTTTTAAAGAAGCTCAGAGTGCGGTTACTAATGGTCAATCGATTGTGTTTTACAAGAATAAAAAACTTATTGGAGGGGGAGTAATCTATGAATAAAAAAGTATTAAGCATTTTGTTATTTTTATTTTTATGTAATGTGATTGCTTTCAGTTTTATTTTCAATAAGGACAATGATTTAAAGGTTGTTTTTTTTGATGTCTCCCAAGGAGATTCAATTTTTATTGAGACAGAACAGGGGCATCAGATATTGGTGGATGGAGGGCCGGGCAATAGTGTTTTGGAAAGTTTGGAAGGGCACATGAGTCCTTTCGACAAGAGTTTAGATATGATAATTTTAACTCATGCAGATAAAGATCATTTAGGGGGACTTATTGGTGTTTTGAAAACCTATGAAGTCGATGCTTTTCTTTGGACCGGAGTTGAAAGTGATTCTGCTTTGTATAACGAATTAAAAGAATTACTAAAAGAAGAAAAAGTAATTGTTGTTGATGCTTTTGATAGGATACTAGTAGATGATGTAGTGTTAGAAATTTATAATCCTCTTAGCGAAGCTAAAGATTTAAACGACACTTCTGTTGTTTTTAAACTAATTCATAATAATTCAAAATTTCTTTTAACTGGAGATTTGTCTTCTAATTTTGAAGATGATTTAATGCAAAATTTTGATTTAGAAAGTGATGTTTTAAAAGTAGGACATCATGGTTCGAAGTATTCTACGAGCGAAGATTTTTTAAAAGCAGTTTCTCCTAAGTGTGCGGTAATCTCAGTAGGAAAAAATAATTATGGACATCCGGCGGAAAGAGTTTTGGATTTACTGGAAGAAAACAATGTTAAGATTTTAAGAACCGACACTAATGGAGATATTATATTCTATTCTAACGAGAAAGGGTTGTTTCTAAAAAATAATCTTTGACAGGTGTTTTTAAAATGGTATACTTAAACAAAGGTCATTTATTATTAGAAATTAAATTAATAAAAATATGAATGGATTTGTAAATAATATAGAAAAAGAAACTTTAGAAAATGAAAATTTTCGTAAAGTTATTTATACGGCCAGACACATGCAGCTTGTTCTTATGTCGCTTCTTCCAAATGAGGATATTGGAGAAGAAGTTCATGAAAACGTAGATCAGTTCTTTAGAATTGAATCTGGAAATGGGAAAGTAATTATGAACGGAGAAGAACACGAGATTTCGGATGGATCAAGTATTATTGTTCCAGCTGGAACTAATCACAATCTTATAAATTTGTCTTCAACTGAAAAATTGAAGCTTTATACTATTTATTCTCCAGCTAATCATCCTGATGGAAAAATTCATCAAACAAGGGAAGAGGCAATGGATGACGAAGAAGATCACGCATAAAAATAAAACCTCCTGATTGCAGGAGGTTTTTTGTTATTGCTTTTTTGATTAATAATGAGTATGATTTAGTTGCTTCGCTCATTAAAAGTTTTCTGAACATTTTTTCTTTGGGATTCTTTTTCCTTGATCGCTTTGGTGATTGAGGTATGAAACCCACTAGAACTTTATACAGAATTTCTTTATTTTGAGCGGAGCGTAAAAAAGACTATCGTAATAGTCTTTTTTAGTACATAAAAAACCCCTTTAAAGAGGTCTTTTTTTAAAAAATATTATTTTTCCTTAGCCAAAGCCTTGATGCACTTAGCACAAGCTAAAATTTTCTTACCAGCGAATTCTTTGTAAGAATCTTTAGTTACATCTTTTGGAATGGTAACCCATTGTAAGTTAGGGTATTTTCTTTCCTTTGGTGTAGGATTATATTTTGAAATCAGCTTTTTGTATTGTCTACCCATTGCTGATTTCTTTTCACAAATTTTACATGTTTTTGCCATATAGTAATATATATAGCAAAAAATAGAATAATTGCAAGTCTTTTTAAAAAACTTTAATTATGGTAATATTTTGATATGGAAATACAAATAATTATAGCTAGTTTTATCGTCTTAATTTTTTCAATAGTAATCCATGAAATTTCTCATGGAAGTATGGCAAATCAACTAGGGGACAATACTGCTAAAAATCAAGGAAGACTAAGTATGAATCCTTTAAAACATATAGATCCAGTAGGAACTATCATGCTTCCTTTGTTTTTATTCTTTATTGGCTCTTCGGTTCTTATCGGATGGGCCAAACCAGTTCCAGTCAATTTTAATAATTTAACAGACAAGAAATGGGGAGAGCTTAAAGTTTCTCTTGCCGGACCAATTGCTAATTTGAGCATTGCTCTTGTTTGTGGTCTTTTACTTAGGTTTTTACCGATTTTTCCCGAAAGCCTTGTTTTAATTTTGTCTCTAGCAGTAATTTACAATATTTTACTTGCTCTCTTTAATTTGATACCAATTCCACCATTAGACGGTTCTCATATCCTATTTACTTTTATGAAAGACTACAGGATACAAGATTTTTTATATAGATATGGATTCTTTATTTTAATTTTTGTTTTATTTTTTACCCCAGCCTTAGACTTTCTTTATTATTTAACTCTTAGTTTAGCAAACCTTCTAACAGGAGGAATGATATTATGATAAGCAAGCAAATTTATTCCATAGCAATTTTAGTAGGTTCTATTATTGGGGCTGGTTTTTTTGTCTTGCCAGCGATTGCTGCTAAAACAGGTCTTTTGGTTGTATTTTTCTATTTGATTTTCCTTGGCTTATTCGCAGCTATTATTCATTTAATGATGGCTGAAATATCCTTGAAGTCGCCTGACCACAAAAGACTTCCTGGATTTGCTAAATTATACTTAGGAGAAAAAGGAAAGAAAGCAGCTCTTTTCTCTAATATTTTTGGACTCATTGGCTCCATCTTAGCTTATATTATTTTGGGAGGGCAGTTTCTTTCCGTAATTACTGGGTTAGATGTTTTTTTAGCCACTTTAATTTATTTCTCTTTGGGCGCCTTGGTAATAGTTTTAGGAATTAAAATAGTTTCTAAAATAGAATTTTACGGAGTGGTTCTATTTTTTATTTTTTTATTTTTAATCTTTTTTAATTCTCTCGATGCTATTAATTTATCTAACTTAAATATTTTAACTAATCCAGAATTTCTTTTATTGCCTTATGGCCCTATCTTATTTTCTCTTTGGGGAATTTCTATTGTTCCTGAAGCTGAAGAACTATTAGACAAGGAAAAAAAGAGCTTAAAAAAAGTCGTTTCAATCTCCTTCTTAATTTGTATATTAATTTATTCCTTTTTCACTCTTCTTGTCTTATCTGTTTGTGGACTAGGTGTTACGGAAGCTTCCTTGGACAGCTTGGGAATGTTTTTAGGAAAGAATGTTGGAGTTTTAGCGATTATGTTTGGTATTTTAACGACATTTACTTCGTTTATCACAACAGGATTAACACTTCAAAAAGTATTGTGGTTTGATTTAGGGTTAAAGAAAATTACAGCAAACGTTCTTGTTTGTGGAATTCCAGTTATTCTTTTTCTTTTAGGAATTAATAGTTTTATGGGGGTTATTTCTTTTGTTGGAGGATTATTCTTTGGCATAGATGGTATTTTAATTCTTTTAATTTATGCTAAAGTTAATAGAGAGAAACGATTTTTAGCCTATCCTTTTATTATTTTATTTTTATTAGGAGCTATTTACGAGATAATTAATTTTATTTAAAGTAGAAGTATGTCACTTATTATAATCATTACTGTTTTTATAGTCTCTTGTATCGTAATTTATTTTGCTGGAGAATGGGTTGTTGATGGAGTTATGAGTGTGGCTAAATATTTAGGCTGGAAAGAGTTTGTTTTATCCTTTTTAGTTATGGCCTTTTTTGGTTCTTTACCTAACTTGTTTGTAGGAATTACTTCAGCCCTTCAAGGCATTCCAGAGCTATCTTTAGGAGATGTTATCAGTGGAAACATTATTGATCTTACTCTTGTTTTAGCATTGCCAATTCTTTTAACAGGAAGAGCTATCTTAACCGAGAGTAGGACAATTAACATGACCTTATTCTTTACTTTGGGAGCTATTGTTCTTCCTTTAATGCTTTCACTTGATGGTCTTTTGTCTCGAGTAGATGGAATACTTTTAATTTTCTTTTATTTTACTTACATTTTTTGGCTTTTTGCAAAAAAAGAAAGATTTATGAAAGTGTATGATGACGAGTGTTCTTCGAAACAAGATTTAGGAAAAGCTTTTTTGAGCTTTATTCAAAATATTTTTAAAACTCTAGGAGGAATTATCTTAATTATTATTGCAGCCCAAGGAATTGTTTGGGCAGCTGAAGGGGTGGCCGTAGGATTATCAATGCCAGTTATTTTAGTGGGAATTTTCATTGTTAGTTTCGGAAACTCTATTCCAGAACTTTATTTCACCCTTAAGTGTTCTCAGAAAGAAAATTGTTATATGCTTTTAGGAAATATTATGGGTTGCGTTATTGTTCCCGCAACTCTTATTCTAGGAATCGTATCATTAATTAGCCCTATTACTATTAACGACTTAGACAGTCTTGCTGTAGCAAGAGCTTTCTTGTTAATTGCTTGTGTATTTTTCTTTATCTTTGGATTAAGTGGAAAGAAAATTTCAGTCAAAGAGGCTTGGATTTTAGTTTTTGTCTATATTGCCTTTTTAGTAACAGAAGTTGTTATTAGCTTTTAGTTGATGGCTTCTCTGGGAATATCGTTTTGAGTGGCGCTTATTCTAAAGTATTGACGAACATTTAAAAACTTGTTAAGATATTTCTGTTATTCAAATTAAACTTATTTAAGACATACATTATGTTAGCTGTAATTAAAACAGGAGGAAAACAATACATTGTAACACCTGGAAAGAAAATCAAGGTTGAAAAACTAGAAATTGAAGAAGGGAAAGATGTAACTTTTGAAGAAGTGTTGCTTATTAACGATGAAGGAAACACAGTTATAGGAGAACCTACCATTAAAGGTGCTACTGTTTCTGGAAAGGTTTTAAAACAAGACAAACACAAAAAGCTT